>JACCEE010400901.1_pt1 | contig 11239 bp, 9 predicted proteins | sample 7449931 | NCBI WGS metagenome assembly JACCEE01 (sample SAMN15323457, study PRJNA562643) | freshwater metagenome | isolation source: river surface water | place: USA:Blue River Watershed | collected 2017-08-19 | reverse complement strand
AAGTCCATTTTTGATCTTGCCGATGCGCGCTGGAAAGGCAAGATTGGCATTGCACCTACCAACGCTTCGTTCCAGTCTGCAGTGACTGCAATGCGAGTGCTCAAAGGTGACGAAGCCACCGCAGCTTGGTTGAATGCCATGAAGACCAACGCCGTGCTTTTTGAAAAGAATGGTCAGATTCTTGAGGCCGTTGAAACCGGGCAAATTCAAGCGGGCCTAATCAACCACTACTACTGGTACGAGCGCGCTGCCGAAGTTGGCGAAGACAAGATGACCTCAAAGATGGCTTGGTTCCAAGCGGGCGACGCCGGAAACCTAATCAACGTGGCGGGCATTGGGGTTTTGAGTGATAAGCCAGAGGCTCAGACTTTTGCAAAATGGCTACTTAGCGAAACCGCTCAAACCTACTTCGTTGAAAAGACCGCCGAGTATTCACTGACTGGTATTCCAGCCCAGGGCAATCTGCCAGCTTTGAAAGATCTTCCGGCCGCAAAGATTGACCTGAGTGCATTGGCTCCGCTAGCCAAGACACTTGAATTAATTCGCGACGCCGGACTGACCGACTAGAAAGTTAATTCTGAAAAATTCACTTCGGCAACGACCACCGGCACTCTTAGTGGTGCTGGCGGTCGTTGCCGTTTTGATTTCACTGGCTCCGGTTACCTATCTATTGGTGCGGCTGTCTGATTTTGGTTTTGACAAGTTCCTTGCGAACGTTTTGCGACCAAGAAGTTTTGAACTACTTGGCAACTCATTGCTGTTAGCCGTTTGCGTTTCCGTTTCGGCGGTAATTATCGGCAGCCTGCAGGCCTGGCTAAGTGTGCGCACCACCATCAGGGGCCGCTCGCTTTTTGCAATTCTGGCCGCGCTGCCGCTGGCCATGCCAAGTTATGTGACTGCGTATACCTTCACAGCCCTTTTCCCTGGCTTCAAGGGATTCGCCGCTTCTTGGTTGGTGCTCACCATCGGCACCGCGCCATATGTTTACCTGGCGGTTTCGGCAACTCTGGTGCGCACAGACGCCGCAACAGAAGAAGTTGCTCGCTCACTTGGTGCCGGAAAGTGGAACGTCTTTCGCCGGGTAACCTGGCCTGCGGTTAGACCCGCGGCGGTTTCTGGCGCAATGCTTTCTGCCCTCTATGCACTTAGCGATTTTGGTGCGGTTTCCATTCTGAGCTATGACACCTTTACTCGTGCCATTTACAGCGCCTATCGTTCCAGCTTTGATCGCTCGGGTGCCGCCAGCCTGGCAGTCATTCTTGTAGTTCTAACGATTGCGTTGTTGATTGTGGAACCAACCCTGCGCGGCAAAAATTTACCAACCGATGGCCGTACTCGCCGAACCTCACTCATTCAACTTGGCAAACTTCAGCCGTTAGCTTTTGCATTCGTTGCCCTCTGGACCGGCGTGAGTCTGTTGCTTCCGGCATTCAGTCTTTTTAGAGCAACTCAAATCGGTCTATCACAAGTTGACATCGACGAGATTTCACGAGCACTGGCAAATTCACTGAGCTATGCCTTTGCCGGTGGTGTGATTGCAATTATTTTTGGTGTGGCAATTTCCTTGCTCACCGTTAGATTTCGCTCAAGGCTCTCTTTGATTTTTGATCGCACCATTTGGGTAACTCACGCGGTGCCGGGAATCGTGGTTGCGCTGTCACTAGTGTTCCTAAGCAATCGCCTACTTCCGCAGATTTACCAGACCAGTGTTTTGGTTTTGATTGCCTATCTGATTCTGTTCTTACCCAACGCCATCGCGGCCATGCAAACTCCAATCAGTCAGGTGCCACGCTCGCTAGATGAAGTTGCAGCAAGCCTTGGCGCCTCTCGTCTAGACACAATAAGAAGAGTGCTGATTCCAATAGCTGGCCCAGGGATCTTGGCCGGAGCCGCCCTGGTATCGCTTGCAGTCTTGAAGGAACTACCGGCAACGTTGCTGCTTAGAGAAACCGGTGTTGAAACACTGGCCACCCGCCTCTGGAATGAGACCTCTGTATCGGCCTATGCCGCCGCTGCTCCGTATGCATTACTTTTGGTAGTTGTAGCCGGAATTCCTGCGTGGCTATTGAATCGACAAGTTCGCCAGAGCGTGCGCTTTGAAATTAACCAAAGAATGGAGCGTGAATAGTGCCTGTTGTGCTTTCGCTTCAATCGGTTAATAAGACCTTCGCCGGTCAGCCTGTACTTTCTAATCTGAACCTAGATGTGCACGAAAAAGAATTTCTGGCGGTTCTCGGCAGCAGCGGTTCGGGTAAGACCACGCTGCTCAGATTAATCTCTGGCTTTGACTCACCCGACTCTGGCGAAATTCACATCAATAACCGCGTGGTCTTTGGCAAGGGCATCAACGTGCTTGCCGAGGAACGACGGGTTGGTTTTGTGCCGCAGGATGCAGCTCTATTCCCTCACCTATCGGTATCTAAAAATATTGAATTTGGTTTGACCACGCTCAGCGCCACCGAGCGATCAGCGCGAGTAACAGAACTCTTGCGACTGGTTGACCTGGTGGGATTTGAAGAGCGGATGCCACACGAACTATCGGGCGGTCAGCGCCACCGCGTGGCTCTTGCCCGTGCGCTAGCACCCAAACCAGATTTGATTCTGCTTGACGAGCCTTTTTCCTCACTTGATGCCGAACTCCGCGTGCGCCTTCGCGAAGACGTGCGCAAAGTTATTGCCAAGGCTGGCATCACCGCCATCATGGTGACCCACGATCAAGAAGAGGCGCTTTCAATGGCAAGCCGCGTGGCGATTTTGCGCGATGGTGAGTTTGCCCAGATTGGAAACCCAAGCGAGATCTATCAGTCACCAACAGATATTGAAATGGCCACCTTCTTGGGTGATTCGGTGATTATCAACGGTGTGATTGAGAACGAAAAAATCGTGACGGACCTTGGTCTGCTAACCCCACTTAACAAAGTGGTCAATGGCGCTACCGGCCGAGTTGCAATCAGGCCAGAGAATTTCTACCTGCAGCCAAATCCAAATGGTGATGGCGAGGTGATTGGCCGCCAGTACTTTGGTCACGATGCGCTGGTTGAGGTTAAGTTGCCTACGCTTGTGATTCAGGCCAGAGCCAATGGACCGTTTGCACCAGAGCTGGGCATGAAGGTGACTGTTTGGGTGCGCGGCCAGGTTAACTTCTACACCGATTAATCAGCGTAAGAAGCCTGTACTAGTTACTTGTATTCTCCGACTAGGCGAACGGCTCCGCCGTCAACACCCTTGGCACCCTGCACGTAACTAGACAAGTCTGCCGGGGCTGCTTCAATTTCTCCAAGAGTCCAGGTGTGCACACCAAGCTTGGTAAGTGCGGCGGCAACTTCATCGGCCTTGGCCGCATCAACCACAACTGCCTGGCCTAGGCCAAGGTTCCAAGTTGACTCAACGCTCTCTAGTGAGAACTTGCCCCAGCCGGCTAACACTTGGAAAACCTCGTGCGGGGTCCAGGTGGATCGGTGAATATCAACCGCAACACCCTGCGGCAATACGCGTGCAATGTTTGCCGCAATACCGCCACCGGTGATGTGGCTCATTGCGTGCACTGAGCTGCCAAGATCTGATTCCAAAAGTGAATTCAAAACACCGGTGTAAAGCTTGGTTGGCTCAAGCAAAACCTCGCCAAGCGAGCGGTCGCCAAATTCCAAAACATTCTTCTTGTAATCCAGTCCGCTGTCGCTCACGATCTTGCGAACCAGCGAGTAACCATTTGAGTGCAAACCAGAAGACTCCATGCCAAGCACAACGTCACCAACGCGAACGTTCTGTGGTCCAAGCAACTTAGCTGCGTCAACCACACCAACGGCGGCTCCGGCAACGTCGTAGTCGTCAACACCAAGTAGTCCCGGGTGCTCGGCGGTCTCGCCACCAACCAGTGCAACACCAACCGCGCTACATGCTTCGGCAATTCCGCGAACGATATCTGCAATGCGCTCTGGCACAACTTTTCCGCAGGCAATGTAATCGGTCATGAACAAACTCTTTGCGCCAACCACAACGATGTCATCAACCACCATGCCAACTAGATCTTGGCCAATGGTGTCGTGCTTGTCGATTGCCTGAGCGATTGCCACCTTGGTGCCAACACCATCGGTGCTGGTTGCTAAAAGCGGGCGGTCATATTGCTTCAAAAACGAAACGTCCATCATGCCGGCGAAGCCACCAAGGCCACCCATCACTAGGTCGTTGTGAGTTGCGCCAACCGCGCGCTTCATAAGTTCTACGGCTAGGTCGCCGGCTTCTGTGTCTACGCCAGATGCTGCATAGGCATTAGTCATGTAGGTGAACGCTCTCTCCTGGAATACTGGCCACGCCTTTTTCAAGCAAGTTCTTGCCAAGACGATCCGCCATCGGCAACTCAATTGGGTACTTGCCGGTGAAACACGCGGTGCAAAGTTCGCGCTCTTGCTGACCGGTTGCCGCAACCATGCCGTCTTTGGTCAAGTAACCAAGAGAATCAGCACCGATGGACTGACGCACGTCATCGACACCAATACCGGTTGCAATCAATTCGGCGCGAGTGGCAAAGTCAATTCCGTAGAAGCAAGGCCAGGTGATTGGCGGCGAAGAAATGCGCACGTGAATCTCGGCGGCTCCGGCCTCGCGCAACATTTGCACCAGTGCGCGCTGAGTGTTGCCGCGCACGATTGAGTCGTCAATCACGATGATGCGCTTGCCCTGAATAACTTCTTTCAGCGGATTCAACTTTAAGCGAATACCACGCTGGCGAATGGTTTGTGATGGCTGAATAAAGGTTCGGCCAACGTAGGCGTTCTTGACTAGCCCGTGACCAAAAGGAATTCCAGATTCCTGCGAGTAACCAATTGCTGCCGGGGTTCCAGACTCAGGAGTTGGAATAACCAGGTCAGCCTCAACCGGGTATTCGCGAGCAAGTGTGCGACCCATCTCAACGCGAGCGTCGTAAACGTTCTTACCGTTGATTGAGGTGTCAGGTCGTGCCAGGTAAACGTATTCAAAAACGCAACCGGCGCGCTTGACCTCAGCAAAACGAGTAGATCGCAAACCGTTTTCGTCAATTGCAATTAGCTCGCCAGGTTCAACCTCGCGCACAAAACTTGCACCAACAATATCTAGCGCTGCGGTTTCAGATGCAACCACCCAACCGCGCTCAAGACGACCAAGCACCAACGGGCGAACTCCCTGCGGGTCACGCGCTGCATAAAGTGTGTGCTCATCCATGAACACCAAACAAAAAGCGCCCTTAACCTTCGGAAGAAGTTCAAGAGCGGTTGCTTCAAGTGTGTGATCAAGATCGCCGGCCATCAGTGCGGTTAGCACCGCGGTGTCAGTTGTGTTACCGCCGGTGATCTCGTTGGTTCCCTGATCCGGATAGCGTTCCTTCAACATGTCCAACAAATCTGCGGTGTTGGTTAGGTTTCCGTTGTGGGCCAAAGCAATTGTTCCGGCCGAGGTGCGACCAAGAGTTGGTTGCGCATTTCGCCAGTGCGATGCGCCGGTTGTCGAGTATCGGTTGTGGCCAACTGCAATGTGACCAACTAGTGATTCCAACGCAGACTCAGAAAAAACCTGCGAGACCAATCCCATATCTTTGTAGACCAAAATCTTTTTGCCATCAGAGGTGGCGATACCGGCGGATTCTTGCCCGCGGTGCTGCAGAGAGTAAAGACCAAAGAAAGTTAGCTTGGCAACTTCTTCACCCGGGGCCCAGACGCCGAATACGCCACATTGATCTTGCGGTGCTTTGTCGCTATCGCTGACTGCAATATCGAGATTCAGTTTTCCATCGCCACGAAGCAAGGTGAATCCTTTGGGTTGTGGTGGGAGCGGTGTTTACCCCTCTAGTTTAGTGGCCTCAAGGGTCTTGGCCCGGGCCACCCCAATGCGGTCCACGACCACCGCGGTCACGATTCCCAGGGCGGCACCAATCGCGCCCAAATAGCCAATCAGGTAGGTCACAATCGGCTCCGCTGTGCGAGACTCAGCCGGAATAGTAAGTCCCAAAATAACCGCAACAATCACACCGATAACCGCCCCGGTAATCAGGAACGGCAAATACTTAGGTGAGCGGCGAATCTTGACCTGCTGGGTCTTGATGATTGTCTTTTTCTCTGGTGTTTGAGCCATGTCACAATCCAACACTAAAAAAGAGGCAAAACTTCCGACAGGTCGGCCCGGGTTCCAGACGCCAGAACCTTGGCTTCGGCGAGCGCCTGCGACCAACTCAGCTCACCGATTGCCAGCGCGAACCAAGTATCGGGGTTCATTTCAACGGTGTTGGGCGGGGTGCCGCGGGTGTGCCGCGGACCCTCAATGCACTGGGTTGCCCCATAAGGAGGCACGCGCACTTCCACGCTGTTTCCGGGAGCACGCTCGGCCAATTCTTCTAATAGGTATCGGCAGGCAGTGGCCAGGGTTTCCTCATCGGCCGAATCCAACCCCGATGCCCTTACGGCAGCCATCGCCGCGGCACCATCGGGTTGTTTGATTCTGCGTCTGGCCATGACCCCAGTGTGCCATGGCAAATGCTCGACTAGCCCTGAATCTTCTTTAGTTCGGCAATTTCTGCGGTCTGGTCCTTGACTACTTTTTCACCAAACTTCTTCACGATGATGTTCTCTGAGTCCAGAATTCCCTGAGTCATTCCAATTGCTCCCTCGTGGTGGGCAATCATGTACTTCACAAAAAGGCTGTCGAACTTGTCATCAACCGAGTTCCTAAGTTCCTCAAATTGAGCGCCTGAGATCATTCCATTCATAGGCATGTCATGCCCGGAGTGCAGCTCGGCCGCCTTACCACCTAGCCAAGCGGCCATCACGGCAATTTCCGGGGCCTGGGCAGACTTGATCTTCTTGGCGATTGCCAAAACCTCAGGGTTAGAGGTTCTTGTGGTGGCTAGCTCAGCCATGGCCACCGCCTGCTCGTGATGAGGGATCATCATTTGGGCATACATCAAATCATTGGCCGAAAATTCGGTGGCCCCGCTGGCAAGATTTTGAATGTCCTCTACCCCGGACTGAATGTCTGCAAGACCTATATCGGGAAGCGGAATACTGCACCCCGATAGGGTCAGTGAACCAACAAGTGCTAAACCTACGAAACCAAGTTTGGATTTAGATGCGCTCATACCGGCGATGCTAAGAAATGAACCTGAGAATTACCTGCCAGTAAACTGGGCGGGTGAAGATACTTGTTTTGGGTCAGGGTGCCAGAGAGCACGCAATTGTAAAAGCTCTGGTGCGCACCGGCACCCCGGCAAGTGACATCATCGTGGCCCCGGGCAATGCGGGAATCGCTCTTGATGTGCGCTGCGAGCCAAACCTTAACCCAAACCTTCCGCTGGATGTGGTGAAGTTTGCCCTTGAACACGGCACTGAGCTTGCAATCATTGGCCCAGAGGCTCCGCTGATTGCCGGTGTTTCAGACGCTCTGCGCTCTGAGGGAATAGCGGTGTTTGGCCCATCACAAGAGGCCGCGCAACTTGAAGGCTCAAAGTCTTTTGCCAAAGAGGTTATGGCAGCCGCAGGTGTGCCAACCGGTATGGCTCGTGAATGCACCACCCTTGAAGAAGTAATCAGCGCAATGGATGACTTTGGTGCGCCATACGTAATTAAGGCAGATGGTCTAGCCGCTGGTAAAGGTGTAATCGTCACATCAGATCGCGACGCTGCCGTTGATCACGCCAAAAAATTTATTGCCATGGGAATCCTGGTTGAGGAATTCCTTGATGGCCAAGAAGTTTCATTGTTCTTCTTATCTGATGGAACTTCCGTTGTTCGACTAACACCTGCACAAGATTTCAAACGCGCCTATGACAACGATGAAGGTCCTAACACCGGAGGCATGGGCGCCTACTCGCCGCTGCCTTGGTTGCCAGCCGGATTTGTTGAAGAGGTAGAAGAAAAAGTTGCGCTACCAACAATTCAAGAAATGGCTCGTCTTGGTGCACCCTTCGTTGGACTGCTTTACTGCGGGCTCATCATTACCAAGCGCGGCATTCGCGTGATTGAATTCAACGCCCGATTCGGTGACCCGGAAACCCAGGTTGTGCTTCGCCGCTTGAACTCATCGCTGAGTAACTTGCTTTACAAGGCAGCCACCGGGCACCTTGAAGGTGTGAGCGACCCAGAGTTCAGCAAAGACGTTGCAATAACAGTTGTGCTGGCATCAGAGGGCTACCCCGATACCTCTGCGCCTAACCGCCCGCTCTATGGACTTGGTGAAGCGGAAGCTACCGGAATCGAAATCTGTCATGCAGCTACGCAGTTTGCAGGAAACAAGGATGGCGAAGAAATATTGATGGCCACTGGCGGCCGAGTGCTATCGGTGGTTGCAACCGGAAAAGATTTTGCTGGCGCTCGTGCCCAGGCATACGCAGGAATTGAAAAGATTCAGTTGCAGGGTTCGCACTATCGCAAAGACATCGCGGCAAAAGTTTCTGAACCAGGGGTAGCGAACTAATGTCAGATAGCGCGATGAGCGCGTCTTCTTCCGCAGACATCGCAGGCTGGAGGCACGTTTACAGCGGCAAGGTTCGCGATCTCTACGAATCAGAAAACCCAAAACTTAACCACCTAATCTTGGTTGTTGCCTCAGATCGCGTGAGCGCTTTTGACCACGTACTTGAACCGGCAATCCCAAACAAGGGCAAGTACCTAACCACCCTGACCAACTGGTGGTTCGATCGTCTAGATATTCCAAATCACACCAGTAATGAAATTGCTGTTCCAGCAGAAGTTGCCGGTCGTGGCACCATCGCAAAAAAACTTGAGATGTTTCCAATCGAGTGCGTGGTTCGCGGTTACATCAGCGGTAGCGGCTGGAAAGAATACGAAGCCAACGGCACAGTCTGTGGCATCAAACTTCCTGAGGGTTTGCACTTTGGCGGAAAGCTTCCTGAACCCATTTTCACCCCCGCCTTCAAAGCACCGATGGGTGAGCACGACGAAAACATTACCTTTGAGCGGGTAATCGAACTGATTGGTGAAGACAACGCAACCGCGCTTCGCAACCTAAGCATCAAGGTATTCAACCGAGCATCTGAACTTGCCGAACAGGCCGGACTGATTCTTGCCGACACCAAGTTTGAGTTTGGCATTGACCCGGCAACTGGTGAGATTACCTTGGGTGACGAAGTGCTAACCCCGGACTCATCAAGGTTCTGGAGCAAAGCGGCCTGGGATCGTGGTGAAAGAAAAGATTCTTTCGACAAACAAATCGTTCGCAATTGGCTTGCCGAAAATTGGAATCAGCAAGGCACTCCGCCTGAGCTACCCAAAGAAATAGTCGCCCAAACAGCCGACAAATATGCCGAACTGGTTGAGCGACTAACTTCTGAGGTTTCCTAAGCGAAACCAGAAACTATCTGGGGTACGACGGCCTCTCTTGCAGCATCATCTTCTCAGCGATGCGAGCAACCTGGTGTGAGTAACCGTTTTCGTTGTCGTACCAAACGTATACAACTCCGTGATTTCCCTCACCAACCGTTGCCAAACCATCAACGATTCCGGCACGGTTTGATCCAACAAAGTCCGTAGAGACAACCTCTGGCGATTCAACATAATCAACCTGGTTGCGGGTTTCTGGACTCTGCGCAGCCTTCATCAAGACTTTGTTTAGCTCCTCGCGCGAAACATCACGTGCAAAGTCCAGATTCAGAATGGCCATTGACACATCCGGGGTTGGCACGCGAATGGCATTACCGGTTAGCTTTCCGGCCAAAACCGGAAGCGCTTTGGCAACCGCCTTTGCCGCACCGGTTTCTGTTATTACCATGTTCAACACCGCTGAGCGGCCTCGGCGATCACCCTTGTGGTAGTTGTCAATCAGGTTTTGATCGTTGGTGAACGAGTGCACGGTTTCAACGTGGCCATGGTTTACACCAAAGGCATCGTTCAAAACTTTCAGCACCGGAACAATAGCGTTTGTGGTGCAGGAAGCTGCCGTGATGATTTTGGAATCGGCTGTAATCTCACTGTGATTCACTCCGTAAACCACGTTTGGCAAGTTGCCTTGACCCGGAGCGGTAAGCAGAACCTTTGAGATTCCCTTGCTCTTTAGGTGCTGGCTCAGGCCGGCCTCGTCACGCCAGATACCGGTGTTATCAATCAGCAGGGCATCGTTGATGCCATAGCTTTCGTAATCCACTGTTGCCGGATCATTCGAGTAGATAACTCGTATTTCATTTCCATTGGCAATGATTGAATTGCGCTCCTCGTTTATAGAGATGGTTCCTTCAAACATGCCGTGCACTGAATCACGACGAAGCAATCCTGCACGCTTGGTCAAGTCATCTTCGGCACCCTTGCGAACAACAATCGCACGCAACTTCAAACCGCGGCGGTCACCGTCTTGCGCAATCAAAATTCTTGCAACCAGGCGGCCAATGCGTCCAAAACCGTAGAGCACAACATCGCGCTCAGACTCGGTGATGATTGAAACCATCTGGGCTAGTTCACGCAACTCTTCACGAACGAATTCGTTCAACTGCTGGCCTGAACTCTTTTGCTTAGCCAGCATCCTGGCAACATCAATTGATGCAGGGCCCAACCCCATACGGTCAAGCAACTTAATCAGTGACAGTGCGTGGTGAATATCCAGCGGCTCACCATCAATGTGGCGGGCGTACTTCATGGCCTTGATCAACTGAATCGGTGTGCGATTAATCAGCGTTCGACCGTGCACAGACAACAACACTCCATTGCTGCGGTACAGGCGGCCAATCAGTGGCACCATTGCCTCGGCCGCGGTTAGTGATTGCTCCCACATTGGGCTAAGCGACGCCAAACGTGATTCCGCTTCAATCTTTAGCTCGGCTGGGGTGCGTTCACCAAAGGCACCAAGGTAGCGCTGAATAGATTCCAGATCCTTGACCACGGCATCTTTGTTCCAGGCCAACAGTTGTTGCTTGCTGGCATCGTCTAGGCATAACTCGTCAACTCCAAGATCGGCTAGGTTCGGCAAATTACCGATGGCCGTTTCGTTGGCCTCAACTTTGCCATCCAAGCGTTCGGCTATCCAGCGCAGCACACGAGCGTTCTCGCTGAAACGAGGCCAAACAAATTGACCCTCGTCGTTTTTCAAGAACCAGTTAACTCGGAAGATCTTTGGCAGCTTCACGCCCTCGCGCTCTGCAAAGCTCAGCCAGTGCCTCCAGTAGTCAGCCATGTTGTAGCCGGTGAAAGGCAGCATCGCAAACGGGTCGCGACGCACTTCACCAACCGGACCCTCGGCAGCAGCGGTTTGCTCACTGGCCATAGTT
>JACCEE011032782.1_pt1 | contig 11241 bp, 12 predicted proteins | sample 7449931 | NCBI WGS metagenome assembly JACCEE01 (sample SAMN15323457, study PRJNA562643) | freshwater metagenome | isolation source: river surface water | place: USA:Blue River Watershed | collected 2017-08-19 | reverse complement strand
TTTCAAGACAATAGGCATACAGCATGTGCCGACCTGTTACACACAAACGAGCCTTTAATGAGCCGGCGGGATAATAAATGCCCGCATGAATGACTTCGCTATTTCGCGAACTGGTGCCCGTACCAAAGGCATCTTCAGACTCAAGAACGAGTACCTCTTTGCCAGCCAATGCTAGGGCTCGGCCTAAGGCTAAGCCAACAACCCCTGCGCCCACAATGACAGTTTCTACAGCATCCATATAAAAAAACTTGGGTGGTGATCGTTTGAGGATAATTTAAAAATGGGTGCTTGACACACGGATGACAGATTCAAACAAAGAGTCATGTCACAGTTGCACATTGTGCCAACCCCCTTGCATGACAAAGGAAACCTATGAAATTATTTGACTTGACCAAAAAAGTAGCCATTGTGACGGGTGCAAGCAGAGGCATTGGGCGGTCTATTGCTTTTCAACTTGCCAGAGCGGGTGCCAAAGTGGTTGTCTCAAGCCGCAAGTTGGATGCCTGTGAAGCTGTGGTCAAAGAAATTCAAGCAGAAGGCGGCACAGCCATGGCCATCAGTGCCAGCATCGCCATCAAAGCCCAGTTAGAAGCCATGGTCCAAAAAACACGCGACACATGGGGTCCAATCGATATTCTGATTTGCAATGCAGCCAGCAACCCCTACTACGGCCCCATGACGGGAATGAGTGACGAAGTCTTCAACAAAATCATGCACAACAATGTGTTGTCAAGCAACTGGTTGTGCAGCATGGTCTATCCAGACATGAAAGCAAAAAGGAATGGTGCCATTGTGTTGGTCTCATCGGTGGGTGGTTTGCACGGTTCAGCTGTCATTGGTGCTTACAACATTTCCAAAGCAGCGGACATGCAATTGGCTCGCAACTTGGCCGTTGAATGGGGCCCTGACAACATTCGCGTCAACTGCATTGCCCCCGGTCTCATTCGAACTGATTTTGCAAAAGCGCTGACAGATGACCCTGTCAAATCAGGCATGGTTGAAAATGAAACACCCCTCAGGCGCATCGGTGAGCCCGATGACATTGGGGGAATTGCGGTATTGCTATCAAGTGCGGCCGGTAAATACATCACTGGCCAAACCATTGTTGCCGATGGCGGCATGATGATTCGCTAAATAAAAAAGCCCCAAGTCAAACGACTGGGGCTTTTAAATTTGAAAATTGGTATTTGTTTAAGCGAAATTGGCTTCTGCAAATGACCAGTTGACAAGCTTGTCGAGGAAAGTTTCGACAAACTTAGGACGCATGTTGCGGTAATCGATGTAGTAAGCGTGCTCCCAAACGTCAACCGTCAAGAGCGCTTTGTCAGCAGTTGTCAGGGGCGTACCAGCAGCACCCATGTTCACGATGTCAACAGAGCCGTCGGCTTTTTTGACCAGCCAAGTCCAGCCTGAACCAAAGTTGCCAACTGCACTTTTAACAAAGGCTTCTTTGAAGGCTGCGTAAGAGCCATATTTGGCGTTGATAGCAGCTGCCAAGGCGCCTGTGGGCTCGCCACCGCCATTGGGTTTCATGCAATTCCAGAAGAATGTGTGGTTCCAAATTTGAGCGGAGTTGTTGTAAACGCCGCCGCTTGATTGTTTGATGATTTCTTCCAAAGACATCGATTCGAACTCTGTGCCTTTTTGCAGGTTGTTCAAGTTGACGACATACGCATTGTGGTGCTTGCCATGGTGAAACTCAAGGGTTTCTTGGCTGTAATGCGGTGCCAAAGCGTCGATGGCATAGGGCAGTGCGGGCAATGTATGTTCCATGGGATCCTCGTTTCGGTTCAATAAAAAATCAGAGGCTTATTGTAGGTTGATCGGCTAAGTTTGTCATAGAACCCTCAATTTGACCTGACCATCTGCCAAGGTGGCAGAGACATCTTGCGCAGGCAAAAAGTCCTTTGCATGGGTCAGTGCCCTTCCAGACTCGTCTGTTAACCATGCATACCCACGTTCTAAAACCAAATGCGGATCAAGGAGGTCAAGTCGTGTTTGATGATGACTCAAGCCCCTTTGCTGGCTTTGCAAGTTACTTTGAAGTGCTTTGGGGAGATTCAGTGACAAGGTTTTGATGCCTTGCAACTGCTGATTGACTTGCGTCCGAACTGCAAACTTCAAAGTCTGCCCAATTCTCTGCAGCTTGGCATTTTGATCACTGATTCGGCCAGACGGACGACCCAATCGACCTGCCACCCAATCGAGTCTTTGGTTCATTTTGTCGAGGGTCGCCATGACTGAATCGGTCAAGACTTGATGCACAGTCTCAAGTTCTAAAACTCTTTGGGACCGGTCTACCGCAACCAATTCCGCGGCAGCTGTCGGCGTGGGTGCCCGTAAATCGGCTACGAAGTCGAGCAATGTAAAGTCGGTTTCATGGCCAACCCCTGACACAACCGGTATTGGGCAAGCTGCCACCGCTCTGACCAAAGTTTCGTCGTTGAACGACCAGAGGTCCTCCATGGAGCCCCCGCCCCTCACAATCAAAATGACATCAACGGCCATGGGTTGATGATTGGCAGAATTTGATGGTGCTTGCCATGCGACTAAATTTTTTAAACTTTGAAGCAGCTCTGCTGGCGCATTGCTCCCCTGAACCGATGCTGGCGCCAAAATGACAGGAATGTGCGGCACCCTGCGCTGAAGTGCGGTCACGACATCGTGTAAAGCAGCGGCACCCAAGGACGTAATGAGCCCAATGGCACGTGGATGGGTTGGTAATCTTTTTTTTCTGGCTTGGTTAAACAGGCCTTCGTTTTCCAAATCGGTTTTAAGTTTGAGAAATTGTGCAAATAAGTCGCCTTGCCCTGCCCTTTGCATGCTTTCAACGACCAATTGAAGGTCGCCTCGGGCTTCATACACACCCAATTTCCCCCTAACCTCAACCATTTCGCCATCTCGTGGCATGAACCCGAGGGCACTGGCAGCCCTTTTGAACATTGCGCAGCGAATCTGTCCGCTGTCGTCTTTGAGATTGAAATAACAATGACCGCTTGATGCGCGTGAGAAGCCAGAAATCTCACCTTTAACCGCGATTGGATTGAACCTTGCATTCAAAGTGTCTGCAATTGCAAGGCACAACGCACCAACAGACCAAACACGTGGCTCAGAATCTAGACGCGCCATGAAATAGCCTTATTTTGAGAGGGTTTTGAAGACATTTCTTTTGGAGAGGCTTGTCGAATCAAGGGTAAAGAGTCCACAGTGAAGCCAGTTGAGGATGTTCGCTTCAAAATACAGCTTGCATTCCCATACTTTCACGTAACTCATTGATTTTATTGTATTATTTTGTGATCAAAAAAGTGGCAACTTAAGAAAACTCAATAAAAATGCGGCTTCTGAGCGAGTCATGTGCATGTTTTTCACAAAGTTATCCACAGAAAAGCAGAACAATTTGATCAGACATAATCAAAACTGAATCCAGAAGTAGAAAGTTTCATTTTGCTAAGCATCATACAAGCCGCAGGTTGGCCCATTTGGCCATTGATCGCATGTTCAGTTCTTGCGCTGGCCATTATTTTTGAGCGCCTCTTTGCATTGCGCACCAACAAAGTCTTGCCTGAGAATGCGCTTGAGCTAGCCATAGAAAGTACCCGCCAAGGCTTTCCATCCGACGAAACCATCCATGAGCTTGCCAAGATTGGCGCTGTTGGATCGGTTTTCTCTGCAGGATTGCAAACATTGGCAAGCAATCCATCCGCGAGCCATGCCGATGTCAGAGAAAGTATGGAAATGGAAGGCCGGATGGCGGCACAAAACCTGGAAAGATATCTGACTTCCTTGGCAACGCTAGCTTCCGCAGCACCATTGCTCGGCCTGTTGGGTACCGTCATTGGCATGATTGAAATTTTTGGCATTCAAACGCCTGGACAGCAACAGCCCGTGGAATTGGCGCATGGCATTTCAATCGCACTCTACAACACAGCATTAGGTCTGATTGTTGCCATTCCCTCATTGATGGCTTGGCGATTTTTCAAAGCCAAGGTTGACCGATTGGTCTTGCAAATGGAATGGTCTGCTGAACGATTTGCCAGGCATTTGGCTGCCATGCGCGATTAAGCTTTATTTGAAATTCAATGCTGAAAGTTTCATTTGAAATTTAAGAAAAACGTTTCGCTAGAACCTGACATCAATTTGATCCCCTTCATTGATGTCTTGTTGGTCGTTCTCATTTTTTTAATGTTGACCACCACATGGTCCAAATTCAATGAAATGAATTTGAGTTTGCCTTCTGCTCAAAGCAGCGAAACATCTTCACCAAACGCAACATGGGTCGTTGCAGTAAGCGCACAAGGTGCTTACGCCATCAACGGCGGCCCGCTTGAAGGGCGACAAATTAAAGACCTTCAAAAGGCACTGTCTGGCTTGGAAAAAACAGATGGCAGTGTGTTGATCAAGGCAGACGCATCGGCCAGTCACCAAGCCGTTGTCAATGTGCTTGAAGCTGCCAGACTCAATGGCATTTCAAAGATTGCATTTGCAACCCAGCAAAGTAGCAAACCGCCTACCAACAAGCCATAGCTCACCATGTCTTGGCTTCAAAAACTTCCTCAATACTGGCAATCGACCCATTGGATCACTTGGGTGTTGTGGCCTGTCGAAGTGGGCTACCGAGTTGCCTTGATGTTGAGAAACCAGTTTTACACCCTAGGGATTTTGAAACGTCATCGGGTCAAGGCCTTGGTCATTGTGGTTGGCAATGTGGTTGCGGGGGGTGGCGGCAAAACACCTCTCACGATTGCCATTGTCCAACGCCTCACCCAGCAGGGTTTCAAGGTGGGCGTGGTCAGTAGAGGGTATGGCCGTCAAACCTCCAAAATTTATGTCGTCAACGACAAAAGCTCACCCTCTGATGCAGGTGATGAACCACTGCTTATCCACAGAAAATGTTCTGTCCCGGTGGTGGTTGGAAGCAATCGCTTGATGGCTGCTCAGCACCTCTTGGGGCAATTTCCAGATACCCAAATCATTGTGTGCGATGACGGTCTGCAACACTTGGCTTTGGCAAGAGACATTGAAATTTGCGTGATGGATTCGCAAGGCATTGGCAATGGCCATCTACTTCCAGCAGGCCCACTGCGCGAACCATGGCCACGGCCTGTCCATATCCTGCTTCATACGCAAAAAAGAACGCTGAAAGAAGGATTTGAATCGGTTCGAAAACTAAGCCCCTTTGCGATCAACCGCACAGGCCAGCAAATTGGCCTTTCAGATTTGAAAACAAAACCCATTGAGGTGGTTTCTGGCATTGCAAAACCCCAAGCCTTCATTGGCATGTTGGTGGATCTTGGTTTTCAAATTCAGCATCAAACCGCATTGCCAGACCATGATGATTTTTCAAAATGGCAAGCCCAGTGCCCAGAATGCACCTTGTTGTGTACAGAGAAAGACGCTGTCAAACTCTGGCAGACTCATCCTGAGGCACTTGCAGTTCCACTTATTTTTCAGCCTGAAGATCCGTTTTGGCATCAGTTCGATGCACTTGTTGAAGCCACTCCTCGTTATCATTGACCCATGGACACCAAATTAATTGAATTGCTGGTTTGCCCTGTTACCAAAGGACCTCTTGACCATCAAAGAGATGCGCAAGAACTTTGGTCGAGGAGCGCTCGTCTGGCCTTCCCCATTCGAAATGGCATACCCATCTTGTTAGAAAACGAAGCACGAACTCTCTCAGATGAAGAGTTAGAGAGCCTCAAACCTCGTACACCCTTGGTTTAATGAGCATGTCGCACCCTTTTACAGTCATCGTGCCAGCGCGGTTGGCCTCTACCAGGCTTCCCAACAAGCCCTTGGCGGACATCAACGGTATACCCATGGTGGTTAGAGTTGCGCAAAGAGCCGCATTGTCAGCAGCGACCCAAGTGGTGGTTGCCGCTGATAGCCCCCAAATTGTGAAAGCTTGTGAAGATCACGGTGTTCGTGTTCTTTTAACGCAAGTCAACCACCAAAGCGGCAGTGATCGTTTGGCTGAAGCAAGCCAGTTGCTAGGGCTAGGCGCACAAGACATGGTGGTCAACGTTCAAGGTGACGAACCTCTCATCGATCCTCAACTGATCAATGATGTGGCCGCTTTGCTCAGTCAGCACACTCATGCCAGCATGAGCACCGCTGCGCACCCCATACATGACCTTGCAGAATTTACCAATCCCAATGTGGTGAAGGTGGTCATCGATCAAACGCAATTGGCCATGTATTTCAGCCGTGCCCCCATTCCTTGGTGGCGAGATGGCTTTGCCAACGGCGTGAATTCACTGCCCCAGCCTGCGGCTTTAAGACACATTGGCATCTATGGTTACCGTGTTGGTTTCTTACAAAGTTTTCCTCAGTTACCCCCTGCCCCCGTCGAACAAGGCGAAGCTCTCGAACAGCTGCGCGCTCTCTGGCATGGCCACAAAATAGCCGTTCACGTCACTGACAAAGCGCCCGGCCCTGGTGTTGACACCCCAGAGGATTTAGCCAGAGTTCAAGCGCTTTTCTCGGCATAAATGGCCCTGCGACAAGCCGTCAGGTAAATTTAGGCTGACCGTGCTATTCTCACAATAGAGCCATGCAGCCTGTGGCGAAAGATTAACAACAATTCGGAACTTCCCATGAGACTCATTCTTTTAGGTGCACCTGGCGCTGGCAAAGGTACTCAAGCAGCATTCATTTGCAGCAAATTCAACATTCCTCAAATTTCTACGGGTGACATGTTGCGCGCGGCCGTCAAGGCAGGCACGCCCTTAGGCCTTCAGGCCAAAGCGGTCATGGAGTCGGGTGGCTTGGTTAGCGATGACCTCATCATCAATTTGGTGAAAGAACGCATTGCCCAAGCAGATTGCGCAAACGGCTTTTTGTTCGACGGTTTTCCGCGCACCATTCCGCAAGCCGATGCCATGAAGGCTGCTGGTGTCAAACTTGATTACGTTTTAGAAATCGATGTGCCCTTTGAAGCCATCATTGAACGGATGAGTGGCCGTCGTTCACACCCTGCATCGGGCCGAACCTACCATGTCAAGTTCAACCCACCCAAGGTGGAAGGCAAAGACGATGTCACTGGCGAACCATTGGTTCAGCGTGAAGACGACAAGGAAGAAACCGTTAAAAAGCGCTTGGATGTTTACAGCCAACAGACCCGACCCTTGGTGTCTTATTACTCTGAATGGTCAAACCGTGAACCTCAAGAAGCGCCTCAATACCGCGCCATCAGTGGCATGGGCTCAGTAGAGGACATTACCCAAAGGGCCATGCAAGCCCTAGGCGGTTAATACAACTTGGGTGCAATTTGCACCCACTCAGTTGGCGTGGCTTTGAGACTTGGACAACAATTCCAAGATCAAAGCCACTCTTGCTTTTGCAGGGTTAAGCGTCTCCGATGTTTGAAATGCATGATTTTCTGTTTTGACCACCGGCCCCTGATTGCATCGAGAAGCCAAGCGTATTTCAACGCCTCTGCTTTGAGCTAAGAGAAGTTCTGCTTTCATTGTTTGGCTGATGGAACCATTCCCCGTTCCAGCCACAACAAGACCCTTCAGCCCGGCATCCACCATCATTTTGATTTGCCGACCATTGGCTTGAACACAATTCAAGATGATTTCTACCCAAGGCCATTCGGAGTGGCTTGGCAACTTTGAGACATTCAAACCCGCATTCATAAACTGATTGGATGTTTTGTCCTGTGGATCAGTTTGCCAATGAATTTGATCATCACTGAAAACTGCAGCTGGCCCACATTCGCCAGAATCAAAGGCATTGATTCGAGTTGGATGCACCTTTTGAACATGAAGGCTGTGATGTATTTCACCAGCAGCAACTAACCAAACGCCATGACCTTCCAGTTGTGCTGCGGCGTTCAAAGCGTCCCGCATATTTTGCGGTCCGTCGGCATCTTTGAAGTTGGCGGGCCTCATGGCACACGTCAAAACGATTGGCTTGTTTCTTTGCACCACTTGGGACAAAAAATAAGCGGTTTCTTCCAGGGTGTCAGTCCCATGTGTAATCACCACCGAATGAACATCCGCCTGACTTAACCAATGGTCACAGCGCTGGGCCAGTGTTTGCCAAATTGAAAAGTCCATGTCTTTGCTGTCGATCTGGCAGACTTGTTCCGTTTCAATATGGAACCCTGTCAAGGCATTAGGAAGCACCTTGAATTTGCCAGCAACAGACTGCATCAGGTCGTTGACGCTTCTTTGAGCCGCTTGATATGCAAACCCTTCATTTTCTGAATTTGACACCCCGGCAATCGTTCCACCTGTGCCCAAAACAACAATTTTTTGATTTTTTGCTTGCATTTCTAAAAAGACTGGTTAAAAATACAGTTACTGGATAAGAAAACAGTGACCAGCAAACTCAGACATTCAAAGGACTGAAAAATGATGGACCATCCCAAGCTCACGGCTCGCCAACAACAAATTTTGGAACTCATCCAAAAAACCATTGCCGAAACTGGCGCGCCACCTACACGGGCAGAAATTGCCAATGCACTGGGTTTCAAATCTGCCAACGCCGCAGAGGAACATCTTCAAGCTTTGGCCAGAAAAGGCGCCATCGACTTGGTCAGCGGCACTTCACGTGGCATTCGCCTCAAGGGTTCATCGCGCGATGCCATGCGCAACTCCACCGATTTGTTCAGCATGCCGCTTCCCGGATTTGCACAAATGGCTTTGCCGCTCATTGGCCGCGTCGCTGCAGGTTCGCCCATTTTGGCCCAAGAACACGTCGACCGAACTTACCATGTCGAAAGTCACTTGTTCCAAGAACAACCAGACTATCTTCTCCGCGTCAGAGGCATGTCCATGCGCGATGCCGGCATCATGGACGGCGACTTGCTGGCCGTCAAGGCCACCAAAGACGTCAGAAACGGACAAATAGTCGTTGCCCGTCTAGGAGACGAAGTCACCGTCAAACGGCTCCGCCGTCAATCAGACCGCATCGAATTACTGCCCGAAAACCCAGATTACCCCATTATTTTGGTCAATCCAGACGAACCATTCGACATTGAAGGTTTGGCTGTCGGCCTCATTCGCAACACCCTCTTGATGTAATTTCACCTATTCAAAGGCTTACCATGTCCATCGCACTCTTCGGTATTTCTAGCATTTACAACGGCATTCAGAAGTTCATGAATGCCTCTGCCAATCTTCATCAAATCAATGTCCAGGCGGTCAATCGTGCGCCCTTGGTCAAAATGCAACCACAACGCGCCCTTCGAGTCGTCAGAATTGCAGAACATGGCGAAACAGCCAATGCAGCCGGTCGCATGGTCATCTCAGGTCGCATGGCCGACGTCTGTGCTGAGCTAGACCGTTTGGTCGCACTTGAAGCCAAAAACAAGACGTCTTTGCCGCACTGAGCATTGCAAGTCAAGGCACAATAGTGCCTATGAATATTGTGATCCTTGACGACTACCAAGATGTCGTCCGAAAACTAGAGTGCGCATCCAAATTAGACGCCTACAGCGCCAAGGTCTATACCAACACGGTTAAAGGTCTTGGACAGTTGTCTGTTCGGCTCAAAGATGCAGATATCTTGGTACTGATCCGCGAGCGAACACACCTCAACCGGCAATTACTTGAAAAATTGCCGCGCTTGAAACTCATTTCTCAAACAGGCCATGTCGGCACACACATCGACCTTGAGGCTTGCTCCGAACGCGGTATTGCAGTGGCTCAAGGTACGGGCTCTCCATTTGCACCTGCCGAACTCACCTGGGCCTTGGTCATGGCGGCCGCCCGTAGGCTCCCCCAATACATTGGCAACCTCAAACATGGTGCTTGGCAACAATCGGGGCTTAAGTCAGCTTCTATGCCCAGTAATTTTGGTTTAGGCACTGTTCTGCGAGGCCGTACTTTTGGAATTTGGGGCTATGGAAAAATTGGTCAATTGGTAGCCGGTTATGCCAAAGCGTTTGGCATGCAAGTGGTGGTTTGGGGCAGCGAAGCTTCCAGAGAAAAAGCAGCAAAAGATGGCTTTGTCCCTGCCTCGAGTCGAGAGGCTTTGTTCGAGCAAAGTGATGTGTTGTCCTTGCACTTGCGTTTGAACGACGCCACCCGAAACATTGTTAGCTTGGAAGATTTGTCGCGCATGAAAACAAGCGCGATGATTGTCAATACCTCACGTGCTGAACTTATCGAACCCGATGCCCTCATTAGCGCATTGAATCGAGGCCGGCCTGGACTTGCCGCCATCGATGTTTTTGAACATGAACCCATTCTGCAGGGTCATGCTTTGTTGCGGCTTGAAAACTGTATTTGTACCCCGCACATTGGCTACGTCGAAAAAGACAACTACGAAATGTACTTTGGCGCAGCCTTTGACAATGTGGTTAACTTTATCAAAGGCACGCCAACCAACATTGTTAACCCCGGCGCATTGCAAGTCAGACGCTAGTCGCCTCACATATTTCTTTGTTAACTTCCTATTGAAGTTTGAATCGTATTTTTCATTTAAAGATCAACCTTATGAAACCCGTCTTTAATCAAGTCGCAGTCATTGGCGCAGGCGCCATGGGACGCGGAATCGCGCAAATTGCAGCGCAAGCAGGCAGTCATGTGTGGCTGTATGACACGCAAGCAGAAGCAACGCTAAAAGCAAAAGACGCTGTCTACCAAATGTGGGACAGCTTGGCCACCAAAGGTAGGCTCGATGCAGAAACAGTCGCTCGCTACAAAGGTCAACTTCATATTGCGGCCACATTGCAAGAACTCAAGACATGCGAGATGGTGGTTGAAGCCATCGTAGAACGTTTAGACATCAAGAAATCTTTGTTTGCGGAGTTGGAAAGCATTCTTTCGGAATCAGCCATTTTGGTCACCAACACGTCTTCACTTTCAGTCACAGCCATTGCTGCCGCATTGAAGCGCCCCGCTCTTTTTGCGGGCTATCACTTTTTTAATCCCGTACCACTCATGAAAGTAGTGGAAGTCATTGCAGGATTAAAAACAAATCCTGAGGTCTGTGATCGCCTCACTCAATTTGCAAAACAAATGGGCCACACGCCCGTTCAGGCCAACGACACGCCAGGTTTTATTGTTAACCATGCAGGGCGTGGCTATGGCACAGAAGCACTTCGAATTGTTTCTGAGGGCATAGCAGATTTCGCCACCATCGATCGCATTCTGAAAGATCAAGTTGGATTCAAATTAGGCCCCTTCGAGCTGTTTGATTTAACCGCATTGGATGTTTCTCATCCCGTGATGGAGTCAATCTACAACCAGTATTACCAAGAACCGCGTTATCGGCCCAGCACAATCA
>JACCEE010675649.1_pt1 | contig 11241 bp, 7 predicted proteins | sample 7449931 | NCBI WGS metagenome assembly JACCEE01 (sample SAMN15323457, study PRJNA562643) | freshwater metagenome | isolation source: river surface water | place: USA:Blue River Watershed | collected 2017-08-19 | reverse complement strand
TAGAACTTAGCGGGTAAGCCCGTAAAAGCTGTAAAATAAGCCCTTTTGGGGAAATAAGGTGGTACCACGAGAATTTTTTGAAGCTCGTCCTTATGTAACAATTTTCTGATTGTTATACAAGGACGAGTTTTTTTGTTAGAACAATGTTTCGCACCAAAGAATATTTTTTCGCGTTTTACCCCAAAGGGGCCCTACGCGACTCAAAAATCTTCTTTGGTGCTACATATACAAAATGTATATTCAATTTCAGAAAAATATATTTGAAATTTACGAGTAGGTGTGGGCGCGCCGAAGCGAGTGCTAACGAGCGGAGAGGGATAAGCGAATAAATTTTAAATATATTTTTCTGAACAACAAGTATTATCATTTATTATAATAATCATTTATGGAAGAAAAAGAAAAATCAAATAATGCAATTCGAGAAGAAAAAGTTTTAGAGTTTTGGCAAGGTGGTAAAATTTTTGAAAAGAGTTTAGAGAAGGATTCTCCAAAGGGTGAGTATGTTTTTTTTGAGGGGCCACCAACGGCAAACGGAAGACCAGGAATACATCATTTAGAAGCAAGAGCTTTTAAAGATGCTGTTTTGAGATATAAGACAATGAATGGTTTTTTGGTAAAAAGAAAAGGGGGCTGGGATACACACGGTCTTCCTGTTGAAATTGAGGTTGAGAAAAAATTGAATCTTGAATCAAAAAAGGAAATTGAAGAATATGGAATAGATAAGTTCAATAAAGAATGTAAAAAATGTGTTTGGACTTACACTGATGTGTGGTATAAGTTTACAAACAGAATAGGATTTTGGGTAGACCAAGAGAATCCTTATGTTACATATCACAATAATTTTATTGAGTCTGTTTGGAATGTAATAAAAGAAGCAGATAAACAAAAATTGCTTTATAGAGATTATAAAATAGTTCCATGGTGCCCAAGATGTGGAACAGGACTTTCTTCGCACGAATTAGCTCAAGGATATCAAGATGTCAAAGACATTACAGTGTATGTAAAGTTTAAATTAACAGGAGTTTCGTGTTCTCAATTTTTTTCGCGCATTACTCCAGAAGGGCTCTGTGATACTGAAAAAACAGAGAATACTTCGCTTAGCATTTTAGTATGGACGACAACTCCATGGACTCTTCCTTCAAATGTAGCATTGGCTGTTGGTGAAGATATTGAATATGTTTTAATAAAACAAAATGAAGAATTTTTAATTTTAGCAAAATCTAGATTGTGCATTCTAGAGGGTAATTTTGAAATAATAAAAGAAATTAAAGGTAGTGATTTGCTTGGCCTTTCTTATGAGCCATTGTATCTCTATACAAAAAATATAATTTCAAAAGAAGAATCTGAAAAACTAACAAATGCGTACAAAATACACAATGCTTCTTTTGTGACGACAGAAGACGGTACAGGTGTAGTTCATATAGCTCCTATGTACGGGCAAGACGATTTTGATCTTGGAAATAATGTTGGTTTGCCAAAGTGCCACCTTGTCGGACTGGATGGTAAGTTTTTGGAAGGCACAGACTTTTTAAATAACAGATTTGTAAGAGATGAAGATGTGGCTATTGATATTATAAAAGATCTTGCTGGTAAAAATCTTTTATATAAAAAAGAAAAATACGAACACACATATCCTCACTGCTGGAGATGTAAGACTGCTCTTATATACTACGCTCGAGATTCGTGGTATATAAAAATGTCAGCCCTTAGGGATAAAATGGTAAAAGAAAATGAAAATATCAATTGGGAACCATCTTATATCAAGGAGGGTCGTTTTGGGGAATGGTTGAAAGACATTAAAGATTGGGCAATTTCTAGAGAGAGATATTGGGGTACACCTCTTCCTGCTTGGACGTGTAATGAATGTAAAAAGATTCATGTTTTAGGTTCTGTTTCTGATATAAAAAACAAATCACCAAAATCTGGGAATCAGTATTTTTTCATGAGACATGGTGAGTCTGAAAATAATGTTTTAGATACTATAAGTTGTTCTCTCGATAGCGTTTACGGACTAACAGAAAAAGGAGTAGAACAGATAAAGCAAAGCTCGGAATCTTTAAAAGATAAAAACATAGATTTAATATTTTCTTCACCATTAAAAAGAACAAAAGAAACTGCAAATATTGTAGCCTCTGTTCTTGGTAAAAAAGAAGAAGAGATTGTTTTTGATGAAAGATTGAGAGAGATGATGATATTAAGCAGGGATGGCGAGACTTGGACAAAATATCATGAAGATTTTCCAAACAACGAAGAGAATTTTGATCATCACGAAGAAGGAGATGAATCTTTTTATATGCTTAAGAAGAGGGTAATGGACTTCTTGGATGATATAGAAAGTAAATATAAGAATAAAAATATTTTAATTGTTACTCATGGCGGATTGGCTTGGTTGGCAGGAGTTGGTTCTTTGGGCCTTGAAATTAAAGATATTGTTTCTAAAATAGGAAAAGATGAATTTTTTAAAAATGGTGAAGTAAGAAAAGTTGACTATATAAGATTTCCACATAATGAAAATTATGAACTAGATTTACATAGGCCTTACGTTGACAATATAAATCTTGTTTGTGGTGATATTAAAGATGATGGAAAGATTTGTGAAGGTAAGCTTGAAAGAACAAAAGAGGTTATGGATGTTTGGCTTGATTCTGGGTCCATGCCTTTTGCTCAAAATCATTATCCTTTTAGTACAAAAGATATTTCTTATCCAGCCGATTTTATTAGTGAAGGCATAGATCAGACAAGAGGATGGTTTTATACTCTTCACGCGGTTGGAAATATTATGGGTAAGGGAATGGCATTTAAAAATGTTATTTGTCTTGGTCTTGTGCTTGATGCTAATGGTAAGAAAATGTCTAAATCTTTAGGTAATGGTGTAGATCCTTGGGTTATGATAGATAAATACGGGGTAGATACTTTGCGCTTATGGATGTATTCTGTAAATCAACCAGGTGAGCCTAAAAACTTTGACGAAAAAACTGTTTCAGAACTAAATAATAAATTTTTCAATTTGCTTTACAATGTTTGGGCTTTTTATGAGCTTTACCGAGACGAAAAATTTGAATTACAAGAAGTACCTGAATCAAAAAATGTTTTAGATAAGTGGATATTGTCAAAACTTTTTGTTTTATCTGAAGATGTCACACAAAGTATGGAATCTTACAAGCTTCTTGAACCAGTAAGATCAATAAAATCTTTTATTGATGATCTTTCAACATGGTATTTAAGAAGATCAAGAGACAGAATCAAAGAAGGAGATATTGAAGCAAAACAAACATTGTATTTTGTGTTTAAGACTTTGTCTAAAATGATAGCCCCGTTTGCACCTTTTGCAGCAGAAGATCTTTGGCTTAAAACAAGAAAAGAAACAGATCAAGAAAGTGTCCATCTTGTTTCTTGGCCTAATTTAAAAATATCAGAAATTTATTTTGGCAAAGATCAGGCTGAAGAAGTTTTGAACAACATGAAAGAAACAAGAGAGGTTGTAACTCTTGGTTTGCAGGCTAGACAAAAGGCGGGGATTGCTGTTAGACAACCACTCGCTAGTGTTTTGGTAAAGAAGCACAACTTAAAAGATGAATATGTGTCTATACTAAAGGATGAATTGAATGTAAAAGATGTATTTTTTGAAGATTCTTCAGAATTGGAGGTTGTTCTTGATACAAACATAACAGAAGAATTAAAAAAAGAAGGTAATTTTAGAGAATTGGTTCGTGCTATTCAAGACATAAGAAAGCAAAAAGGTTTAAATCCTTCAGATCAGGTAAATTTGGAAATATTTTCAACAGAAGATGGTTATAATTTTGTCGATGGATTTAAGGATCTTTTGATGAAAAACGTAGGAGCTATTTCTCTTGCGAAAAAAGAGAACGAAGGTTCGCCTGTGAGAATAGATGGTTTTGATTTTATTGTGAATATTTCTAAATAAATGCATCATATTTATCACACAAAAGCTTTAATCTTATCTTCAAAAGAAAAAGGAGAGGCAAACAAAGTAATAACTCTTTTTACTAAAGAGCTTGGTTTGATAAGGGCTGTTGCTACTGGTATTAGGCTAAACAAATCAAAACTGCGTTTCTCATTGCAAGAATTTTCTTATGTAGATGTTGATCTAGTAAAAGGAAAAGAGGTTTGGCGTATCACAACAGGGAAGATTGTAGATTCTTTTCCTGTTTTGATATCCAAAAGTCATTTGTTTGTTTTGGTTTCAAAGGTTTCAAGGCTCTTGGAAAGATTTTGTGGAACAGAAGAAAAACATGATGAGATTTTTGAAGAATTTGTAAAAAGTTTGTATCTTTTAGACAGTCAGGTTTTAAACAATCAGCAAGAAGAAGCATTGGAGCTGTTTTTGGTTTTTAAGATAATGAAAAAACTTGGATACGTAGAAGAAAAAGAATCACTTTCTTTTTTAAAAGATGGATCTTTTGATGTTGGTTTTTCAGAGAAGATTTTAGAAAACAAAAAAAACATAATTTTAAATATCAACAAAGCACTAGTAGAGAGTCAGCTGTAGTTTGTGGTATAATATAAATATGGAAGAAAATAGAAACAGGATCGAAGAAGCAAAAAGAAAACTATATGATCCAAATTATAAAATAGAAAAGTCTCAAAATAGACATGTTTTACATCCTATTCCAACAGATGAAATTAAAACCAATTGGGACGACAATAAAATGATAAATAAACAACAACTTAAGCCTAAGAGTTCTTTTTCAAAAAAGTTTTTTATTTTTTCTTTAGGTTTTTTTATTTTAGCTTTAGCTTTTGCTGTTTTTAATTTTTTAAGTACAGACCACTCTGTTTCTGGAAATAAAATAGATATTTCTGTTATAGGTAATTCTTTTGTTAAGGGTGGCGAGGTTCTTCCTTTGCAGATTGAAATCACCAACAAAAATAATGTCAATCTTGTTTCTGCCAACCTTATGGTGGAATATCCAAGAGGAGCGGAAGATGGTTCTGATGTAGTAAGACTCGACAACGACCAGATTGGTACTATAGCCCCAGGTGAAACAGTGATAAGAAATATAAAAGTTAAGCTGTACGGTTCAGAAAAATCGATAAGAAACATAAAGGTAAGTCTAGAATATAGGTCTGATGGTTCAAATGCTATTCTGACAAAAGAAAAGTTTTACCCTGTTACAATAAGTTTGGCTCCTGTTTCTTTGGTCTTAGAGGGTCCAGAAAAAATCTCTTCAGATCAAAGTTTTAATCTAAAAATAACTGCAAAATTAAATACAGAGCTTTCTGATAAAAATACTTTTTTGGAAATTACTCATCCTTCAAATTTTACAATTGAAAATTTTAGCATAGACCCATTGAGTAATTTAAGATGGGATCTTTCAAAAATAGATATTACAAATCCTTTTGTTTTAGAGATAAAAGGGAAGCTTAGTGGACAAGATGGAGACGAGCCTGTTTTTCATGTTTATGTAGGTACAGCAAAAGATGTTGATTCTTCTCTTGATGTAGCATACAGTTCTGCTTTACAAAAAATATCAATAGTCAAACCATTTTTAGATGCAAAAATTTTAATTAATGGGTCAAATGAAAAAGAGGTTGCTGTTTCAAACAACAATGAAGTTGATGTAAAAATATTATGGTCAAACAATCTAACAGAATCAATCTCTGACGCCCAAATAGTAGCTAGTCTTGGTGGAAATATTTTTGATAAAAATAAGGTTAGTCCAGGTTTTGGTTATTATGATTCAGCCAACGGGCGTATTATTTGGGACAAATCAACCTATCAGGATTTTGCGACCATAAAACCAGGTCAAACAGGTAATATTTCTTTTAGATTTACTCCTGCTGATTTAGAAGAGCTTGGTGATCTTGCAAAAAATCCACAAGCTTATATTAAGGTAAGTATTAAAGGAAGACAATCTTTAGGGAATTCATCTTCTGAAGAAATTAATAATTTTAGCGAGAAGTTTGTTAAGATTTTCTCGAGCTTCCAAATGGCAACAAGCGCAGAATTTCATTCTGGTAATCAAACATTAACAGCAGAAAAAGAAACTAAATTTGTTATAAATTGGTTATTATCAAACAATGTAAACCAGATTGGACAAGCAAAAGCTACGGCTATCCTTCCTATTTATGTAAAATGGGTTGGACCACTTTCTACTAATAAAGAGATTGTTTCTTACAATGATGTTTCTCGAGAAATTTCTTGGAATATAGGTAGTGTAAACCCTAAAACAGGAACAGAAACTGAAAGAGGTGTTTCTTTTGTTCTTTCTGTTTCACCATCTGTCTCTTTGATAGGGAAGACTCCTTTAATACTTCAAAATATATCACTGTCTGGCAGAGATTCTTTTACAAATAGAGATATAAATAGTTCTAGAGGTTCAATTTATTCATCTGCTATTTCGGGTATTTTTGGATCTGGCGTTGTTGCTAAATAAATTTTAATTAATTATTATATAAATATGGAACAAGAAAAGAATAAAATACTAATGGACAATATAATATCTCTTGCAAAAAGAAGAGGTTTTATTTATCAGGGTTCAGAGGTTTATGGTGGTTTGGCTGGTACCTGGGATTACGGCCCATTGGGGGTGGCGATAAAAAATAATATAAAAAATTCTTGGTGGAAAAAATTTGTAGATTCTAGGGAAGATATGTATGGAGTAGATGCTGCTATTTTAATGCATCCTTCTGTATGGAAAGCTTCTGGACACGTTGATACTTTTACCGACCCTCTTGTTGAGTGTGTAAAATGTAAAAGAAGATTTAGACAAGATACGTTAAAAGATTCAAATAAATGTGATGATTGTGGTTCACCTGTAGGTGAGCCTAGGGCTTTTAACATGATGTTTAAGACTCAAATAGGTGCTGTAGAAGATACTTCAGCTACTGTTTATCTTAGACCAGAGACAGCTCAAGGAATGTTTGTTAATTTTAAAAATATTGTTGATTCTTTTCACCCAAAACTTCCTTTTGGTTTGGCTCAAATAGGTAAGGCTTTTAGAAATGAAATAACTCCAAGAGATTTTATCTTTAGAGTTAGAGAGTTTGAACAAATGGAAATAGAGTACTTCCTAAAAGAAGAAGACTGGGAAAAATATTTTGATTACTGGAGAGCCGAAATGCTTGAATGGATGCAGGACATTGGTCTTGATATGACTAAAATCCACGAGCTTGAAGTAGATAAGGATAGTCTTGCTCATTACTCAAAAAGAACAATAGATTTTGAATTCGATTTTCCTTTTGGAAGAAAAGAGCTCTATGGTTTGGCTTATAGAACAGACTTTGATTTAAAAAATCATAAGTTGACTTATCAAGATGAAGAGCTCAAAGAAAAGATAACCCCTCATGTTATTGAACCTTCTTTGGGTTTGGATAGAACAGTTTTAGCTATACTTTTAAGTGCTTATAAAGAAGATTCATCGGGGGAAGAGGTTCGCCCTTATCTTTCTTTGTCTCCAAAGATTGCACCTGTTATTTGTGCTGTTTCTCCTCTTTTAAAAAATAAACAAGAATTAAAAGACTCCGCACATCTTATCTACAGAATGCTTAAGGATGAGTTTGGAAGGGTTATGTGGGATGATAATGGTAATATTGGTAAGAGATATAGAAGACAAGACGAGATAGGAACACCATGGTGTATAGTTGTAGATTTTGATACTTTGCAAGATAACACAGTAACAGTTCGCGACAGAGACACAGGTGCTCAAGAGAGAGTAAAAAAAGAAGACCTAGTAGATTATATTAAAGAAAGAATAAATCAATAAAAGATTTTATAAGGTGTAATTTTAGTGAATAAAACAATACCACATAACTAATGTGGTATTGTTTTATTTATTATCATATTCTACAGGTGTGTAAAAGTGTAATTTTGTAGATAAAAATTCTAAAAAATCCAAAAACATAAAAATTCTAAAAATTATTAAAATATGTTATTATTGTTTTATATAAAATATGGATAAAAATAATAGTTTAAATTTTAAGATACCAACAGAAACATTCCTTAAAATAGGTTTTTTTGCTTTATTATTTTTTGCTTTATACAAGCTTTATAATATTGTTTTGATAGTTTTATTGGCGATAGTTATTGCTTCTTTTGTTGAATCTGCTGTTAAAAAAATGAAGCCATACATAAAGAACAGAACATTGTCTGTTTTTGTGGTTTATGCAATTGCTATCTCTTTAATTGTAGGCTTGTCTTCTGTTTTTATGCCTGTTTTTGTAAGAGAAATGTCTGAACTTGTTTCTTCTTTAAGTCAGTATATTCCTAAGGGAAGTCTTTTAAATACTTTTCAGACAGACACTATTGTTGGAACAAAACACATCTTTTCTAATCTTTCAAAAAACGCATCCATCGGAGAAGTTGTTTCATCTTTTAAAAACTTAGTTGATAGTATGTCAGGAGGATTTACTGATGTTTTTGGAGGGGCCTTTATGGGTGTTGTTAATTTTGGTTTAGTATTAATAATTTCTTTTTATCTGTCTATTACAGAGAGGGGTGTAGAAAATTTTCTTAGAATAATAACCCCTAAAGAAAAAGAAGAGTATGTTATAAGTTTGTGGCAAAGGACAGAAAGAAAGATTGGTTTATGGTTGCAAGGGCAAATGCTTTTGGGTGTTATAATTGGAGTCTTGGCTTATCTTGGTTTGACTATCTTGGGTGTAAAATATTCTTTGTTTTTATCAATTTTAACAGCTTTGTTTATGTTGGTTCCTTATGGAATTTTCATTGCAATGATACCTGTTGTTTTGTTTAGTTTTATAGACGGTGGGGTAGCTTTAGCTTTTGTTTCTTTTGTTTTATATTTTATCCTTCATCAATTTGAAACTTATTTAATATATCCATTGATAATAAAGAAAGTTATAGGTGTTTCTCCTCTTGTGGTTATTTTATCCTTAATAATTGGTTTGCAGTTGGCTGGTTTTGCTGGAATGATACTGGCAATCCCGTTTGCTGTTTGTTTATTAGAATTTTTAGATGATTTGGAAAAGAAAAAATTAAACTCAATATAATATGAAAGATATAAATTTTAAAGGTAAACCTTTTTACCTAACAACAACATTACCATACATAAATGCTCCTCTTCATATGGGGCACGCTCTTGAGTTTGTTAGAGCTGATGCTATTGTTCGCTACAAAAAACTTTTAGGTTATGATGTTTTTTTTAACAGTGGAACAGATGAACACGGTTTAAAAATTTTTGAAAAAGCAAAAGAAGAAGGGCTTGATGTTCAATCATTTGTTGATAAAAATTTTGCTGTTTTTAAAGAACAGATCAAAATTTTTGGACTAACTGAAGACATAAATTTTATACGAACAACAGATGAAAAACATATTAAAATAGCTCAATCATTTTGGAAGAGAGTAGAAGCCAATGGGTATATATACAAGAAGAACTATAGTGCAAAATATTGTGCTGGTTGTGAAAGTGAAAAAACTGATTCTGATATTGAAAACGAAAGATGCAAAGAACATCCAAATATGGATTTAAAAATAATTGAAGAAGAAAACTATTTCTTTAAATATTCATCATTTGGAGAAAAGCTTTTGGATTTTTATGAGAAGAATCCCAGTTTTGTGGTTCCTGATTTTAGGTTGAATGAAATTAAAAATTTTGTAAAAGGTGGGCTTCAAGATTTTTCTATTTCACGCTTAAAAGAAAAAATGCCATGGGGAATACCTGTTCCTGGAGATGATGCACAGGTGATGTATGTATGGTTTGATGCGTTAACAAACTATGTTTCAACATTGGCAGGTGAAAATATTTTGACCTTAGAGGATTTAGAAAAGTCAGAAAAGTTTGAAAAATATTGGAAAGAGGGTACCCCTGTACAGTATTGCGGTAAGGATAATACTCGTTTTCAAAGTGCAATGTGGCAAGCTATGCTAATGGCGGCAGATTTACCAAACTCAAACCAAATAATTGTTAATGGATTTGTCACAGGGGAAGGAGGTGTCAGAATGTCTAAATCTTTAGGTAATTCTTATGATCCAAGGGATATTGTTCAAGATTTTGGTGTTGATGAGTTGAGATTTTTCTTATTAAAAGAAATTAATAGCTTTGAAGATAGTCCTTTTACTATAGAAAGGTTTAAGGACGCATATAATTCTGGATTAGCAAACGGATTGGGGAATCTAACTAGCCGAGTTATGACCATGGCGACAAATTATGGGGTTAGGTTAAACGAAGAGGAATTATCTGTTAAATATTACACAGAAGAAATTCCTGAATTGAAATCTTTTGATATAAATAAATTTATAAATAAGATTTGGTTAGACTTACGGGGACTTGATGAATATATACAAAAAACTGAACCCTTTAAAAAGATTAAAGTTGATGAAGAAGGTGCAAAGAAAGATGTGCATTATTTACTATCTCATTTGTACAGAAACGCTCTTGCTCTTGAGCCGTTCCTGCCCGAGACTTCAAAGAAAATAATCGAGTTAATCAAAGAAAACAAAAAACCAGAAGCACCTTTGTTTTTGAGGAAATAATTAGACCCTTACACCTTTTTTGAGAAAAAAAATTAGACCCCTACCCAGCCTCCCCCTTATCAAGGGGGAGGGGAAAAACATGACCACAATATATAATATTTTAAAACTTAAAAACAGAAGGTTGTCACTAAGGAAGAATCAAACACCGCAAGAAATTTTATTATGGTCAAGGTTGCGTAGAGAACAACTTGGTTTTAAATTTAGAAGGCAACATAGTATTGGAGGATATATAGCAGATTTTTATTGTCCAATTAAAAAATTGGTGATTGAAATAGACGGCTTACAGCATCTTGTAAATCAAGAATATGATGAGAATAGAAGCAAATATTTAGAAGGTTTAAGTATAAAAGTAATTCGCTTTACAAATGTTGAAATAAACACTAATCTAGATGGTGTAGTTAATAAGATTATTAGTGAGTTTAATTAATTTCTTCCTCCCCTTACCAAGGGGAGGATAGAGGAGGGGTCTATTAGATGAAATACATAGATATTCATGCACATATAAATTTTTCTATTTTTGATGAAAATCGAGAAGAGATTCTTCGTCGTGCCTTAGAAAATGATACTTGGGTTATAAATATTGGGACTCAATATGATACTTCGCTTCGTGCGGTAGAAATTACCAATAATTATAAAGAAGGAATTTATGCAACAATCGGTCTTCACCCAACTCACACGTCATCTTCTTATGTAGATCAAGATGAACTCGGTGTTTATTCAAAAGAATTTTCTACTCATGGAGAAATTTTTGACAAAGAAAAATATCGAGAACTTTTTGAATCTGG
>JACCEE011325636.1_pt1 | contig 11242 bp, 15 predicted proteins | sample 7449931 | NCBI WGS metagenome assembly JACCEE01 (sample SAMN15323457, study PRJNA562643) | freshwater metagenome | isolation source: river surface water | place: USA:Blue River Watershed | collected 2017-08-19 | reverse complement strand
GCGAAGCCCTTGACGCTAAACAAAAAAACATAATTACAATCAAGGCTATGCAGATATAAAACAGCCAACATCGCGTAGCGATTCAAAAGTTCCCCCACTCGGGGGGTTAGGGGGGTGGGGAGGAGCGAAGCGACGGGAATCAAAAGAAAATTAAGAATAACTAGGAACTTTACAATTAGGCAATAAAAAAACTTAGAAATAAATTAAACTTTAGGTATAATGGAATACATAAACCAACGGTATAAATGGGAATAAACCAATGAGTGACATTAGAGTTTTGAGTGAATCAGACAAACAGGCATCTGCAAACTTTAAAAGGATATTTCAGCAATTAAAACAATCGACTGGAATTGTACAAAAGGATATTGCAGCAAAAATGGAAGTGACTATTATGGCTATCTCTCACTTTATGAATGGTGATAGAGCTATGACTAACGATTTTATATATAGACTTTCAGAAGTTCTAAACGTTTCACCATTAGAGATTAAACCAGACTTTGATTTAGTTACATTTTCAATAAATGAAGAATTACAAAGATTAGACAAACATCAAAAATCTTTAGTTCTTCAATATATTCAAACTATTAAGTGAGGCTTTTATGGGTAGTGATTTAGTTAAAATTGAACTTGATGCAATTATGAAGACTGAAATGTATCAAGCGGCTTATGAGTATTGCCATGAAATGATTAGTGGCGTATTACCTTTAAGTGGAGATGCTTTTCTTGTTGTTAAGCATATGTTACTAACACCTGTGACCAATGAGTATATCGGTAAGTCTTTATTCCTCATAGCATTTAAGCAAGCCTTTATTGATTTAGTAGGTGAGAATGAGTTATGAGTAATGACAATAAATTAGATGAGGCTCTTTCTTTAAACAGAGAGTTAATTACTATGATTCAAGAAACAATTACAGCATTGCGTTCTCTTCAATCTGGTTATCAAGATGTCTTTGATAGGATAGAAGCTCTTGAACTATCAGCAAAGAATGAGATTAGAGAAATGAGATTAGAGATTGAACGATTGAAACAAGGAAAGCCTTAGATGCGGAGTGCTTTGTAGTAACAGAAATATATGGGCTTTTAAGTTGTTAGTGCTTAAAACTTCTTAGAAGCCCATTTTGCGACAATGACAGTTCTAAATCGTTGTATTTTCACTTATTCGCATCACACACAGCGGGCGCGTTTTTGTGCCAATGGATTTGTGGACTATGGACACCAATATAAAACGACCGTTAAAACTCTATAAATTTCAAATATTAAGGTTTTATTGTTGTCTTACAAATTCTGCTGTGCAAGTTAAATCTGTCGCTGGCATTTGGAACTGCCACATATTGCATTCGGAAGGCGTAATTTGGTTTAGCCTCCAACCTATTGCAGCCTTTGCCCTAAAAGATAGTTTCGTCCCTACAATTACATAATCCCCGCTTTTAACGCTTTTTGTTTTTTGATCTGCTCCCACAATAACGTCCGCCGTTCCTTCCCCAATCACTGCAATTTTGAATTGTGGCATTTTTACGAATAACGGCTCACAAGTGATCGGCGTGTTAAAAATACCTGTTGCACATTGTGAATTTGTCCACCCAACAAATGAGTAACCCTCTTTTGGGATAACGTCAATCGTAAATTTTGAGCCTTGATAACCTTCTTTTGGCGGTGAAATCGTGCCTTTCGTTGGATCGACGGTTGTATTCACCTTCACGACGGGCGGCGGGGCTTTTAAGTTCGTTGTTGCCGTGAAACCTGTGTCGCCCGCGCTTTTCATTAGAACCTTTCCACTGGCATTAAGAAGATCATCTGATTTTGCGTTTGGTTCGGGTGTTGTGCCTGATTCCATGTTGTTCCCATGATAGTTGTTCGCCATTTCAGAAAACAACTTTGAAGGTCGAAACATTACTCTGTGCTTTGCTGGGATCATGACTTCCTCCCCTGTTTTTGGATTTCTACCCATGCGAGGAGCTTGAGTGCTCAAATAAAAACGTCCAAAACCTTCGACGCTTACCTCGTAGCCAGTTGTTGTTAATTTTGCAACCATTCCTAGCGTTGCCAGCGTGACCATTCTAATATTATGGCACTGCCAATCATTTGGAGGAATATTGAAATATTCACACATATGCGTAAATAGCTCTACTTTTCCAACTTCGGCGGCGGCTGTTGCTCTACGATATACGCTTAAATTTTCTTTGCTGTAGTCTTCTTCTTCAAGTAATTTAGAAGCATCTTTCATCAAATCAATCGTTTCAACTGTTTTTAATGCAGCAAGTGACAAGTCACTGTTTAAAGTTCCGCCAATAAATAGCGTTTCATTAAAAAATTCACCCGTTGAAATATTTACATCAAATTCGCCAATCTTTTCCCATGCTGCACTTGCAATACTTGAAACAATGTAAGTTGTTAATAATATTAAAATTTTCATTGTTCATTCTCCAGATTTTTGGCATCTGTAAATTCAACAACAGTATGTAAAACATTTTCGGGTTCTAGTATTGCCTGTTTTAAAGCATCTTGCTCATTGAAACCATAAATAATGCAAACACTTATTAAATCTTTGCAGTCAGTAAATGCAACGATGTATTTCTTCTTTTTGATGCGCATAGGGTCTGCCATGATACACATAAAACTTCTCCAAAAAAAAAGGACTAAAACTTAGCCCTTTTCTTTATTTGTTAAATATTAAGGTAAAACTACTTTTTCACCGTTAAATGAAATGCTAGTTGCGCCCGTTGTTGCACTAACTTTATAAACAAATGTACCTAATCCAGCAAATTCAACTCCTCCAACATTTGCAAGCCATTCTTGTTGAACCGCTGGCACTAATTTGCTCGCAAAGTTTGCATATTCTGCACCCATTGCAGTGCTTAAATCGCTTGCCCATTTCGTAGTGCTTGCGCTAATAAAATTAGGAGCTGTTCCCCATTCGTAAGTTGTTTTTGTTGGATCGATTGTGCAATTCAAAGAATTTGCTGTTAAGTTCAACGTGCAACTTGATGTTACTGGTTTCGCATAGAAACAAGTTGGTTTTGTGTTTGCGCCTAAATCGCCGTAACCACTAAGTGACAAACAGTTTCCTGCTTTTGCAGCCGTTTGAATTGCTGTTTTGAAAGCGTTGATTGTTGCCTGTGTCACGCCTGGGTATTTTGAAATCATTTGCGCTTCGGTTGTGGGTGGCGTTGATGCGCGACGGTTTGCTTCGGTTTGCTCAATGTCATTTCCAAATACGTCCGTTTCTGCAATCGCAATACCTGACATCATTTGAGTAGTAATCGCTGCCGCACCTAATAAAATTTTAAGTTTCATAAATAAAAGCCTTAATGAGTTTAAGAAGTTTTTATTTTAATCCTGTGTTTTTCCAGAAAAAACATAATTGATAATTAATGGTTGTAATACGAAAACAAAAAAGGTTAAAACGTTTTAATTAGAAATATGTTCTCGTAAAATAAAACTTGTTTATTCGGAGATATTTCAAATGTTAAGATTTTTGAGAGTTTTTAGAACTAAATCAGGCAGGAAAGTTGCCCGTTTGGAAACGAAAACAAGAAAGTATGGAACTGTTATAGAGCAACAAGCTGTTAGCGTAAAGAGTCGAGTAGTTGTGTTTGCTGGTGCTCATCATTCTGGCAAAACTAGAGCATTGCAAAAGATTCATGCGGAAGCAGAAACGATTTATGCTCATCAATTAAAGCCTTACAGTTTGAAAACAAAACAAACTGATATGACAGATCAAGATAGATTGGCTTTAACGAAAACATTTGGCAATAATTGGAAATGGCATCAACCTATATTTATTGGTGCAAACCAGAATCTGACGCAATGGGTTGATAATGATGGGCTGTGCTCGTGGTGGTGTGAAAAGCATTGTGCTAGTGAGAAAGATTTTAATAAGTTAAAGCAATATCAGAAATTAGCTTTAATTCGTGATTATCTGAAAGAAACTCGTACAGTTTTATTTGTCGACGATGCGCACAAGTTCTCTGGCAAGCGAGTGCAATATTTTAAAGATTTCTTTAGTGTTGCAAGTCGAGTGATTATGAGTTGTGAATCTGAGCAACGATTACCTGAATCAATTAGATTAATGGTGCTTAGAAAATCACCTGAAATTTTCCAACTAAATACTGACGTTTCTTATGATATGACACACGTTTTAGTTTGGTTTGTATTGGTTTTATTGGTTGTTGCTGGTCAATATGAAATTGCTTTATTACTTGGCGGCTTAAAAATGTTAGCATCTGGTCGTGGTGCAGCAAAACAAACCGCATAACAAAAACCAACCAACTAAGGATTGAACAATGAATAATTTATTATTAGTAGTTTTTATTTTTTGCGTTTCTAGTTTGCTTTCTACTTGTGCATGGGCTGTTCGTGATGATTCTCTTGCTGTTCCTCCAAAAGTAGAGCCTTATAGATTGCCAACGTTTGAAGGCAAAGATGTTGATTATCATACTGTTATGCCTATCGACGCTCCAAATGCAGACTTTGATGCTGACACAATTTATGAAACGGTTTTAGCCTGCTATCCTCACCCATCACATTATAAGTTAGATGTTGAATTACGTTTATCTGCAAGTGATAGAGAAATGATAAACGTCGATAATACACGACAAGGAAAATACTATGCTGAAATTGTTGCAAAGATGCCGCTATATTCTACGACTGAAATTGAGCGTTTGAACCAAATCGAAATAAAGATAAGAGAAAGCATTGCAAAAAATACAGCACTTTTTAATCAAGCAATAGCGATGTCAATTACTGCGCATAGACAATTTGGTTTATATTCTAGTTTAGAAAGCCGCTCACAAACTCGTGTTAAAAATGGCATTGCAGATACGCAAGAACAAATAGGATTTTTAGAGAAAGTTATCGCTGCACAAACCCTTGTTTCTGAATGGGACGCGAAACTCGATAATGCTCGGATTGAACTTGTTGCGATGTGTCGAGAATCTGAACGTGAAAAAATAAGTAATTTTCTTTTTGATTATATTGATAAGAAAGGCGTTAAATTTCTCCCAAAAGTTCAACGTGATAAAAGCCCGAAACGAAAAAATATTATGGAGAAACCAGAATAATGAAATGGGTTAATCATATTGCAATCGGTGGGGCGTTAGTTGCTCCGTTTAAACCCGAACTTGTACCTATTGCCGTGTTGGGTGCGACTGCTCCTGATTGGTTAGAGTATCTTAGCGAGTTCATGGGTAGAAAGTTAAAACATCGCACAACTACACATTACGTTTCAAGCTGGCTTGCTGGTTGTGCGTTTGGTTTGTTGTTGTGGGATTGGAACTATATTGTTTTTGCGTTTTTCTTTGGGGGATTAACTCATGTTCTTTGCGATGCAATGACGGTTTCGGGCGTGCCGTTTTCGCAATGGTCAACTTCTAACTTTCATTTAATGGGCGGGCGTTTAAGAACTGGCAATTATTCTGAGTATGTTGTGGCGGGCGTTGTGTGTTTAGTTATGTTCGGCGTTTCTCAGCAATTACGTCCAGCAAGTTCGACGTTTATTCCTTTCTTTTATAATTGGTATGAACTCTATCAAAAGGGTGAGGCATCTGCATATGAACTTAAACAGAATCGTTTGCGGTTTTTTTAGTTTTATTTTTGTTACAAATTCAAATGCAGATTTTTATGAAGTTCCTTATTTTGATTTTGTAACAAATAAAGCTATTATCGATAAGTTAATCGTTGGTGAAACAACTTATAGAGTTGAATTAACAATGAATAATGGCGTTTTAAGTGTTAGCTCTGCAATTCCTTATGCTGGACAAGTTGATTTGTCACAATTTCAAGATATAGAAACTCGTCGAACAACTTGGAATATAAAAGGATTTCAAAGTTGTGTTGATTATTCTAAACAGGCTTGCGCAAGTGAACTTGCAACGTTTGAAACACCTGCAAACGTAACGGCGGCGGGTCATTGTGCTGTGCAAGTTCGCTGTCGTGATGGTGGCGATAAGTCTGCGGTGGTTGGTTCGCCTAACGTTCTGTGGTCTTACGAGTTGGTTTATAACGAAATGGCTTGTATTAATTCTGATCCGAAGAAACTGCGCGGCAATATCTTGGCTGTTCCTGTTTTCAAATATTGGACTTGTCCATCTTCTAATTCAGCAAAGCAGCAATATGGCTTTCCTGGTTTAACTATTTTGAAATCTTATGGCAATGGCGTTTCTCAAATACGCATAACACATAAAAAAGGTTATTGGTCGAGCCTTTCAACGTTAATGCAAGCATTTGATTTTACTCTTGAGTTTAAGTCGTCAAATTGTTCATCATTCGGTCGACCTGTTTATATGTGGTATGGGCATCGAGATGGGGTTATCTGGTTAGATGGTGATTTAGTCGAAGGTGAAACAAACTGCGGCGGCGTTCTTGTTTATGTGAACAATAAAGAATTGCCAACTTATGAAGCAACTTTCTTTGTGGATTTATAAGTAACTTATGACAAAGATGGATAAGTTAAAATTGCGTTTCTATTGTTTTATGTTTATACGTTTTGGATTTTTTTATAAACAGTTTCGGGATTTGTGCATAAAACAATTTTTAGATGGTTTTACTGGTTTTAAATAGTTTTGTGACAAAATCAAAAGCCCGCATTCTTTATGGAGTTTGCGGGCTTTCTTTTTATGCTATATTGTGGGCTGGTTTCTTCTTCATATCTCTGAAATTGTATTTAATGTTTCTCTTTCTAATATATTGGTAAATTGTTTCGGTTGAAACGTCCAATATTTTAGAAATGTTTGTTATCGGTATTCCTTTCTCCAGTAGTTTTTCAAGTTCTGCCCTACGCGAATCAAGTTTGACTTTGAGTTGTGGGCGTGACGGTCTTCCTAATTTAACGCCTTCCGCTTTTAATCTTGCAAGCGATTCTTTTGTTCGGGTGCTAATAAAAGCCCTTTCCATTTTTCCCACCATGCCAAGAAATATCAGCATAAATTCTTGCTGTAGTATTTCGATTTCAGTTTTTCCACTCGTGCCAATTATTAAGTTTTCTTTGACAATATGCAGAACGCATTTTTTAGTGATAATTTCCCGTTGCATCTCTAGGACTTCGAGCGGGCTTCTGCCCAGTCGAGTGACTTCAGAACAAAGAAGAGTATCGCCTTCTCTCATGTCGTGAATGAGTTTTCCGATTTTGCGGTCTTGCCAATCAACACGGCTCGAAACGTTGTCCTCAATGAAAGTAATATTAGTTAAGCCTTTTTGATTCGCGTACTCTAAAACGCCGTGCTTTTGGTTTGCCACGTCTTGATCCGTTGTTGAAACGCGCACATAAGCGAAAATTCGACTGTTTTCCATTTTAAACCCCTTCATGTTTTTTTTTGGTTGAATGTTGCCAATTTAAAAGCTGGTTGTTTGTTTTTTTTTGGGAAGTATTATTGTCAGGCTTAAAGGTTCGTTTTTTACTGACAATATTCCCGTCCATACATTGTCCACAGTTGCATTTCATCTTTTTAAACTCTCCTTATGCATCAAAAGCCATTCGTTGGTTTTTGCCCTCGCAATGTTCACGATTTTGATCTCGCTTGTGCCTGCCTCGAGTTGTTTTCGAATTTCTTCTCGAAACTGTTTTCGATATTCAGCGAGTAAAGTTTCGTTTTGGATAACCCATTGTTTTCTAAGCCATAAAAGATCATCTTTGTGATAGCCATTATTGTAACTTTCCTCGAGTTCGAGGTCTGTTAACGATTTTTCTTCTTTAGAATCAGTAGTTTCTGCACTTTGATTTTCTGAAGAATTTTCGCCAACGGAAGTCGGGGTCAAAAATGGTACAAATGGTACAAATGGTACATCGTGACTATTTTGATCTGTACCATTTGTACTATTTGTACTATTTCTTACCTCATCTGGTTTGGGAAAAATATTTTTTAAAGATTTAACAGTTTGATCTTCAAGCCAATATACTGCTTTACCTCTTGAACCTTCGCCCGACCGTATTTTTAACCCATTGAAAACTCTATCATTGTTTTTTTGCAACCAACGCCCTAAACGCTTCATTTCAGCGGCTTCATCTTTGGCTGTTAAAACCTCGTCGAAAATTTCTGCTTCTTTTCCAATAGGATGCAAATCTTTAGCGCGGACTTTCATATTTTGGACTTGTTCCCACCATAAACTAACGAAACCACGCATCGACTCGTCGACGTGGTTCACTCGACTTTTCGTGATGGCTCGATTCCCTAGAAAGTTCGAGTAACCTGCGGCGGTCATGATGCCGCCCATAATTTCCCGATAGTTTTCGAATCCGCCTAAGTGTGGGATTGTCTTGTCGGGTTTTGGTTTGCCTTGTTTGATCCAGTTCTGAATCAGGAAGAGGCAAGCCCCGATAATGTCGCCGCGTTTGATTTCGACGTGTTTCGTGATGTTGGCGTGTTTGAAACCGCTGCGTGCGCTGGGGTCTTCCATGTTGGGGTCGATGCGAATCTCAATCGTGCGTCCTGTCATGTCTGTAGAAAGTTCTGCGTTGTTGCCCGTTGCAATCCAAACCTTATTTGTTCGCATGGTTGCTTCGCGGTTGCTTCCTAAAAGCCGCGCTGTCCAAACTCTTGAGGTCAATGCACCTTCGAGCGCACTGCTTGAAATGATGCCCTTCACGTTGTCGATGAAAACGTGCGGGTTTGGATTCATCAAACTTGCAGTAATCTTTTTGCGCCACTCTTCCTCTGCGTCTTTTCCTTCGGGTGCGCTTTGAATTGAAACCATCGGATTGAATACGCTTGCAATAATCTTTGCTAACAAGGTTTTTCCGCTACGTTGTACGGGGGCTGTAAAGAAATGAAAGGGCGTTACGTCGTCAATCATTTCTAAAACAAAAGGCAATAACATTAAAGAAATTGCATTTTCTTTATCGGCTTCCGTTGTGAAAGGAAAATCAACTAAAACATCATCAATTATTTGTTTGGATTTTGTGACAGATTCAACTTGTGTTATTTTTAGCGGTTTATCTTGAAAGTAGAATATGCCTGTTTCTTTGTCGTAACCTGCATTTGTTATTGTGCGTCCTTTCTTTGTAACGCATGGGGCTGTAACAATAGTTTCGAGTTTAGGAAAATCAGGAAAATCCAAGTGATTTAAAATATCACTTGCTACTATTTCGGGTGGGCTGACGTTGTAAATATCGCCGTATTTATCTGAGCGCACAAAACAAGCTGCTCTTTCAATTTCATAAAGCAAGCAAGCTCTATCGACGGGCGTTAATTTGATTTGTTTTGTGCCGTCTAAGTTTTGGAATAAACTTAAACGCATTAATCTGGTTTCTTGATTGAACAAATAAGGCGGGTCGTTTTTCGCAAGCAATGCTTTAATGGTTGGCTGCGTGATTTCTGTAGAAAGTCTTGCGCGGCTAATGTTTATAATAGGTTCTTTTCCATTTCTTACCAATTCTTTAGTGGGTTTTGATTCTGTGACGTTTTCAACCTTCTTTTCTAATTGCGGTAAATCATCACTATAGAAATCTTCGGCATTTTTTAATTCTCCCGATTGTAATAAATCATTCCAGTCTTTATCGGTCGGGGGTTTTGCGTATTTGAAGTTAATGCCTAGTTCTTTGAATAGTTCGATGTGTTTTGCGGCGGCTTTCAATCCTGCTTTGTCGCCGTCGAATGCAATTACAAAATTACTTTCTTTGTGTTGCGCATAAAAATCATTTGGTAAATGTGTACTTGAAAGCGTGGCAATCGTTGGAACTTTCAATGCTTGATGTAATGAAATCGCGTCGATAATTCCTTCCACAATCCAAATAAAAGATTTCTCCGCAAGGTCGATTCCTTCTGAAAGTGAGAAAACTTTACCTTTAAAACTCGGATAAATCTTTACTTTGTTTTTGCCTTTGTAATCGATTAAACGCTGAACAGTTAAACCATCAAATTCAAACTTAACAGTATTAAACCATTCATTTGTTTCTTTGTTTTTTGTTTTTCCATCTTTCCAAAGATGTTTATATTTGTTCACGTTGATTGCTCGTGATTCCATGTATTCATTGGCAGTCGTTTCTGATTTTGTGCCATAATCAAAATTGTCTAAAATTTCTTTTATTGGCGTTTGTGCTCCACAATGGTTTTCTCGGGGGCAAATAATTACAAAGGGGTTTTCGAGTTCAGTAAATGCTTCGGGTTCGTTGCACTGTGGACAAGGTATTCTTCTCAAATACTTTCCTTCGACTTTTGCCGTTGGGAATTTCGTTTGTAATGCTTTAATGATGTCGTTGGCGTTCACGGTTTTTTGTTCCTTTGACGTTGTGTTGTTATTTTAATAGTTTATTGAAAAAGTAGCACTTGCTTATATTAACAACGGGTGCTACTATTTGCAAGTAATACTTGCTTAAAAAGTACAACGTTACTACTATAAAGGAATGAGAATAATGGACGATAGCGATGTTCAAGCTGCTAGAAACTTGCGAGCAATTTGGGATGAGAAGCGGCTAGAAATGCACATAACACAAAAAGAAGCGGCGGCTGCACTAGGAATAACTCAAAGTGCATTCGGGCAGTATTTACGCGGGCGAGTGAAGATTGGAATGGCTTTTTTAATGCGGGTTTCTAGGTTTTTGGGGGTAAGCCCATCTGAAATTCGACCTGAGTTTCAAATGCCGTATGTTCCTTCTGATAATCTTGATTATGAAACTAAGCAGGTTTTATTGGGTTTCTCTCGGCTGACAAATGAACAGAAGAAAATTATACTGCGCGCCCTTAATTCTGATTAGTTTTTTTGTTTCGAATGAAGTGCAAACGCCCATTGATGTGAAAAGTGGATATATTAGAGAGTGCTGCAAATATTGTGGCGGTAAATCAAAGGCGTGCGGTAATGCGTGTATTTCAAAAGGTTATAATTGTAATAAGGGAATTGGCTGTGCATGTGATTGAAATATGTTATAATTGAAATAGTTGGTAGTTCTTTAATCCCGTCCATTAATTTGAACGGGATTTTTTTTATTTGTGTTTTAATGCTTCAGCGAGTTCGTTTAGAATTTTGATTGCTACACTCCAGCGCGGGCTTGTTGGGTTTTGTTGTTCTTTCCATTTCCAGACAATATTGTCTATTGTTTCTCTTAAAACTTCGGTTTCAACGTCGATTTGCTTTGGGTTTGTGTTGCTCGATAAAAGCATTTCGATGTCTGCAATTCGTGAAATCGGAACGCGGATTGTCTTTGTTTCTGAATCGCCATATTTAGGTTTTCTTCCCGCATTTTCTCGTTTGCCGCCGTTGGTTTTCATGGTTCTTTCCTTTTTGTGACAAAATCAACTTAAACCTAAAAAAG
>JACCEE011566456.1_pt1 | contig 11248 bp, 13 predicted proteins | sample 7449931 | NCBI WGS metagenome assembly JACCEE01 (sample SAMN15323457, study PRJNA562643) | freshwater metagenome | isolation source: river surface water | place: USA:Blue River Watershed | collected 2017-08-19 | reverse complement strand
GTCATTACATCTTCTCCTTACCGCGTATTGTAAAGATGGTATAAAAAACTGCGGTTTAGTCCAAGTTCAGAAACGCTTGCAAGCGCGGAACGGTAAGGATGTTGCTATGAACTGATGATGGCTTCGGTCATTGTACGAATCTATTGAAAATCAATAGGTTAAATGCTGCTCTCAATCACTTGCAAGGTGGCATCAGTTCATAGAGAGCCACTACCACCTCCCCTATTCAACAGGTTGCGCTTCAAATGCCCTGAATTGCTTTTCCAATTTCCACTCGACCCGCGCTTTGTCGTGGGTATCGAGGAAACGCTGGCAGGCATCGTTGGCTACGGGAAAATCGCCATCGCCGCAGGCTTGCATTTGGCGGTACGATGAATCCGTCCACAAACTGCCGCCCGTCAAAAAGGAATAATGGATGCTATTGCGTGCCAATACCTTGAGCGCGGAATAATCCAAACCGTAATCTTGCGCGGCGCGTTGGTATTCGTGGGTGAGGTCAATGCGGGAAACGCCCTCGTCATCCGATGCCAGTGTGACGGGAACACCCGCTTTCAGGTATTCAGGGAAGGGATGCTGTTTACCCTTCACCCCCAAGATCGCATCGTTGCTGGTGAGGCAAATTTCCACCAGAACCTTCTTGTCCTTCATGCGTTCCAGTAGTTGGAAGGGTTTGTCTTCATACATCACGTCCACGCCGTGACCAATGCGCCGCGCTCCGGCAACTTCGACTGCTTTGCGGATATGGTCACGCAAGCTATCGGGCGGAACCAGCCCCAGCGTCAGCTCACCCGCGTGCAGTGCAATCGGTACGGATGGATAACGGGCCGATAAAAATTGCAGCATCTGCATGTGCAAATCGTAATCGCGCAGGGCAATGCGGTCATCTTCCGGGGCGACCAAGTTGAGGCCTACCGCCAGTGGATCGACCCGTGCCATTTCAAACGCATAGACCATGCCGGCAAAAACAAGGGCGGGGTCTGCCGTGCGGTTGATTTGCAATAAATAACGCCGATCCACCTCACAACCGGCTTGCGGTGCGCTGGAGGGGCAATTCATGGTGGATTGACCTTCCCATTCAAAGCGATTCAACTCCTGCTGCCCGACCACGATGTGGGAACGCAATCCGGCATCCATCAGTTTTTGGTAGGTGGCCTCCAAGCTACCGTCCCAACCCACTTGCGTGCCTAGCTCTTTGGTGTAGGCTTTACCCACGGTCACCATAATTTCGAGGTAGGTGATGTTTTGCTTGGCGGCGCGGTTGCTCAATTCGGCGATCATTTGTCCGCGATTACCGCCCGCCAATTTGCCAAAGGCATTGAAGAATTGATCGTGTCCGCGCTGGGTGCTGTAGTCAAAATTGCGCAGCGACATTTTGTCCACCAAGCTGCCGTATAAATTTGCATCCTGAATCGCTTGGATAACGGGGATGTGGGAGGCCACTTTGCAGGGTTCACGGTCGTTTGCGGCAATCGCACCGGTGGTGGGGTTGACGCACAATGCTTCCCCCGCAGCCCAATGCAAATAACTCTCGGCGTAAATCGCCCCCGACAAATGCGTATGAATATCGCCCCCCTTGGGCATTTGGCTCAAAAAGGCACGCACACGGGGAGGGCTGTCACGGTGAGCAGAAAACCATTGTGCGGCATCATGCGGCGGGGAGGAAGGGTTACTCGCACAAGCCGACAAAATGCCGACCATCACACCCACACTGCACCATTTCAATATCTGCATCGTTTACTCCCGCTGGTTGGTTGCGCCAATTTGTTACACGATTCACCGCTGTATCCACCATGCCATTATCGTAATATCAGAACGTCATGAAAATTTTTCATCTGTTTTTTAGAATCGTGCTGCTGGGGGGTACGCTGTTGAATCCAGCGGCAGGGGCGGATCGTGAGATTCACCAGCGTTTGGTGCTGAAGGGTAATAACCCCCATAGCCCCACCATCGCCCTGACGCTGGATGCCTGTTCCGGCCTATTCGATCAGAAGTTAATGCAGTTTCTGGCGCAAGAGCGCATTCCCGCCACCCTTTTCCTCACAAAGAAATGGATCGCTAAAAATCCGCAGGGTGTGGCATTTCTGCACAAAAATCGGGATTTATTCGCCATTGAAAACCACGGCTCCCAGCATATTCCGGCGGTAATCGGTGCAGGTAAAAAAGTGTACGGTATCCAAGGTCACCGCGAGCTTGCCGATTTACAGCGCGAAGTAGAAGACGGTGCGAAAGCGATTACCGATACCTTCGGCACACCCCCCCGCTGGTACCGTGCCGCTACCGCGCGGTATGACGAGAAGGCATTAGCTGAAATCGAGAAACTGGGTTTCCAAATCGCGGGCTTTTCCGTGAACGTAGATGCCGGAGCCACACTATCTGCCCGCAGCATCGTTCGGCGTTTGCACTCTGTGCAGGCGGGTGATGTGTTGTTGGCGCACATGAACCATCCGGCTTCGGGTACGGCACAAGGTTTATTAGAAGGTTTGCCCCTGTTGCGCCGCAACGGTTTTATTTTTGTACGTCTGGATTCTGAAGAAGTAAGGAGCATCCTCCCATGAATACCCCCCGCTATCTCTGCTTTTTCCGCACTTTCCGCTGGCTCTGCGTGAGTGCGCTGCTGGTCATGCTGAGTGCTTGTTCGTTTGCACCGCGTCAAATCCCCGCTACGTTGACGCATGAACAAGCCAATGATGTCACCCTACGCGCCATCAGTTTGGTGGGTACGCCCTACCGTTACGGCGGCAACAGCCCAGAGACGGGTTTTGATTGCAGCGGTTTGATTGGTTACGTGTATAAATCGACTGCATCACTGAATCTGCCCCGCACGGTCGAACGCCTGCAAGATGTGGGGCATGAAGTGCCGCGCGATCGCTTGCGCACGGGGGATTTGGTGATCTTCAATTCACGCGGGACTGCCAACCATGCGGGGATTTATGTCGGTGACAGCCGTTTTGTTCACGCGCCCTCCACAGGCGGAACGGTACGGCTGGAGTCTTTAACGAAACGCTATTGGGCAGAATTAGACCCCTCCTTCCGCCGACCCTAAATGCACCCTAGAATAGAGTTTCTTTACAACCCATGAAGGTTTTTATGTCTGAAAACACCATTTTGTCCCAAGAAAAAATTGTCAGCAATATCAAATCCGTGATTGCCGATGCCGAAGAAATTTTGGTGGCGACCGCCGATCAAACGGGTGAAAAAATCGCTAACCTCCGCTCAACCATCCGTGAGCGTTTGTTGGATGCCCGTATTCGTTTGGACGAAGTGGAGCAATCCATGAAGGAAAAAACCCGCGCCGCCGCCCGTGCCACCGACGACTACGTGCATGACAATCCTTGGCAAGCCGTGAGCGTGGGTGCGGGCATTGGTTTCTTGATCGGCTTCATTTTGGGCCGTCGTTAATTGACTACCGAATCCGGCTCCTGGGGCAGTCTCAAGGGGAAGGCTGCGTCTCTGCTCACCATCGCCATTACCCGATTGGAACTGCTGCGCAATGAAGTGGAGCGGATTCGCCGATTCGCCATCCGGCAATTGATTTTGGCGTTGGTGATGGCGTTTTGTGCCAGTTTGGGGGTGGTGCTGGGGATTGTGACCTTGACCGTCGCCTACTGGGAACAACGTCTCTGGGTCTTGGGTTTGAGTACCGCTGGATTGGGGTTGGTTGTTGTGGTTTGTTTGGTGTTACTGCTGACGGGGCAACGCAAGCGCGAACCCTTGTTAAACGACACCATCGCCGAGCTGCAAGAAGATTTACGCCAACTCAAAGCCGCGATACCCGCCGCCTCCGATAAAGCGGACAAAGCACCATGAACGCGCGTGAAATCGAGCTTCACATCCAACGCGGACAACTGCGCGAGCGTATCCGCGCCCAGCGGGTGGAACTGGGGCAAAACCTAGCCCCCGTGCGTGCGGGTTTGGATAAATTCGACTACGCCCGCGAACAAGCCCGCCACGCCACGCACTGGCTGCGCCAAAAACCCGCTGTGGTGACGGCAGCAGCAGTCGCCTTCATCACTTGGAAACCGCGTTTCGTTTTTCGCATGGTGTTTCGCACCCTGCGGCGGGGTTATGGATTTTGGCGTACTTGGAAAAAAGTCCAACGCTGGATGGAAATGGCACGCCGTTCATAGCAACGTACCAATCATCACACTGGAAGCGGCAAACATCGCAGTGACTTTTTGCCCTTCTTCCCAATCCTTGGCTTCTTTCACAATGGCGACAAGGGTCGCACCGCCTGCCAATTCCAACACCACCTCGGTATCCGCCACACCCGCCGACCAGCGCACAATATGTCCTTCTAACTGGTTGTGATGGCAGGGCGACGTGTCCGCAACGGGGTCGATAGCAGAATGGGCCAGCAACTGAATCGAAGACGCTTTGATGAGCGCAAACACCTCCATGCCGATCTGTAAATCCAAGTGAACCGCGCTGTGGTGGGTGATGGTGGCGACCAGTCGCTGACCGCCAGTAATTTGAATCACCACCGCATCATTCACCGTGCCGCACTCCATGCCGCTGCGAATGGCTTGTACCGTTCCCACAAACTGGTTACGGGCGCTGGTTTTCATTCCCATACGGCGAATCAAGCCGTAATCGTTCGTCACGCCAGCGGCTTGTTGGCTGAGTTGGGTGATAAAACGCTGGTGCTCTTGCGCAATCAACTGAAAATTCTTCACCAGTTGCACACCGCGCGGCGTGAGTCGTGTACCGCCACCGCCTTTGCCCCCCGTTACGCGCTCTACCAGCGGTTCGCCTGCCAGATGGTTCATGCCGTCAATCGCATCCCACGCTGCTTTGTAGCTCATTTTGACGTTTTTTGCGGCCTGCGTGATAGAGCCGCATTCGGCAATGCTCGCCAGCAACGCAATCCGCTCTTGCCCGCCCAGACTGTTGCCATCCACGCTCATCCATACCGAACCCTGAAGGGTGATTGTCATACGCTTATTTTTCCCCGATTAGTTGCTTTGAAACTGTAAAGCACCATCAGCACCACAAAGCTAAAAATCACCATACTAGCCGCTAACCCGTGCGCTTGGGCGTATTCCATCGCTTCAACATGATCGTAAATTTGCACCGAGATTACGCGGGTTTTATCGGGGATATTGCCGCCTATCATCAAAATCACGCCAAATTCGCCCACGGTGTGCGCAAAACTCATCACCACGCCATTCAAAAATCCGGTGCGTGCCAATGGAACTGCCACAAACCAAAATGCCGCCCACGGGCGTGCGCCCAGCGTGGCGGCGGTTTCTAGATGCACATCGTCCACCGCTTCAAACGCATGGTGAATCGGCTGCACCATAAACGGCAGGGAATACAACACCGAAGCAATCACCAGCCCCGCAAACGTGAATGGCAGTAAACCGATACCCAACCACTGCGTGAACTGTCCTAACGCACCGTTTGGCCCCATGAACAGCAGCAAATAAAACCCCAGCACCGTGGGCGGTAGCACCAGTGGCAGGGCAACCACCGCGCCAATCACTTGCTTGAAGCGCGAACGGCTCCGCGCCAACCACCATGCAATGGGCGTGCCGATGAACAACAACAGCACCGTCACCACCAATGCGAGTTCGGCGGTGAGCCAAATCGCGCTCCAATCGGCTTCACGCATGGCGAATCATCATCACGGTAAATCGTAGCCCGACGCTTGAATGATCGCCGTGGCCTTTTGACCCTTCAAATAATCCAGCAACGCACGCGCGGCGGTGGCGTTTTTACCCTTATTCAACAACACCGCGTCTTGTCGAATGGGCGTGTACGCACTCGCCGGAACCAGCCAGCCCGAACCGCTGCCGATTTTTCCATCTTTAATCACCTGCGAATACGCCACAAAGCCGATTTCTGCCGCACCCGTTGCCACAAATTGGTAGGCTTGGGCGATGTTTTCGCCTTGCACCAGTCGCGGGCGCAGGGTGTTGAGGATACCCAGTTGGGTCATAAATTCCACCGCTGCCGTGCCATAAGGCGCGGTTTTGGGGTTGGCAATGGCGAGGTGGCGGAATTTTCCGGTTTTCAACACCGCGCCTTGTGCATCCACCGCATTCGCATTCGGTGACCAGAGAATGAGCTTACCGATGGCATAGGTAAACGCCGTTCCCGCGACCGCATCGCCCTCTTTCAGCAGACGCGCAGGTGTTTCATCGTCCGCCGACAGCAACACGTCAAACGGCGCTCCGTTTTTGATTTGCGTATAAAACTTGCCGCTTGCACCGCTGGAAAGCACGGTTTGATGCCCCGTATCCTTTTCAAACTGCACGGCCATGCGCTGCATCAGTGGGTAAAAATTGGCGGCAACCGCCACCCGAACGGTATCCGCATGGGCATTCACGCCCCCCAGCAGCAGGGCGACAACAAGGTAAACGGGGTAAAAAAGGCGCATGGCATTTCCTTCGGCAAAGCGTTGTATAGAATTTTATATAACGGTTGATGCAGCACCAAAGGACTCTCCTCATTCGGACGATGTAACATGGGATTGAACCCTTATCCAATCCCAATCCCAATCCCCATACCAAAAACATTATGCAATTCCTTCACACCATGTTGCGCGTGGGCAACCTCCAGCGCTCGATTGATTTTTATACCCAAGTGCTGGGCATGAAGCTGCTGCGCACCTCAGAAAACCCCGAATACCGCTACACGCTGGCATTCTTGGGCTACGGCAGCAACCCCGAACACGCCGAGATTGAACTCACCTACAACTGGGGCGTGGAATCTTATGAAATGGGAACGGCCTTCGGGCATCTGGCGCTGGGCGTGCCGGATGCGGCAGCGGCGTGCGAGGCGATTCGGGCAGCGGGTGGCAACATCACGCGCGAAGCAGGGCCAGTGAAAGGCGGAACGACCGTCATCGCCTTTGTGACCGACCCTGATGGCTACAAAATCGAACTCATTCAACGCCGACCGCTGTGAATGCGCGGCGTGAGGCAATTTTCAATCACTGGGTAAAATCAAAACGATACCGCCCCAACGCTGGAACCTACCCGAATATCTTATGGCATCTGCTCTTTCCGAAAAACTCTCCCGACTCGTTAAGGAAATGCGAGGTCAAGCCCGCATCACCGAAGACAATGTGACCGATATGCTGCGCGAGGTGCGCATGGCCTTGCTGGAGGCCGATGTTGCCCTATCCGTTGTGCGGGATTTCATCGCACGGGTGAAAGAAAAAGCACTGGGGCAAGAAGTCATGGGTTCGTTGCAACCCGGGCAACTGCTGGTGAGCATTGTGAGCAAAGAACTCACCGCCACCATGGGCGAAGGCGTGACCGACATCAACCTCGCCGCCCAACCGCCCGCCGTGATTTTGATGGCCGGTTTGCAAGGCGCGGGTAAAACTACCACCACGGGCAAGCTCGCCAAGCATTTGATCGAAAAACGCAAGAAAAAAGTGCTGACCGTTTCCGGCGACGTGTACCGCCCCGCTGCGATTGAACAGCTCAAAACCGTGACCGCCCAAGCCAAAGCGGAATGGTTTCCCAGCGACCCCAGCCAAAAGCCCGTCGATATTGGTTTAGCCGCGCTGGATTACGCCCGTCGGCATTTCTTTGACGTGCTGTTAGTCGATACCGCCGGACGTTTGGCGATTGACGAAGCCCTGATGCGCGAAATCAAAGATTTGCACGCCGCCTTAAACCCCGTAGAAACCTTGTTCGTGGTCGATGCCATGCAGGGTCAAGATGCCGCCAACACCGCCAAAGCGTTCAAGGAAGCCTTACCGCTGACGGGAATCGTCCTCACCAAACTGGACGGCGATTCACGCGGGGGTGCAGCGCTCTCGGTACGGCAAATTACGGGCGCTCCGATTAAATTTGCGGGTACGAGCGAGAAATTAGACGGCTTGGAAGTGTTCGATGCTGAACGCCACGCCGGACGTATCCTCGGCATGGGCGACATCGTGGCGCTGGTGGAGCAGGTGAGCGCGGGTGTCGATATGGAAGCCGCCCAAAAACTCGCCGCCAAGGTGAAGAGCGGTGCGAGTTTCGACCTCGAAGACTTCTTGATGCAAATTCAGCAGATGAAGCAAATGGGCGGCTTATCCGCGCTTATGGACAAACTGCCGACCAATATGGCATCTAAAGCCGGTGATGTGGATTTGGATAAAGCGGAAAAAGACATTCGCCGCAAAGAAGGCATCATCCACAGCATGACCCCGAAGGAACGCCGCAAGCCCGAAATCATCAAAGCCACCCGCAAACGCCGTATTGCCGCTGGTGCAGGCGTGCAAGTGCAGGAAGTGAACCGCTTGCTGAAAGAATTTGAGCAGATGCAGGACATGATGAAGAAAATGAAGGGCGGCAAAATGATGAAGCTCATGCGCAAAATGGCCGGCAGCATGGGCGGTATGGGAGGAATGGGCGGCGGTGATGCCGATGGTGGCGCAGCGGGTGGAAAAAAAGGAATTAGTTTTCCGAAAATGCCGTTTTAAAATTTGACATACGGCTTGGATTTTAGAAGGGAGAACGTTATACTTTTATATAACTTTTTACCTTTTTCAATCCAACTCAATATGTTTACAACCAATTTACGCAAGGTCGGTGGATCGGTGATGCTATTGGTGCCACCGGCTTTTTTGGAACAGTTGCATCTACAAGCGGGGGCTATGGTCGGGGTTGCTATCGACAAAGGTCGCTTGATGGTGACTCCTCGCCCTCGCGTTCGTTACACGCTGGCAGAGCTTTTAGCCCAATCGGATTATTCGGATGTTCAGCCGCAGACTGAACGTGAATGGGTTGACGCGCCTCCCGTTGGGGGAGAGTTGATATGAAGCGGGGCGATATTTACATGGTATCGCTAGACCCTACGGCGGGACGCGAACAGGCGGGTAGCCGTCCCGTTGTAATCGTTTCGCCGGATGCGTTTAATGCGGCAACCAAATTACCCGTGATTTGCCCCATTACCAATGGTGGCGATTTTGCGCGGCGAATCGGGTTTTCTGTACCGATTACGGGTATTCGGATAACGGGCGTTATTCGCTGTGACCAGCCTCGTGTGCTGGATTTATCGTCACGGAACGCGCATTGGGTGGATTCTTTGCCTTCATCCATCATGGATGAAGTTTTAGCAAAAGTGGCAACTATTTTTGAATGATGGTTGTATCACAACAATGATGACCCCCCAAGCCTTCATCGCCCAATGGCGCGATAACCCCCTCAAAGAACGCGCCAGCTATCAGCTCCATTTCACGGGTTTGTGCGATTTGCTCGGTGTTGAAAAACCCACGCCCGCTAGTGCCGATTCCTATTGCTTTGAGCGTGGCGCAACCCGCACCGGCGCGGGCAAGGGTTGGGCGGATGTGTGGAAGCGCGATCATTTCGCGTTTGAATACAAAGCACCCAACGCGAATTTAGGCGTAGCGCTCAAGCAGCTCATGACCTACGCGCTGGCGTTGGACAATCCGCCGCTCTTGGTGGTGTGTGATACCAACATCCTGCAAATTCACACGCATTTCACCAACGCACCCAGCGAAACATTCACCTTTACGCTGGATGATTTGGCACTGCCGGAAACGCTCACCAAACTGCGTTGGTTGTTTACCGACCCGCAGAAATTCCACCCCCAGCGCACCATTGCGCAGATTACCGAAGAGGCTGCTGGCAAATTCGCCGAACTCGCGCAATCGCTGGCGGCGAAGGGGCATCCGCCTTTCAAAATTGCGCATTTTCTCAATCAATGCTTATTTGCCATGTTTGCGGAAGATGCGGAGTTGTTGCCGGATCGCTACTTTGAACGCTTGGTGCGCAATAACCGACATACGCCGGAAAAGCTGCACCAACGGCTGGCCGTGCTGTTTGAAGCCATGCGCGATGGCGGAGACTACGGGATCGAAACCATTGGCTACTTCAATGGCGGATTGTTCAAAGACATTGAAACCCTGCCGCTGAATGCCAATGAACTCAAAATCCTCCATGCCGCTGCACAGTTGAATTGGAGCGGGATTGAACCTTCTATTTTTGGCACGCTGTTTGAGCGCGGTTTAGACCCCCAAAAGCGGGCGCAGTTGGGCGCACATTACACCGATCCCGAATCCATTTTGCGGATTATTCGCCCCGTCATCATCGAACCGCTTGCCGCCGAATGGGAAACCGCCAAAGCCACGATTGCCGCGCAAATGCTTTTGCACACGCAAGGCGGCAAAGGTTCTAAAAACGCTTTTTCGTTAGCCCAATCCGCGTTTTTGGCGTTTTTGGAACGGCTGCATACCTTCCGCGTTTTAGACCCTGCTTGCGGTAGCGGAAATTTTTTATTTTTGGCGTTGCGTGCGCTCAAAGATTTGGAACACAAGGCGAATCTGGAAGCCGAGATGCTGGGCTTGCAACGGGAAATCGGCATTGAGGTGTCGCCTGTCAATGTGTTGGGCATCGAAATCAATCCGTATGCGGCAGAATTAGCCCGCGTTACCGTGTGGATTGGTGAGATTCAATGGATGCTCAAAAACGGCTACAGCATCCGCGATAACCCGATTTTGCAAACCCTTGACCATATTGAATGCCGTGATGCGTTGCTGGAACACCCTCAAACAGCCGCAACCACCCCGTCAGCTTCGCTGCCACCCCTCCTTATCAAGGAATCCACTTGGCCTGTGGTCGATGTCATCATCGGCAATCCGCCTTTTTTGGGCGATAAGAAAATGCGCAGCGAATTGGGCGATGCTTACACCTCCACCCTGCGCACGGCGTATGCGGATCGCGTGGCGGGTGGTGCGGATTTGGTCACGTATTGGTTTGAAAAAGCCCGCGCCCAAATTGAAACCGGACAATGCCAACGCGCTGGGCTGGTGGCGACTAATTCCATTCGCGGCGGTGCAAATCAGCAAGTATTGGCACGTATTTGCGATACCACCCGTATTTTCCATGCGTGGAGTGATGAGGAATGGGTGAATGATGGCGCAGCGGTGCGCGTGTCGATTATTTGTTTTGGTAATGGCGTAAAAACGGTATTAAATGGAAATGCGGTTGAAAGTATTCATGCCGATTTAACCAGCGGTTTGAATTTAACCGCCGCGAAGCGATTAAATGAAAATGCGGGTATTGCTTTTATCGGCACGCAAAAAAACGGTGCTTTTGATATTGCAGGAGAAATTGCCCGTGAATGGTTAAAGCAACCCAATCCAAACGGAAAACCCAATAGCGAAGTAGTGCGCCCTTGGGCAAATGGTATCGATATTACTCGCCGCCCTTCGGATAAATGGATTATAGATTTCGGCACGGCAATGCCAGAACACGAAGCAACTTTATATGAAGCTCCATTTGAG
>JACCEE011255408.1_pt1 | contig 11251 bp, 10 predicted proteins | sample 7449931 | NCBI WGS metagenome assembly JACCEE01 (sample SAMN15323457, study PRJNA562643) | freshwater metagenome | isolation source: river surface water | place: USA:Blue River Watershed | collected 2017-08-19 | reverse complement strand
TGCGTGCCAGCACGCCCGTGCAGTTGCAGGAGCTGGACAGGGTGCTGGTGTTCAACGCCAATGAAGGGCGATCAGGGCTGCTGGATGACACGCTGCAGCGGCTGCGAGCGCAGGCGAGTACGAATGAGCCGACGCGGATTGTGAGTGTGACCGGTCGCGTGCGCCACGGCGGCAGCTACCCTCTGACACCCGGCCTGACCGTGGAGCGCCTGATCGAGATTGCCGGGGGGCTGACCGAGAGCGCAGAAACCCGCAGCGCCGAAATCACTCGTTATGACGCCGAGCCCAACGTGGGTCGAGTGGTCGGCCACGTGCCCATCGACTTGCTGGCCGGCGGCAGCAGCGGTCGTGGCATGAGCCTGTCGCCCTTCGACCAGCTGGTGATTCGCCAGATGCCGAATTGGACCGACTACGAGACAGTAACAATAGAAGGCGAGGTGAGCTCGCCCGGCACCTATACCATTACCAAGGACGACACCCTGAGCAGCCTTATTGCCCGCGCCGGTGGCCTGAGCCCGCAGGCTGATGCGCGAGCGGCGATCTTCCTGCGCGAGGAGCTGCGGCAGAACGAGCAGCGGATGCTGGAGGAGTTTCGCAATCAATTGGAGAGGGACATAGTGACTACCCAGTTGCAGACAGCCAACAGTGCCAGTGCAGCGTCACCAACAGGTGGCGGACGGAGTGGCGAAATCATCGCCATGCTCGATCGTATAAGCAATGTGTCTGCGACTGGGCGACTCGTCATTGATTTGCCGCGCATTCTGGACGGGGGCCTTTTTGCCGTGGAGGACCCCATTCTGCGCAATGGCGACCGATTGTTGATTCCACGCACTCAGCAGGAGATCAGCGTGATTGGCGAGGTATTCCAACCGACGTCGCATCTGTTTGATCCGCGTCTAGGCGTAGCCGATTACATCAATAGAAGTGGTGGCTACACAGAAGAGGCGGATCGAGGAAATGTGTACATCATCAAGGCCAGTGGTGAGGTGATTACCTATGGTGATACGCGCTGGTTCTTCCAGGAGAGTTCACGGCTGACGGCAGGCGACAGCATTATTGTGCCGTTCAATACGATGCGCACGAATTACTTGCAGAGTTGGAGCAGCATTACCCAAATTCTTTTCAATATTTCCACCACTTTGCTGGCAATTGAAAGGGTGGGCCAATAATGGAAAACAATAAGCAGTCTTCTACCCGATCATATTATTCGGACGATGAAATTGATTTGCGCGAGCTATTTGGAATCCTTTGGGCAGAGAAAAATTTGATTGTGGCTATCACCGGTGCTGCTGCCGTGTTGTCAGTGATCGTGTCGCTGGTCATGACGGAAATCTATACTGCAGAGGCGGTGCTTGCCCCAGCAGAGGTAGAAAACTCTTCTGGCATGATGGCTCAGTTAGGTAACGCTGCAGCACTATTGGGAGTCAATTCTGGCGATACTGGCGGTGACGCCATTAACACAGCGATTGCGACCCTAAGATCACGGCAGTTTATTGGCCGCTTTATCGAGCAGCAGCAATTGCTGGTGCCGTTGTTTGCGTCAAGTTGGGATAAGCGTGAGCAGAGCAGTGTGACTGATGAAAACGTGTTTAACTCAATTACGGGTGCATGGCTGTCAGATAATGGGCCGCCGACTAGCCACGATGCATATCGAGCTTTTAGCAGCATATTAACGGTCTCCGGTCCTGATCGGAACACAGGCATCGTCACTGTGTCTATAAAATGGCACAACCCTCAAGAAGCGGCTCAATGGGTTAATGACTTGGTGCGTGAGGTAAATCAGGAAATCCGTGCCCGCGATGTACGCGAAGCCAACGATGCCATCAGATTCCTGCGTAGTCAGCTAGAGACTACTCAGTTGGTGGATATGCAAAGAGTTTTATATCAGCTAATTGAATCTCAAACCCGCATAACAATGTTGGCTGATGTACGCGAAGAATATGTGTTCCGCGTGATTGATCCGGCTGTGGTGCCGGATTTGAAATCGGCGCCTCGTCGGCCCTTGATTTGCATCATCGGTACATTGGCGGGCGGTATGTTGGCGTTGATAATTGTGTTTGTGCGACGGATGTTTTTGCAGAGTGTGGATGTCTGAGCTTTGTAAACTCAGCTTGTGCTTAGCGGCTCTTAGCAAAAGACTGTGTTTGGACGGCCTTATGGGACACTGCCATGCAACACTCTATTCAACCGACACACGTTGACGTTATCCGATGTAAGTACTTAGTGACCAAAAAAAGCGGAAAATCGCCCTGCAGTGCGTAAGGCATAAAAATCTGTCATACAGTCAAAAATACTTGATAGCCAGACAGTTTGAACCGCCGATATTGAAAAAAGCCAAGGTGATTGCGGCTGATAAATACAACTCGGTTGAGTTTCTGAAACGCGCGGGCATACTGAATGAACATGGTCATCAAGCCAAAGAATACGCTGAACTACGTAACTTTAAGAGGTCAAAGGAATGACCACAACTCGCATACTATCTCCAATCGTAGGTTTCCACGGTTGCGGTCGCGCAGTTGCTCAGAAAGTTTTAGCGGGCGATTCTCACCTTAGCCTGATCGAAAATACTTATAATTGGTTAGGCTCGGGCATTTATTTCTGGGTGGATAGCTTTGCACGCGCATACAATTGGGCAAAGTCGAATATAAGAACTATCTCCGAGCCTTATGTAATAGGTGCTTTTCTAGATCCTGGGGTTTGTCTTAACCTGGCTGATTATGGCGTTGCGCCACAGAGCAAACAAGAATATCAGCGCTTCAAGGCGTCCCAGTATATGGCGGGTGCTAGTACTCCCAAAAACTCAGTGCAACAAGGTGGTACTTTACTGGTAAGACGGCTGGATTGTGCCGTTATCAACCGCATAATTCGCGGTTATTTCAGGCCGCCAGAGTTATGCAAGTACACCACGTAGAAGAGCTCGAATTGGCGGGCAAGCGGGCGTCAAACTTTCTGCGGGCCTCCACTTTAGGTGATACCAATTAACACTCCACATAATCTTCGGCCGCCGAGCAGAAGCCATCAATATGGCCCCGATGGTCAAAACACTGTCTGCCTCAGCAGCGTTTAAGCACCGTGTGTGACTGCTCAGCACCGGCAAATGCTGGACCAATTGATGCGGTTGTTCGGCATCACCCTAGACTACGATCTGCATATCATGAAACCGGGGCTGGGCCTGCATCAAATTACTAGCAATGTCATTCGAAGAAAGAAATCATCCCTCTAGATCGTGTCATTTTATCCAAACATGCGTACTAAGCCCTGATTACCGATAAATATCCAATATCAACTCGCGCACCTAATCCTGAATGTTATCTGTGAGTACGCGAACCTCAGCCCCTTTTGTAGAGTTGAAATAAAAATGTCAAAAAAGACCACTTTCGTAACGCAGCCGTTCTTACCGCCCTTGGAAGAATTTTTGCCATACCTGGAGCAGATTTGGCAAAACAAAATACTCACAAATGGGGGGCCATTTCACCAGCAACTTGAACAAGAACTTTGTAAGTATTTGGGCGTCGAGCATATAGCCCTATTTACCAATGGAACAATCGCTTTGGTAACGGCACTTCAGTCCTTGAGGGTTACAGGGGAGGTCATCACTACACCGTATTCATTTGTAGCCACCTCTCATTCTCTGCTGTGGAACGGAATCAAACCCGTATTTGTGGATGTGGATCCAGATACTTTGAATATTGATCCCCAAAAGATCGAAGCTGCGATTACTCCTCATACAACTGCAATTCTCGCTGTGCATTGTTACGGGCATCCTTGTGATGTCGATGCTATCGAAAAAATCGCAGACACCTATAATCTCAAGGTCATTTACGATGCGGCTCATGCATTTGGTGTCCAGTGCCACTGTGGAAGTGTATTGAATCACGGAGATTTGTCTGTATTGAGTCTTCATGCTACGAAGGTATTCAACACCTTTGAGGGCGGCGCAATCGTATGCCCGGATTTGAAAACCAAGTTACGTATAGATCAGCTTAAAAATTTTGGTCATGCGGGGGAAACGAATGTTGTCGCCCCCGGTATCAACGGAAAAATGAGCGAATTTAATGCCGCACTAGGATTACTTCAGTTAAAACATATCGATGGTGCAATTCTAAAGCGCAAAGAGATTGATATCGCTTATCGCCAGGGGCTTGCTGGTATTAAGGGTATTAAATGCCTCACGGACTCCGGTGAGAAAGTTGCCAACTATGCATATTTCCCCATATTAATTAATGAGGAATATCCAATTACTCGTGATGAATTGTATGAGCAAATGAAAGCAAATGGCGTGCATCCCAGACGGTATTTTTATCCATTGATCTCGGAATTTCCAATGTATAGAGGTTTGCCTTCATCAAACCGCGACAACCTGCCTGTCGCCACCAGAGCAGCTGAGCAAGTCTTATGCTTGCCAATCTATCCGGATCTGCCGATGGAGATAGTGTACGAAATTTGTCAATTTATCCGGGCTCAGTAACTAATATGAAGCTTGGAATTATGCAGCCATATTTCCTGCCGTATATTGGCTATTATCAGCTGATCGCGGCAGTGGACACATTCATAGTGTATGACAATATCAAGTACACAAAGAAGGGTTGGATTAATCGCAACCGAATGTTGATGAATGGCAATGATGCATTGTTTTCATTACCACTGAAAAAAGATTCCGACTTGTTGGATGTTGTTCAGCGTGAGATATCTGTCGATTTTGATCGTGCTAAATTACTCAATCAGTTTAAGGGAGCGTACTCACGTGCTCCCCATTTTCCAGAAACATACCCATTGGTAGAAAGTATCATAGGGTATGAAGATCGAAACCTTTTCGCCTATATCTATCATTCGATTGAGCAAATTTGTGGACACCTCAAAATTGAAACTGAATTGCGAGTGTCTTCTACAATAGATATTGATCATGAGTTGAAATCACAAGACAAAGTGCTTGCACTTTGCAGTGCAATCGGTGCTGACACCTATATCAATACAATAGGTGGCACAGAGTTGTATGATAAAACAACATTTTGCAAGCAGGGCATTGATCTTAAATTCATCAAAGCAAAACCATTTGAATATCCCCAATACGATAAAAGCTTTGTTCCCTGGCTCTCAATTGTTGATGTGATGATGTTTAATTCAGTTGATACTGTCCGTGCCTGCGTCCATTCCAATTACGAGCTGATCTGAGATGTTTTACTGGAAAAAACTTGGCAAAGTGTTTACACCTCAAGAAGTCAGCGGGCGCCCCTGGCTAAAGGAGTTCGCGCAAGCCCCTGCAACACTGATATTTGATGACTTCGTCAGGGTTTACTTTTCTTGTCGGCCTCCTGCTGATGCTAGTGGGCAGTATGTGAGCTATTCCGCATGGGTTGATTTGGACAGATCAAATCTTTCTAGAGTGCTTGCGGTTGCCGAGCAACCCATTTTGAGTCTTGGAGACTTGGGGGAGTTTGATGAATTTGGGACTTACCCAGTATCAGTAATACGGCATTATCAAGAGGTACGTGCCTATTATGCCGGCTGGACACGCTGCGAATCAGTTCCATTTAATGTTGCCATTGGTCTTGCTGTCAGCCATGACAATGGGGAAACTTTCAAAAAAGCAGGAAAGGGTCCGGTACTAAGTTATTCACCAGATGAGCCTTTTGTGTTGAGTGGGCCCAAAATACGCCGATTTAATGGAAACTGGCAGTTATTCTATATTGCCGGGCGTAAGTGGAAGTTGGTCGATGGCCGTGCTGAACCTGTATACAAAATCCGCATGGCGGTTTCAGATGACGGAATCAATTGGCAGAAGCTGAATAGAGATCTCATTCCCAGTCGTATTGAAGAAGATGAAGCTCAAGCTAGTCCTGATGTCTTTTATGCCAACGGTATTTTTCATATGTTTTTTTGCTACCGCTACAGTAGCAACTTCCGCAGCAAGCAAAATGGATATCGAATTGGATATGCTTCCAGCACAGATATGCTGAACTGGGTGCGTGATGATTCAAAAGCAGGAATTGATATTTCCGAGGAAGGTTGGGATTCAGAAATGATCAGCTACCCTCACGTCTTTGAACTGGACGGTAAAACGTACATGGCCTATTTGGGAGATCAGGTTGGTCGTTATGGTTTTGGTTTGGCAGTTCTTGAAGGGAAGCTGGAGTAACAACTTATGCATTGGATCAAACACGGCAAGATATTTGACCCCTCTCAGCATCTGCTGTTGAATGGCTGTAAAGAATTTGCCAAATCCCCTCAGGCAATTGTGTTCAATGACTTTGTGAGAATCTATTTTTCGACAGTTGCAGTTGATGCATCAAATGGCAAATATTTGAGCCATGTGGCTTTTGTCGACATGAAAAAAAATATGCGAGATATCATTCGTGTCTCAGATTCAGAGGTGATGCCACTCGGTGACCTTGGAACTTTTGATGAGCACGGTATATTTCCTGTGAGCGTAGTGCGGGACGGGAATCGAATCCTGGCATACACAACGGGATGGAGTCGCAGAGTATCGGTGTCAGTTGAAACCGCCATAGGGTTGGCGATTAGCAATGACGATGGTAAAACATTTCAACGCTTTGGCAGCGGTCCGGTGCTTTCGTCATCGCTACATGAACCCTGTCTGGTTTGTGATGGTTTTGTAAGAAATTACGAGGGCATTTACCACATGTGGTATCTCTTCGGAACGGGTTGGAAACGTTACGCGCCTGATAAGCCAGCAGACAGGACATATAAAATTGGACATGCCATATCAAAAGATGGCGTTGAGTGGACGAAAGAAGAGGCAATACAAATCATTCCTGACCGGCTTGGACCTGATGAAAGCCAGGCGCTTCCTACCGTTATTTGCATTGATGGCCGTTATCACATGTTCTTCTGCTACCGGGAATCCTTTGATTTTCGCAACACCAAAGGGCGGGGGTACCGAATAGGTCATGCCTGGTCAGACGATCTAAAGAGCTGGACTCGCGACGATGAGAACCCTCTGTTAGCGGGTTCTCTCGGGGATTGGGACAGCGACATGCAGTGCTATCCGCACGTCTTCGAATGTGACGGCAGAGTTTATTTGTTATACAACGGCAATGAGTTTGGTCGTTATGGGTTTGGCGTCGCAGAACTTGCTATTGAATCATGATGCCTGAGCTAAAAATCTGCACTGCCGCCGAACAAGATGTTCTAAGTCATCTGCTGAGTTGTGATCAATTATTTATCCCGCCATTAAGCTCGCGTGTTGATATTGCTGAGTATGCAAAAAAACTGGTCCACCACTCAAAGACATTCGAAGTCTGGGTTGGCGATGAACTCGTTGGCCTTGTGGCTGCGTACTGCAATGACCCTTCTGTTGATAAAGCATTTATAACTAACGTCAGTGTTCTGTCTAATTGGGCTGGTCAAGGTCTCGCAAACCGATTGATGAGTATGTGTTTGGAATGTGTCATGGCATCAGGACTTAAGAGCGTCGAGCTGGAGGTTGGGGTGGACAATAGTGCCGCTATCGCCCTGTACCGTAAACATGGATTCAGCATCATCAGCCATAAAGACAGTTGGCAAAAGATGGCAAAAAAGTTTGGGAGTGACATTTAATGAAACAAGAACGAGACTACAACGCCGAAATTCGCGATACCTCAGATCATCAATATGCCTACGGCTTTGATTTTGATGTGATGCATCCCTACATGATCCAGTCATTTAAACCCTTTTTCAGACCCGGCAGTTTATTGGAGCTTGGTAGCTTTAAGGGCGATTTTACTCGTCGCTTTTTGCAACTCTTTGATGATGTTACCTGCGTCGAGGCGTCAGAGGAGGCTATTGTTGAGGCAAAATCCAAACTGGGAAACAGCCCAATGTTTGTGCATTCACTTTTTGAAACGGTAACACTGCCCAAACGATACGATAATATTGTTTTAACCCATGTGCTTGAGCACATTGATGATCCAGTGCGCGTCTTAAAGCGCGTCAATGACGAGTGGCTTGTAGACGGCGGGCGGTTCTTTCTGGTATGTCCAAATGCCAACGCTCCGTCGCGCCAGATTGCTGTCAAAATGGGTTTGATCTCCCATAATTCAGCCGTTACGCCTGCAGAAGCTGAACACGGTCATCGCTGTACTTATACATTGGACACGTTGGAGCGTGATGCTGTTTTAGCCGGGCTAAAAGTAGTGCATCGATCAGGTATCTTTTTTAAGGCGTTGGCAAATTTCCAATGGGATCGCCTGCTTCAGACAGACATTATTTCAAAAGAGTACCTTGATGGGTGTTACAAGCTGGGTCAGCAATATCCTGATCTTTGCTCTAGCATTTTCCTCATGTGTGAGCGTGGCAAATAAGGCTTGGCACACAACACATGTCTCTCAGGAATAACATCCTGGCAAGTTACACTAGCCAGCTGTACGTCGCGCTAATCGGGATACTTGTTGTCCCCACTTTAATTGGAATCATGGGCTCTGAAAGCTATGGCCTAGTTGGTTTCTATTCCATGCTTCAGGCATGGTTTGGGATGCTGGATATGGGGATGTCACCAAGCGTCTCGCGCGAAGCAGCACGATATCAGGGGGGCGCAACCTCTGCGATGGACTACCGGCGATTAGTCCGCGCACTTGAGGACATCTTTGTATTCATTGCTCTTGCTTGTGGCTCAATTCTTTTTTTTAGTTCAGGGTCGATTGCCGAAGGCTGGCTCAACTACAACGAACTTGAAGTGGCCGTTGTCGTGCAGGCGGTGCAAGTTATGGTGCTGATAGTGGCGCTGCGATGGATTTGTGGGCTCTATCGCGGTGTTATTATTGGTTCTCAGCGTCTGGTGTGGCTAAGCGCTATCAGTATTACGTTAGCTACCTTACGTTTTGTTGTTGTGATTCCGGTGCTATTGATCTTTGGTGAAACCCCGCGCGTGTTTTTCAGCTATCAACTGTGCATTGCGGTAGTAGAACTCGGGATATTAGCTGCTTATGCGTATTGGCTTCTGCCGCGACTAAAAGATGGTGAGCGAATTTCATGGGAATGGGCGCCGCTCAAACCGGTTTTAAGATTTTCGTTGACGATTGCATTCACATCATCTGTTTGGGTAATGGTCACCCAAGTTGACAAGCTCATCCTGTCGGGCATGTTAAATCTTGGTGACTACGGCTATTTCAGTCTCGCAGTTCTGGCTGCCAGCACGATCATGCTGTTGTCGGGCCCCGTTGGTCAGGCGCTAATGCCAAGGCTCTCCCGTCTGGAGGCTGAACATCAACATGACAAGTTGGTGCATGTGTATCGCACTGGTACACAACTCGTTGCAATCCTGGCGGGCTCGGCTTCAATCACTGTTGCTTGTATGTCGCGCCCACTACTACTGGCTTGGACCGGGGACGAAGAGCTAACTGATTTTGCTGCCCCTGTTTTGACTCTTTATGCTATCGGCAATGGGTTTCTTGCAGTTTCTGCCTTCCCTTATTACATGCAGTTTGCAAAGGGCAATCTTCGTTTGCATCTTATTGGCAATATGGTATTCGTTGTGATGTTAGTGCCATCGATTGTATGGGCTGCACGCGGCTATGGGGCCATTGGTGCCGGTTGGGTATGGTTAGGAATGAATGCTCTAAGTTTCTTTGCATGGCTCCCATTTGTGCATTCGAAGTTTGCTCCGGGATTGAACAAATATTGGTACACGAAGGACACAACTTTTTTGATTTTGCCAGCCGCAATAACTGGCGTGTGCCTGTCAACCCAAGTGCCTGATGGATTGTCACGATTTATGTTTTTTGTTGTGACGGTAGGTGTGGCGCTCGCAGTTATTAGCTCTTCAATAGTGATTCACATCATGCTTAAGCGTCATGAGGGCGAGCCAATTCTTTCTTGGAACGATTAGGTAGCGACTAAATGACAGTATCTACGAGCACAACACCAAAAGTCTCGGTCTGTGTTATCACGTACAACCATGCTCGCTACCTTAGTAGTTGTCTGCAAAGTATAGTGGATCAAGAAGTAGACTTTTCTTTCGAGATAATTGTGGGTGAGGATTGCTCAACTGATGGTACTCAGGCCATTCTGCAAGAATTTAGAGAGCGCTATCCTGATCTCATACGTCCCATATATCAGACTGTAAATACCGGAGGCGGGCAGAATTTTGCTGATGTTCACGCGGCTGCTCGTGGCACTTATATTGCTCATATTGACGGCGATGACTACGCGCTACCAGGCAAATTGCAAAAGCAGGTGGATTACCTTGATGCAAATCCTTGGTGTAATGTAGTTTGGCATCTAATGGCACGTCAAAGTGACTGCGGCGCTGTTCGTTTTCCAAATAAGAGTAGACCTAATTCAGTAATGTCGTTTACTAAGGGTGATTGCCTAGCAATAGGTAGTATTGGTGTACATAGTTCAAAAATGTACCGTTCTTTTCTTCGTACAAGTTACTCCGATAGTGTTCGGCATCAGTATGACTTCGAGCTTGATCTGCTGCAGATTGGTAGTGGTTTTGGTTCTCTATTGCCTGATGTACTTGGAGTCTACCGAGTTGGTGTCGGGGGACTGACTTCGATCAGCGACAGTCGATCTAGGAGGCTGCTTGACGAAATTTTAAGTGACTACTATCAACGTGAATCAATCTATCGTGGACAGATAAGTTCCTTGTTTCTTATGTTAGCGATCGTCGATATAAAGAATCGACGTGGGCACATGAAAAGATCGGTAAAAAAGTTTTTATCCCATTTTTCACCCTTTGCAGTAGTCTATCTTTTCCTATACGCAAGAAAAAGATACTTCTTACGATCTATAATGAAAAACTAAATGCAAAACATTTCCCAACAAGAATACCAAGAGCTTAGACCGTGCATGTTTTGGGCGCTAACTGCAGGAATGTTTTTTTACCTGTTTCCAGTTGTGTTTAGGCCACTAAACATTCCTCTCGCATTGCTTGCATATACGATTTTCTTCGTTTTGTGGGCTGTTAGGCCAATTTATATCTCTATTAATGCAATACCTCTTTCAGTTGTTTTCACCTTGCTTTTCCTAGCAGTCTATTCCGCCTTAGTTACCATGTTAGCAGGTATGCACGATCTTACTTTCGCTGTTCAAATGGCAAAAGTAGCAACTCTTTATCTTGGTAGTGGAGTCATAATAGGCATAATCTGCGTAGGTTTGCGCGTTGCTGAACCTTTTGATGTGATTATTCGTGCCTTCGTAATTTGCTGCTTCATTCAGGCGATTTTTATTGCAATTTCAATTTTTTCCGTGCAGTTCCGGGTGGTTATGGATGCATTAGTGCTGGCAACGGGAAATACCAATTATCTTGAGA
>JACCEE011084709.1_pt1 | contig 11253 bp, 7 predicted proteins | sample 7449931 | NCBI WGS metagenome assembly JACCEE01 (sample SAMN15323457, study PRJNA562643) | freshwater metagenome | isolation source: river surface water | place: USA:Blue River Watershed | collected 2017-08-19 | reverse complement strand
TCCGTCGCCAGGAAGAGGATCCCTTCGGCGGTATCCTCGTCGATCGTGGAAAGCGGCTCCAGCGAATCGCCCGAACGCCCCCTCAAGGTGACGCTCGGCCAGGGATCGCCCGCCACCACCCTGTAGACGAATCCCGGCTTGGTCCGCAACGCGAACCAATCGACGCCCGACGGCTCCATGAGCGGGGTCACGGAAAATCCAGTACCGTCCAAACGACCGGCGTCGGCTTGGAGAGCGTTGGGCTCCCATCGGTCGGATTTCGTCACCACCAGCGAAAAGGCCCCCGTCATGCCGCTCTTGCCGACTTCCACCTTGACGCGCAGGTAGCCGTTGGCGGGCGCCTTGACCACGGCCACCGGATCGCGCGACGCGCCGACATCGTCCACCGAGGCAAGCACGAGATCCGACGCCTGCGAATAGACCGTCAGCTTGACGTCGGTCTTGCCCACGCCTTTGAGCCCGGGCAAGCCGGATCCGGCGATCGAATAGACGGAATCCTTCTGGACCTCCACCCGAAACCACGCGGTCGTCGTCTCGCCCACCGTGTCGACAGCGGGCATTCCAAAACTCGCCGTATCGATGATCGTGGACTTGGCTCCCGGCAAGGAAGGATCGGCAGGTCCGGGATCGGGATCGGGCGTGTTCTTGCCACCGCCTTGCGAGACGGTGTCCTTGGGGGAGCTGGAATCCGATGACGACGAACCGGTCGCGTCGCAACCGGAAAGCGCGATCGCGCAAGAACCGAAACAAGCCAAGAGCACGGGAAATCTGCGGGGCATGGGTCCACCTGAAGCGAACGAGGATAGGCAGGAATTGGCGCTCGGTGTCGAACACCAGGATCGGACCGAATCTACGACTCGATTCCCGACAACGTCAATTCCCGCCGCATCCTTATGTGATTCCTGTCACATTTAGTAGGATTAATGCCATGAACAAACTCCTCCTTTCCGCGCTGCTGGCAGCGACTGCCGCTTCTTACGCCCAGGATTCGACCGCTGCGGCAACCGCCACCCCACCGGCTCCCGCCGCCGAAGCCGCGAAGCCCGCACCCGAAGCTTCCCCCGCTCCCGCCGCCACGACAGCTCCCGTCGCCTCTCCGGCGATCGACACAGCCAAGCCCGCGCCGTCCCCCTGGAAGAACGAGGCCGTGGGGAGCTTCAACGTCGCTTCGTCGTACTTCCACGACTGGTCGCAGGGCGGCGAAGACAACCTCGCCTGGAACATCAAGCTCCAGGCGAGGTCGGAACGCGACGGCAAGGATTGGAACTGGCTCAACAAGGCCAATGCCGAATTCGGCCAGATCAAGCTGGGCGACCGCGGCATCCGCAAGACCACAGACGAACTCAAGGCCGAGACGATGCTCAGCCGGAAATTGTCCAAGTACCTGAATCCGTTCGTGTCGGCCGGGCTCCAGACCCAGTTCGCGCGCGGGTACAAGTACCCAGCCGACACCTTGCCCCGCGTCGCGGTCTCCAATTTCCTGGACCCGCTGTACCTCACGCAGAGCGCGGGTGTGGGCAGCAAGCCCGTCTCCTGGTTCCAGACACGCCTGGGCGCGGCGATCCGCGAAATCCGCACCGACGAGTTCACATCCTACTCCGACGACGCCAATACTTCCGAAATCGAAGACTGGAAGGTCGAACCCGGTGCGGAATGGGTGAGCGAATACAAGCAGACGATCGCCAAGAATCTGCTTCTGCAGTCCACCCTCACGACATTTTCCAACTTCAAGGGCTGGGACGAAGTGATCCTGGTCTGGTCCAACGGAGCGACCTTCCAGTTCACCAAGTACATCAACGTGAACGCATCCGGCGAACTGCGCCGCGACATCCAGCAGATCGACGACTGGCAGTGGAAGCACGTGCTTGCGTTGGGCCTCACCTACAACTTCATCTGACCAGGAGAGACAAAAGATGTCCATCGTATCCGAATTCAAGGCGTTCATCGCGCGCGGCAACGTGATCGACCTCGCCGTGGCCGTCGTCATCGGCGCGGCCTTCGGCAAGATCGTCGATTCCTTCGTGAAGGACGTCATCACCCCCCCGTTGGGCCTTCTGATCGGCGGAGTGGACTTCACGAACCTCAAGGTGGGGATCGGCGGAACCGACGCGGCGCCTGTGACGCTCAACTACGGCGTCTTCCTGCAGGCCTGCTTCAACTTCTTCATCATCGCCGCCGCCATCTTCTTCCTGGTCAAGATCGTCTCGACCGTGGCCAAGAAGACCGCCGCTCCGGCCACGCCCGCCGTCCCGCCGCCGACGCCGGCCGATGTCGTGCTCCTGACGGAAATCCGCGACGAGCTGCGCAAGCGAGCCTGATCGCCCGCTTTTTCCTGGTGGCACCATCGCCCAGTGGTGGGGGGTGCTTTCCAAACATCCTTCCGCGCTTGTCCAGGATTCCTGGTTTCCATCCTCGCTCCGGCGATGTTCCTGCGATCGTCCCGTGGGATTCATGGGCGGTCTTTCGGGGCCATCCAGTGGATTGTCCACCATGGGACGGGACGGCGCGCGGCTGTTCTTCGAGGAACATGGCGCCAGGATGATCGTGTGCGACACGCGCGACGAACCTTCGGTCGCCGCGGGTGCGACGCCCTCTGGTGCTTTGGGAGAAGATGAACTCCGCCTTTGCGGAAATCATCGCCCAGGGTGGTGGCGCATGTCGTGCGAAACGGCCGATTCGAACCGCTCCGATGAGGCCGGCTCTCCAACATACCCGGCGTCGGTGGCGACGAGTCGTGGAACATCGGCAATGGTAGGATGGAAGCGATGAGAGCACTCCTTCTCCCGATACTTGTCGCAATGACTCTGATGGCCGTGTCGGGGTGCCGGAAGCGGCGCCCGATCGGATTCGTCGCCGGCATGAGCGGTCCGACCAGCGAACAGGGCTTCACGGAACGGGACGGAGCGCGACTGTACGTCGAATCGCGGGGGCGGCACCTGGTCACTTGCGATTCGAGGACGGATCCTGCCACGGTGGTTCGCTGCATCGAGGATCTCGCCGACAGCGGCGTGCGCGTCGTGATCGGCCCGATGTACTCCAGCGAGGCGGAATCCGCCCTGGCCGCGGCCACTCGTCGCGGGGTCCTGCTGGTGGCGCCTTCGGTGTCGACCCACCGGCTGTCCGGAAAGGACGACGCGCTGATCCGCGTGATCGGATCGAACCTGGACGAAGCCGACACCCTCGCGAACTTCCTTCTCCAAAGACGGATCGCGCGCCCCGTCCTGGTCTGGACGCGGCTCAACGAAGCCTACCTGCACCCCATGGTCGACAGGATCTGTTCAAGCTTCGTCCGACGGAATCTGCCGAAACCGGCCACCTTCGAATACTCGTCGTCCCTGGATCTCGATTTCGATTCGGTCGTGGGCTTGCACGGGGATGCCGACGCGTTCGTGTCGCTGGGAACCCCGATGGAGGCCGCCCTGCTGGCCAGGGCGATCCGCAGATCCGGTTCCGACGCGCTCCTGGTGGGTTGCCAATCCAGCGTCGGAAAGGACCTTCTGCGCATGGGCGGCAAGGACGCGGAAGGCGCGATCCTCACCGCCTTCACGGAACTCGTGGACCGGGTTCCCGAACGCGTCCGCTTCGCGTCGGATTTTCGCACCCGATTCGGACGCGAACGATCCTGGGCGGCAACCTTGGCCTGGGAGGCGGCGGCGGTTTCCGAACCCGGATGGGACGCAACCGACCTCGCCGAAGCGAAGAGCGCGATCCTGCGGGACGACACGCTCCGCCCGCTCGGTCTTCCGATCCTTCTCGATCGGTTCGGGGACATCCATCGGGCCATCGCGCTGCACGAAGTGCGCGGCGGCAGGATCGAACTCCTGGACCAACCAATGGGTGGGCGGTGAACGTCGGCCGCGCATCGTCCCTGGAATCGCTGGTCCGCCGACAAATCCTGCTCGCAGGCGTGGTTCCGGTGGTCGCCCTGTCCTTGGCGTCGGTCGTCGTCGTGGTCCGGCACGCGCTGATGGAATCCCGCGAAACCGCCAGGATCGACGCCGCCCGCGGTGCGGTCGCGATCGACCAGGCCACCCGCATCCTGGAAAGCCACTGGCACGGCGCCTTCGCGGCGGCGGATCTCACCGGCGACCGCTACGGAACGCTGCGTGCCATGGTCGACGCCGACTCCGGAGCCTGCCTGGTTTCCATCTGGAAGGGCGACTCCCTCCTGTTCAGCCATCCTCGTCGGGACGAATCGCGCATCCTCCCGGATTCCGGCAAGCACTGGACCGGCGCAGAAAACGACCCCCGCTGCGACGAACCGGTGGTGCGCCACACCCTGGAACTCGATTCGGGAAGATTGGCCGTGGTTTCGCTGCGACTCTCCCGCGTCTCGAAAACCATTCTCGATCCGCTCCACGAAATCGACGACCACATGTCCCTGATCGACGCCAACGGGATCTACGTCGCCAATTTCAAGTCCGAGATCCTCGGACAGAAGGAGGTGGATCCGTTGTCGGGAAGACTGGGTGGGATGGATTCGGTCCAATCCGGATACCATATCGAAAACGGAGCCACGATCGGCTTTTCCGCCCATCGCCTGCAAGGTCCTCCCTGGACCCTGGTGGCCCGCAAAGACCCGCTGGAGACCGTGCGTTCCCTGCTTCCGCTGCTGGGATTGATGGCGGTCTTCCTGGCGCTTTCGATCGCGATCGGCACGCGGATCCGCAAACACGCAGCTTCGCGCATCCTCGCTCCGCTCGACCAGCTGAAACGTTCCGTCGACGCGGTCGAGAACGGCCGGTTCGAGACCCCTCTGCCCATGTCGGGAATGACGGAAATCGACAATCTATCCGGAGCATTCAACCGGATGGCGCTGGCGATCGAGTCCCGCGAATCGCGGCGCCTGAAAGAGCTCGAACGCGCCGTGACCGGGCTCGAAAGCTTTTCGTACACGGTCTCCCACGACCTGCGCGCACCGCTACGGGCGATCGACGGCCACTCGCGCATCCTTCTCGAAGACGAAGCCGACCGTCTTTCCCGCGATGGCAAGCGCTCGTTGGAGCGGATCCTGGCCGCGACCGGAAGGATGCACCAGCTCATCGACGATCTGCTTCGCCTGGCCCGGACCAACCGCAGCCCGCTCCTGGCCAGGAGCGTGGACATGGACGCGATGGTCCAGGAACTGTTGAAGGAAGCCGACTTCGATGGCGACGTGGCGACAAGAATCCGCTGGAAGATTTCACGGCTGGGCGAGGCGGAATGCGACCCGGGATTGATCCGGCAGGTGTGGTCGAACCTCGTGTCCAATGCGGTCAAATACTCCAGCCGCAAGGAATCTCCCGAGATCGAGATCTCGCGCACCGACGAAGGCGACCGGATCTGCTGGAGCGTCGCCGACAACGGTGTCGGATTCGATCCGGCGCACGCCGACAAACTGTTCGGCACATTCCAGCGACTCCATTCCGAGGTGGAATTCGAAGGCACCGGGATCGGACTGGCCCTGGTGCGCAACATCGTGGAAATGCACGGCGGCAGCGTGACGGGTTCGGGAAGTCCCGGCGAGGGAGCGAGGTTCGAATTCCGTCTCCCGAAACGGCGAGGCTCCACCGTCTGATCGAGGCGGCTACCTGCCCGACAATTCCAGCCTGTCCAGGACCATCCAGGCTTCCTCTTCCGTGACGAAGGCGATCCAGGCCACGGCGGAAATCGACTCCGATCCAAGCCATGCGGACGCGGGCCACGCATGCCGATTCCAGGTGGCCGCCAGCTGGAATGCCCCGGATCTCGCCATGCGAATTCCATCGCGGCTTCGGACTCCCAACACGACCTCCAGACGCCCCGTGCCGCGCGCCATGAAGGCGAAAGTGTCCCTGGAAGAAACCATCAGATTCCCGTCGCTTCCGGCGGGTACCGTCGCCAACCGCGCACCGGCCGACCTCGTCGCGCTTCCCGCCAGATGCAGCCTCAAGCTCGAACCGGACCAGGCAGCGCCCCCCGAGGCGGCGCTCGCGCAACCGGCGAGGACGGAATCCGACATGCTTCCGGGCGCGCTCCCGAACATGCAGACCGCAGCGGAGTCCCAGCGCGCGACGCCGTCGAACGACAGACCGAAATAGGTGTCGGAGCGCACCTGGAACTCGCGGTACACGGAAGCCCCGCCCGCGGGCATCGCCACGGTCCCCAGCTCGAATTCCCCGGAGGTTCCGAGGCTGTCCGCCCGCAAGGTCAAGGGCCACGTACCCGGCGGAAGATGCCCGATGGAAAACGCTCCCGATGCCACCGGAGCCTGGATCCCAAGACCTTCGATCGAGACGGAAATCGGCGTCCATCCCGCCGCGCAGGCCACCCTGCCGCTCAAGCCGCCCCACCTTTGGGCCACGATCGTCGTGTCCAGCCCGGGGCGCAGCGCGATCCGGAAGACCAGTTTTTGTCCGGGAAGACCGGGGTGGTCCAGGTTCAGGACCAGCTCGCGCGCGCCTTGCGGAACCGCGATCCGCAACGCCCCGGAACCATCCGTGGCGGCATCGACCGACCAGCCGGGAAGCTCGGGCGAGGTCGCCCGCACGGCCATTCCCGCCAAGGGCGCGCCTTCGGCGTCCAACAAGCGGGCGGTGACGGTTTCGCCTTCGACCGCGCTTCCTCCGGAAAGTCGCGTCCCTTGCGGATCGTCGGCGCACGAGACGAACAGGGCGCACGCGAGAAGCCACAGGAGCCTCATGCGCCGGCGCCCTTCGCCCTGCGCGTGCGGGAAAGCGGAAACAGCTGGATCAGGAGCTGGTGGACGTCCTGTGGCTTGTCGTCGCGCCGGGCCAGTTCCACCAGATGCCGCCGGAAGGCGCGAACCTCCTGCACGATCTCCTCCCGTTTCTTGTCGGAAATCGACAAGGTGACCCACGACAGGAGTCGTTCGTCGCGCTCGAACCGATCGTGCGATTCGGCCGCGAGCTTGTTGAGCGACAGGTAGAACCGGCGCGTGACGGAATTCGGGATCTCGCCCGCGATGGACAGGATGGGATCCAGTTGCCGCCAGCGGCCGTCGGACTCGCGCCGCGCCATGCCCAGCCGTTCGAGCAGGGAGAGGGAAGACCCCGCTTCTTCCACCGCGATCGCCGGCACCAGCGACGAGGCCAACCGCGAAAGGTCGTCGCGCACCTCCAAGGCCTCGAGAAGCTGCCACACCACGATGTGGTGGCTGTGCTCCAGGAAGTCGCTGCGGTCGCGCGCCAGGCGCTTGAGCGCCTCGGGACGCAGCTCCATCATCTTGTCGAGCTGCCGTTTCTCTTCGACCAGGGTCTTCGCTTGATTGTGCAGGACCATCGCCAGGAAGAATTCCGTCTCGCGCCGGTCCAATCCGATGCATTCGGCGAACCGATGCGCGAGATCCAACGACATCGTGGTCTTGCCCTGCAGCAGCTGGGTGAAGAACCCCGCCGACTTGAACCCGACCTTTTCCGCCAGCACGCGGTACGAGAACCGGGGGTTGGTCCCCTTCTTCCAGTCGTACCAGTCGCGCAGGTAGGCGCGGTAGTCGTTGTAGGCGAACACATCGGGCATCGTCGGACTCGCGTCGGAAAGGATTCTTCCGCTTCGTTGTGAAAGGAAAGAGGGCTTGGATCGGATTCCAAGCCCTTTCGGATCAGGGAACCAAGGCCACCGGGATGGCGCGGTCCCCGATCTTCAGAAAATGGGTTCCGGCGCGGCCGATGTCGAATTCGAGGACCGATCCGTTCCCCTCGCGACGCACCGACACGATCTGTCGACGTCCGGCCGGATCCACGAGGAACACGCGGGAGAGATGGGTCTCGACGCCTCCGGCGATCCGGACGCTCCACCGGTTCGCCGAACGCGAGATTCCCTGCAGGCGCCAATCCGCGCCGGATCCCCGGGAAGCGACCCCGGTCGAACGGGCGGCGACCTTCACGTAGGCGGCTCCGCTGACCGCCTGGACGCGACCTTTTTCGGCGCTCCAGAACACGACTTGGCTCACGCCTTCGGCGGCGGGCGCCGTGGCCACGATCTCGAAGCGGTTCGACGATGCCGATTTCCGTCCGGCCGCCGGAGCACCCGGCGCCTTGGCATCCAGGGTCCATCCCTGCGCGTTGAGCGCGGGTGCGGATTCGAGGTCGGCCTGGTTCCCCAGCGAATCCTTGACCTCCACCACGAACCTCACCTGCTGGCCCGGCTCCACGATGGAGGTGTCGGTCGCCACCAGGAGTTGCTTGCCCAGTGGACGCACCAGCCAGTTGCCGAGATTGGAGTGCACGCTCCTGCCCGTGTTGCCGTCGATTCCCTGGACGACCATTTCCACCCGCCAGATGGAATCGTCCGCCGACGCGGGGATCTCGAATTCGAACAGGTTGATCCCGTCCTGCGCAGGGCGTCCGTTCAAGGAGGGCAGCGAGGTCAGGACGGAATCCATCTTGGTTCCTCCGCCCACCTGCTCCAGCGCGATTTTCTGGGCCAAGGCCTTGACCACGGTCATCGACGAGACGAAGGGCGCGGCCTGGACGGGAACAGGAAGAATCACCCTCCAGCCCGATGCGCCGCGCGTCGCGAATCCCAGGGTCTGATCCTGGATCTGGACAATTTCCGACGTCCGGGGAACCGACCAGACGGAACCGAGATCGTCGCCGAAATACCCTTTTCCCACGACCCGCTCGTCGATGGACGGAGCCCCCCAGACGGGCGTCAGCGGGTCGCATCCGCTGTTCCTGCAGAACGGAACGACGGAATCGCCCGGCTCGCCGCCCCAGCCTGCGGCCTGGCGCGTCATGGCGATCCAGTTGTTCCGTCGATTGTTCCCCAGCTCGCGGGTCAGTTCCCTCCATTCGGCGCGCTCCTGCCTGACGGAAATGTTGTCGAAGAACAACTGGTAGCCAGACGCGCGCCAGCCGTTGTACCCCAGATCCATCGTATTCCTCGACAAGGTGTTCCCTTGGAAGACGTTGCTGGGGTAGACCACGTCGATCAGGAAGCAGAACCCGCCGATCTGGTTGTTCCACTCCTCCATGGACAGGTGCGGATCGATGGAATTCACCAGCCGGGAAATCCCGTTGTCCCAGACGCGGTTGAAGCGGATGCTCGAGGCGAGATCCCAGGCGCGTTCCAAGTGGAGGAACCAACGATTCCCGTGCGCCAGATTTCCCTCGATCCGGTGCCCACCGGACGCACCCGGGTTCGAGAGGGGGTGCGCCAGCGGAGAGCTTCCTTCGGCGCTCATCAGATCCGAAACCAGCCCTCCTTCGTTCCGGTCGACGATCCGGATCCCCATCGCCCAGCCTCTGAACTCGCAATCGGCGACGGTCGCTTGCAGGCTGTTGTTCAATCCGACCGCGGCGATTCCGGAGTACTGGTCGTACATCCTGTTCCAGATCCCGGAAACCAGGTATTCGACGGGGACGCCGCCGTCGAAGTCGAGACCTTCCAGCCGAACGAACCGGGATCGTTCCACCTGGATCAACGCCGGATGCAGGAAGCCTTCCCGCTCGTCCATCGCGCGAACCGAATCGTTGACATGTTCATAGGAGAAGGGCGACAACAACCAACCGCCAGGGCGTGCGGGATCCACTGTTCCGTCGGGCTTCCGACCGGGATGCAGCAGGAAGTTCGGTGCGGTCCCCGCCGTTCCACGAACGACTCCCAGCGAACGCGTCGTGATCGATCCGTCGGAATTCGTCACCTGGTCGGGGGTGGACGCCCGCCAAACCCACGGATGGACCTTGCTCGGCGCATGCCCTCCGAGGGTCGGGATCTCTTCCGATTCCAGCGATGCCGGATCCAGGTCGAGTACCGGACGTTTTCCGTCGGGACGCGCCCCCACGATGGCGAGGTTGGATTTGCCACGCACCGACACCGGTTCGGAAAACCGGTATTCGGCGTCGGTCAACAGGATCTTGCATCCGGTGGCCGGGCAGGCATCGACCGCGGCCTGCAGGGTCGCGTGGGTTCCGCCCCATGCCGAAACCTGGAACTGCGGAGGGGTGGCCCAGGCTCCGGCCAACAGGACCAGTCCGAGCGAAAGTTTGCGGGTATCCATGTTCTGCGTCCTCGACGGGAAAAGGGTTGCGGCTTCGGGTCGACCGTGGTGCACAGCCAAAACCTACCGCAACCTCCCGCCCACCACCCGGATACAGCAGAGAACCTGGCACAAAGTGTTCAGTTGCGCCAAACAGGAATGCGGAACCGCTCCGTTCCTCTGTCCCCGATTTCGGGGTTCAAGCTCCCAGGTCGGCCAGGGTTTCCTTGAAGATCCGCACGCGATCCTGCTGGTTGGCGAGCTTCTCGCGTTCGGCTTCCACCACTTCGGGCTTGGCGCGAGCCACGAACGACTCGTTCGACAACTTGCCCGAAATGGCCGCGGCGAACTTCTCCGCTTCGGCCAGCTCCTTGGATATCCGGGCAATTTCTGTCGCCTTGTCCAGAATGCCTTCCAGCACCACGTGGATCTGCATTCCCTGCACCACTTCGGTGCCCGCGAAGGCAGGCTTGGCGCCGTCCACCTGCACGACCACTTCGGCACCGGCCAATTTTTGCAAGGCCGCGAGGTTGCCGTCCAGATCGGACTTGGTGTCGGCGTCGGCGCAGCGCACCACCACCGACAGAATCCGACTGGGCGCGATCTGGTAGCGACCGCGCAAGCTGCGCACGCCTTCGACCGCCGCGATCAAACGACCGAACGCGCGCTCGGCCTTGGCATCCACGGCACCGTCGGCGAACACCGGCCACGAAGACGAGATCGCCTCGGAAAGGCCCAAGTGCTCGCGCAGCTCTTCGGAAAGGGCCGGCATGAACGGCTGGAGCAGACGCGAGAGGTTGTCCAGGACCATGAGGCACGAACCGACCGCCGACTTCTTGGCCGGTCCGTCTTCGCCGTGGATCTCGTTCTTGCGCAGTTCCAGGTACCAGCTGCAGAAGTCGCCCCACGCGAAGTGGTAGAGCTCCATCGCGGCTTCGGCCAACTTGCAGGCCTCCAGCGACTTGGTGACATTTTTTGTCACCGTGGCCAGGCGCGAGCGGATCCAGCGGTCGGCCGGGTCCGAAGCCTCCACGGAGGAATCGGCGCCTTCCAGGTGGGGAAGGACAAATCTTGTCGCGTTCCAGATCTTGTTCGCGAAGTTGCGGCCCATCTCGAACTTGGTGGGACTCAGCTTGATGTCCTGGCCTTCGCTCGACAAGATCAGCAGCGAAAAGCGCACCGCGTCGGCGCCGTACTGGTCGGCCATCTCCAGCGGATCGATGCCGTTGCCCAACGACTTGGACATTTTCCGTCCCTTGTCGTCCAGGATGGTGCCGTGGATGTACACGGTGTGG
>JACCEE011840737.1_pt1 | contig 11254 bp, 10 predicted proteins | sample 7449931 | NCBI WGS metagenome assembly JACCEE01 (sample SAMN15323457, study PRJNA562643) | freshwater metagenome | isolation source: river surface water | place: USA:Blue River Watershed | collected 2017-08-19 | reverse complement strand
GTATTAGAGCAATTTAATGCTTACAATAACTTTAATATATTATTGGAAAGAAATCATGATTATGATCATATGGGCAGAATGCAAAATGAAACACAATCTTTAGAAGTCAGAAATAAATTAAAAGATTTTCTCGAAAAACACAATATTCCGTACATTAAAATGAAAACTCATGAAAAAATAAATCAGGAAATATTAATTAAAATTAGAGATAATTTTTTTCCTAACCAAAAATTAAAGACTATAGAAAGCAATTAATATATTGCTTTAGGTTTTGTAGGCTCTGGAAAATAATATGGCTCATGATTGCTTAAATGTGTTTTTTCCCAATATATATTTTCTTTTACAACTTTTGCAGGAATTCCAACAGCAAGAGAATTTTTAGGTATTTTTTTACCAGTAAGTATTGCTCTCATGCCTATTACAGAACCACTTTCAATAATAGAACCCCCCATAATAACGGCTTCAGCAGCAAGCCACACATGATCACCAATAACTATAGATTGACTTACATTTACTCTTTTATTTGTTCCTATTTCAAATATGGGATGTGAGTCGTCAGTTCTTATTTTATTATCTTGAGCGAACATACAATCTTTTCCAATTGTTATGTTAGTTTTTTCAGAAGTACATAGATAGCAATTTTCTGTAACCCTTAATTGTTCCCCTATTGTTATAGAACAATCTAATCCAACTCTGATTATACCACCAAAAACACAACTTTTATCAAAACTAAGAAAACCATTATCAGCATCAAACCTTATAACAGTATTGCTAAATAAAGTTAACCCTGGGTTTATAATAAAAGTACAATTTTTCCCATTAAAATAAACCCTTACATTTTTGGCATCTTTTGCAACTCCGATAATTTTATTCCCATTTTCATCAGAATAATCTTTTAATTCAGTTATCAATTTCATATTTATTAACTTACAATTAAGTCTTTTTCGTTAAGCTCTTCTTTTTTGAGCTTTAGGGCATCACCAAACTTATTAATAAATACCATAGGATTTTTTACTCTTTTGTAGCAAAACTTTTTAAAACATAAATATTCTTCATCTATACCTACTCTTTGATTGTTTTCAGTCATGAAATCATCAAACTCGTATAATTTGCCATTATTGAATATATATTTGTAAATATGTTCACCACCCCAAATAGCGATAGGTTCTACAAACTTAGAATTTTTAATAAAAGCATCAACTTTTTCAATTATTTTATTTCTTCTATTAATTTCTTCTTTAATAATTTTTTCGTGTTTCTTCATTTCGCTAACTTGAGTTTTTTCAAGTTGCTTATCAGTAATTTTTTTTGATATCCAAAAGAAAACTATAAATAAAACAATCCATATAAAAACATTGTTTGTTAAATTTTCCATAAATCTAAATTTTCCTTTGTAAAAATTGAATTAATTATAATATAAAAAAATAAACTTTTCAACCCATAGCGATAATTGACATATCTGCTTATTATTAATATAATGCGAAATTAAAATCTCGGAGTTAAAAAAAGAATGAGCAAACAAGCCATAAAAAATTTAATGTTATTTTTATTTATAAACTTATTGATTGCTATAGTTATAATTTTTAACGACTATTATACTGAAAAAGTTAATTTAAGAAAAAAACAATTGGCTGCCGCACAAAGCCAAACCGTACCCACACAAGTTCCCAATATGGCTATTGCAGAAACAAAATCCATTCCCTCAGCAGCTATCAATACACCCCAAGTTAATCCAGTCCCCATTATGGCGGATAACAAGCCCAATGTTTCAGAAAACACTAATTCAACCAATAATAATGCAAATTCTGTTTGTATTGTAATGGGACCATTTAATTTGGAGGAAAAAGGCACAGTTGATTTTATTCTTAATAAATCTAAAGAAACTCATTTAGTAGAAGTTGAGAAAAAAAATCCTTACAAAATTTTTTGGGACTTAGGAAAAGACCAAGATTCTGCCGAAAAACTATTTAAAGTACAAAAAGAAGGTGCTATGAGCGATTCACGATTTGAGTTAACTCAAAACTCTAATGGTAATTGGGTTGTGGATATAACTACAATTAAAGGAAGTAAAAGTGTTGTTGAGAAGTTAACAAAGGATCTTGCGACTAAAGCAAACAAATTAAATGCTGGTGGCGATTGGAAGTATGAGCAAATGAAAGAAAGCTATTTTTATACTTTTAAGCAATATAATCAAATATCACCAAACACAATTAAGAATATTGAAGTTCTTTTAAAGCCCAAAAAAGAACCCTGTTAATTATATCTTTACAATTTTAATTGGATAATTTTCTGACTTAATCTTATCTAAGAAAATTTGTTGTTCTATTGGATCTTCAAAAGGTCCAATCCTCACTCTAAATAAAGAATCTGAACCAGTTTTAATTTCTGATATGTTAGCTTTATAGCCTTTTGATTTAAATTTATTCATTAATTGTTCTGCACTATCTTTACTTTTAAAAGCACCAATTTGAATTTGTTCACCCTTATTAAGTTCTGAAATCTTTTTAGCTTCAGTATTAATCAAAGTTTCTTTTGATGTGGTGGACTCTTTCTTTTCCAGTTCTTCACCTACTGATATTTCTTTACTTAATTCTATAATATTTTCTGATTTCTCAGCCTTGATAGCAATTGTAGAGTCAATTTTATCTAAATTTTTATCTTTAGGAACATCATATAATGGCAATATTTCTGAAACTACCCCCGAAAAAACAGGAGCAGCCACAATACCACCATAATAACTTATTCTTTTTGGTTCATCAACCATTACTCCAACTATAATTCTTGGGTTTGTTGCTGGAGCAAACCCAACAAAAGAAGATATATACTTACTTACATATTTGCCATCTTCAACCTTATTAGCTGTTCCAGTTTTTCCTGCTGTTGTATAAAACTCTGTTTGGGCTAATTGGGCAGTTCCTTCTTTTTGTGTAACAGACATTAACATTTGTTTCATTATATTCGCAGTTTTTGAAGAAATTACTTGCTTACACTCTCTATTTTTTTCTTTTTCCATTTTAATTAATGAAACATCACACACATGACCATCATTTGTAAAAGCTTGATATGCTTGAGTCATTTGTAGTAAGTTAACAGCGACACCTTGACCGAAAGCTATGTTAGCTTGTTCGATTGGTTTCCATTTTTTCCAATTTCTAAGAAGTCCCCTTGTCTCACCAGGAAATCCAATATCAATCTTTTTTCCAAATCCCACATCAGTCAATAATGTCCACATTTCTTCTGGAGTTAACTGCATACTAACTTTAACTGTTCCAATATTAGAGGATTTTTGGATTATTTGAGCCACAGTTAAAGAATCCTTTGGGTGAGTGTCAGTAATTTTTTTACTACCTATTTTTACCTCTCTAGTATCAAACAATGTATTTTCATTAACCAATTTTTTCTCTAGTGCTAAAGAAACAGGGAATGGTTTCATAATTGAACCAGGCTCATATATATCAACCAAAGCTCTATTTCTTAGCTTTTTACCATCTAAATTTTTTCTTGTATTTGGATTGTAGTCTGGCATATTCACTAAAGATAATATTTCCCCAGTATGAGCATCCAAAACGACCACAGAACCTGCGGAAGCATTATGCTTTTCTATTGTATCTGCTAAAAACTTTCTAGCTATTGTTTGAGCCCTGATATCAATGGTCAACTTAACATCTTCCCCATTCACAGGAGCCGTTGCCTGACCTATTTCACCAATCACATCACCTCTCCTATCTTTTAGAACGACTCTTTCACCATTTTTCCCTTGTAATAATTCATCTTTTGACAATTCAATTCCTTCTTGACCTTTATTGTCTAAATTTATAAATCCAACTAAATGTGAAGATATTTCAGAACTTGGATAAAATCTTTTTTGTGAATTTTCAAAAAATATACCATTTATTTTTAAATTTTTTACTTTTTCAGCAACTTCTAAATCTACTTGTCTTTTTATATAAACAAAGTTTTTGTTTGACGCAGCATGTATTTTTTTATCAAATTCGTTTTTAGAAATATCTAATATTTTCAATAACTCTTTAATTTTAGAACCATCTTTTTCTGTATTTAATTCTAATGGGTTCATAACTATATTTTTAGTCATATTTGTAATTGCCAATATATTTCCATTTCTATCTAGAATTTTACCCCTAAAAGAAGGAATTTCTAAATGACGCATAAATCTTTCATTGCCTTTTTCTTGTAAAAAATCACTATTTATGACTTGAATATATATAGCTCTTCCTATTAGAAGACCTAATAAGATAAAAATAAATACCATCATAAAAACAGAACGAAATACAGACAGATCTGCCTTGATTAACTTTCTATTGCTCACAATACACCTTTTAAATTAAATTGTTTTTCTTCAACTCTTCTTTCAGATATCCGTATATCACTGGAGAAAGAACAGCCCCAATAACCCCAAAAATTGATTCAAAAACTAACATGGCTATTAATAATTCCCAAATACTAGTCTTAATTTTTTCTCCAACTATTTTGGCATTTATGTAGTATTCTAGTTTATGAACAATAATTAAAAACAATAAAGAATAAATTGCGACATTGAATGATACATTTAAGCTAATTAATGTAATAAGAGTATTACTTATTAGATTTCCTACAACTGGCAATAAACCCAATAAAAATGTTAGCACAACTAAAGTTTTAGCATAAGGCATTTGGACATCCATCAGTGGTAAAATTATTAATAAATAAACCCCAGTTAGAATAGCATTTATTGCTGATATCTTAACTTGTGCAAAAACCACTTTATGAAATACATCTAAAAAAGTTGTAATTCTTTTTATTAATTCTTCTTTAAATTTTTTTGTCTCACTAGTAATTTTAGCCTCTAAATTAATAATTGCTATTAGAACCCCGATAAACATACCTATTAAAATATGCACTAAACCAACTGTTATGTTTTTTGATATTAATAACATATCTGGAGCTGATTTTTTAACTATATTTAAAAACCCCTCTTTAAGCTCTATTAAGTTTTCTGGTAAATATTGATGAAACTTTTCTGGTATATAAAATTTTAAAAGCTCTAATGTTGAAAATGCTTTTTCTCCCAAATTAGCAAAATTATCTTGACCAACAGTAAGTATGTAATAAAATCCAGAAAAAATTAGCGCTAATATTAAAAATATTATTAAACTTAGAAAAAAAATAGTTATTTGCTTAGCTGTTTTTGAATGTATTTTATTTTTTGTAAAATCATGCAATGTGTTGACTATAATATACATGGAGATTCCACCCACCATTGCAGTCATTAATTGGTAATGGAATAATAAAATCATTCCAAAAAACATTAACACATATGTTGATAACCTAACTTGCCTATCTAAATCCATAAAAATCCTAAAAAATAACCACTGTAATATAATCATTTTTTGTTTTTTGTCTAGTATTTATATTTTTTATTTCACAAACCATTTTTTTACTATATAATATAATGAGTTAATGAAAGAAATTCATCATATGCAAGCATATCATTTATATAGCGATGGCAACTATTTCCCTAAAGCCAAGAAGTCTGGTTTTGGAGGCTATATAGCTTCCCCTAATGGAGAGGTTTTAGTTGAATATAGTGAACAAATAAAAGAAAAAGAACATTCACATAGTTTTGAAATATTGGGTATTATTAGGGGTCTTGAAATTGCCAAAAGTAAGAACATTGAACATATCATATCTCATTGTGATGATAAAACAACAGCTAAAAAACTTAAAGAATATTTTGAAAAGGGTATTTATGGTATTCCCAAAAACGTTAAGAGGGAATTATTTGAGCAAGTAGTTGAACTATCTAGCCACTTTAAAAGCCTAAAATTTGAATACATTCCAAGAACTCAAAATAAATATGCCGATGCCCTTTCTAGAAGATATGCTGGGCTTATGGAAGAAAACTTTATTAGGCAGTACAACTTAGAATTGGATTTTTCTGAATTAAAATTTAGCCAAGGACAAAAAACCAAGAAAAGAATTTTCTTTTCTCATCCATCTATTGTTAGAAATCATAATAAAGTTAATCCATTCTTAGTAGCACAAGTAAGAAATAAGAAAATTAGAAAAATTTCTAGGGAAGAACAAAAAGAAAATTACCACTATTTATTTAATGAAGTTTTTACAGTTGGTGAAAATACTGTAGTAAGAAGTTTTTTTTATAACAATAAAAACGAAGTTATCCTTAAGAAAGATTATTCAGTTAATTCTTTAGAGTTTAATTTTGATAAATATTGCGATATCTTTTCTGATAATTTTTCTATCCTTAAAAATAAAATAAAAGCCAATCAAGTTTGGGTTTCCTCAAACTATAGATTAGGCAATCATATATTTGAACAAAAAGAAAAAATACATGAAGATTTATGGGAACCATTACTAAAGGTTCATAAATCAATAAGTGGTTTTCAAAAAGTATTTTTCAATCATCTACATTTTGAACACACATATAGCACAGAAATTGCCCCCCAAGAAAAGAAAAAGAAAAAACTAGATGAAGAAATTTATACATTAGAAGACTTAATGGAAAAGTTAAGTCAAAGTGAATTTATAAAAGACACCAGTAAGTATTTTGGAGAAATTATCCGACATCAACTTAGAAACTATAAAAATGTTTTAGAACGAGAGCTTAACTCTATTGAAATTAATGAGGTTATTCAAGAAACTGTTGCCAACCTAAAAGCTAAAGGGGTTCACAATATACCTCAAAAATACAAGAGTTAATAAAGCACATTATTTGACTTTTTTATCTTAAAAAAGTAAATCTAACTTGTTTTGTATTTAAAAACACACATATTTATATAAAACAACTCAATATATATGGATTTCTATAAAATATTAAATGTCAAAAAAGATGCCAGTCAAGACGATATTAAAAAAGCATATCGTAAACTTGCCATGAAATATCACCCCGATAGAAATCAAAATGACAAAAAAGCTGAGGAAAAATTCAAAGAAATACAAAAAGCTTATGAAACATTAGGCGACACACAAAAAAGATCAGAATATGACTTAGTAAATAGTCAAAGAAATTTTAACAACAAAAAAAGTCAACAATATCAATCTCAAAATGAAGATTTCTTTAAAGAACATTTCTCAGATATTTTTGACGATCATTTTTCTAATTTTTTTAGACATAGAGAATATATTCAACAAATTGAGCTACCTATTACATTTTGGGAAGCAATTAAAGGAACGAAAAAAAGCTTTCAATTAAATTTTGATGATAATGGAAGAATCAAAACATATGAGGTTAAATTAAATATACCCCCAGGTTCTGACACTGGAGATAGCTTTGTTATTAATGTTAATGAAGAAAAAATCCAGGTTATTTTAAATGTTTCTCCAGATTCTAATTTTCAACGAAACAATTTAGATTTGTTTTTAAAAGTAGATGTCCCCTTTAACTTAGCAGCATTAGGCGGAAATGTTATTTTCCCACACTGGGATGGGGACTTGGAAGTAAATCTTCCAGCTGGTTTAAATAACGGCAACCAAGTTCTTTTAGCTAACAAAGGTATTCAAAAAGGGTTTTTCAAGGGTGATCTTTACCTTATTGTTAATATCACCATACCTAAAAATCTTACTGAAGAACAAAAAAACATTATTCAACAGTTTTCTGATACAGAGAAAACAAAAAAAACTTGGTTTGATGGTATCAAAAAGACACTTTCTAAGTTTTTTTAAATCTTAATCTTTTTTGGTTTAGATGTATTCTTATTGCTAGAAGAAGCAATTTCTGCCATCATCATCATTTTATTAAATATTTCTATCTTATTTTCTTCTGTAGATAAAATATTGGTCTGATTATGAATTGTAGCATTTAAATTAATGGTGCCTTTTTTTATTTTTTCTGCAAAAGGATGTTCATTTATATAAAATTTAGCCTCTTCGAAAGTTATAGGAATAGTTTTTAATGTTTGTGAGAATTTAATCTCTCTCTTTTTTTTCTCATTTCCATTTTCATCAATAGGTATACCCTCATCTATCATAAAATCATCATCTTTTTTATTATAAGCACTACCTATAGCTTTAAAAACCCCCATTCTTCTGCCAGAAAAAGCAAAAAAACATTCCCCTTTATCATTTATGTAAATAGCTGGAAACTTTTGAAAAACTTCTAAATGAGAAAAGTCACAATGAGTTATTTTTATGTCTTTTGTCTTTCTTCCCCAAAACAGCATTTCTTTTTCAAAATTTTCTTTAATTTTTTGAATTTTTTCCCATTCAGAAGCAGGTATTTTTACATTTTTATCTTTTTTAGAACCACCTTTAACTTCTTCTAAGATTATTTTATTCATTCCGTCTAATAAAATTTCATTATGCCATTGAATATTTGCTGTTTCATTTTGTTTTTCAGAAAAAATAAAATTTAATGCCCAAGTTCCTAAAAGATTTCTTTGGGATCTGTATCCAGCATAAAATGAAGGCTCAAAATAACCCTTACTGTAAAAATCAAAACATTGGTCTTTTTCATTAAACTCAACCTTCAAATCAAATAGATTATCTTCTTTTATTTCTAAAGATTTTAAATCTATATTATTTGAGATAGCCTTTTGAGAGCTAATAAATTTTTCTTGTTCAACTTTTGAGTCTAAAAAATGATTTTTTACTTTTAAATAAAATTGAGGATTAATCACAAAATATGTTTTTTTCTCAATTTTTTTGCTACCCATTTCTTCCTTAAAAAAATCAGTCGTTAACATTAAACTATCAGTATTGTTTTCTGGTAAAAATTTAGGGTTTATCAAATATGAAGAAAGCAAGGATGAACTTTTAAGTAATTTATAGTTTTCACCCCCTAAGAAATCTTTAGCCAACACAATAAATCTTTTACTTTTAGGCTCTAATTTTAAAATTAAATCTGGTGTTTCTAGTTTTAAATTATTTTTAATATCATTTTCATATTCTTGACTAGAATCTTCAAAATTTTTCTTATTTTCTATTTCGTAATTTTTAAATAACTCAAATAGCTTTTCAAGCATTTCTTTTTTATCATCTAAGGCCCCCGTTCTTTCGGTTGTATAAAATCTATATTTCTTTTCTTGCCAATAATATGGAGGAAAATTCAATTTTAAAATTTCTTGTACTTTTCTAGATAAATTTTTATCTTCATATGATAACTTCTCTCCCATATATATGGAAATATCGTAATCATCTCCTTGAACTTCTCCACCCAAAGTAGTTTGGATATGTCTCAAATCTACTTTCAACCATTCAAAATTTGGAGCTTTTATATCAAAAAAACTATTTTCAATAATTTTTTTCTCAATAATTTTTTTATTTTTTGCCATATTTAGTATATTTAATTGTTATTATTTTATTATAACAAAAATATTGATAAACAAAAATTATTATGCTAGAATTCAAAATTAAAAAAGGAAACCTTTAAAATGCCACATTATGTATTAGAGAATTGTATTGCTTGTAAATATACTGATTGTGTTAGTGTTTGCCCCGTAGACTGTTTTCATGAAGGACCAAATTTTTTAGTTATTGATCCGGAAGAGTGCATTGATTGCGCCCTTTGTGTTTCAGAATGTCCTGCTGAAGCTATAAAGTCAGAAGGTGATCTTAAGAAAAACGAACTGCATTTTATTGATATAAACTTTAAATTATCTAGAACTTGGCCAAAAATAACAAACAAAAAATCTCCTCTAGAAGGAGCAGAAGAAAACAATGGCAAGAAAAACAAGCTAGACTTACTGAAAAAATAATAAAATACAGATGATTAGAGTTAATAACTCTTTAATTTATAACTTCATTATTAAGTTTAATTTTTCTCATAAGAAAAGCTAATCTCAAATTCTTTAATTAACTCTGTTTTTGCAATACTTGGATTTCCAGCTGTTCTATACTTTACTTTATCCCAATTTATTTTATTAAAAACATCCAATACATTGCCGTATTTTACCTTAATAAAATAATGTGAGTTAGGGGAAACTTCTTTAAAGTCTACCTTAACTTTTCCCGCAGCAGCTCCAACTCTTTGAATAGCAAAATCTCCCTCTTCTTTATTTACAAAATCAAAAAATATAGAAGTAGTTCTTTCAATTATTTTTTCTCTCTTTATATTTGATCTTTTCCAAATTTGAAACACAACAGGAACTTTTCTTTTTTCTATCCCAAATAAAAACTCAACACTTCCTAAATTTAACTCTTCAGCCAAGACAAAATTTAAATCAAGTTTATTTTTTATTGAATTTTTTGAAAAAGTAGCAGGTAAAATCATAGCAATCACATCAGCATTTGATTTGCTCATATGATTGAAAAACTTAATAGCTAAAGAACTATTTTTACCAAAAGGAGGGTTTCCTAAAAATAATTTAATTTTATTGTTTTCTGAAAAGATTTCATCTAAATTTTCTTTTAAAAAATCACCCTTCTGCACCATTTTATGTTGAGGCATAATATCAAAAGCTACTTTAGGGTATCCAAAACCCATTTCATAAGCTCCATCAATAAAAGAACCGGCTCCTGCACTAGGTTCAATCCACTCTATATTATTTTTATTTAGATGTCTTTCTAAAATAAGTAAGCAAGTACTTACTGTGTTTTTTTCTGTAAAAAATTGGTCTAATTCCCTTAGTTGTGACATATTATCTCCTATTTCGTGTAATTTTAACATGCTCCCCATAAAATGTACAGAAAAATCTTGCTTTATTTATTTTTTGTATAATTATATTAAATATAACTTACAAGAGGAAAAATATGAACAAAGAACACCCATTTTGGAAGTCTTATTTAAACTTATTAGACTCAGTTGAACCTTTACTTAGTGATGAAAATCAGAAACTATTAGAGTCTTTAAAAACTTGCAGAAGATCTTTAATTGTTGATATTCCAGTTAGGATGGATAATGGCGAAGTTAAACATTTCACTGGTTATAGAGTTCAACATTCATTATCAAGAGGACCAGGAAAAGGTGGAATCAGATATCATCAAAGCGTTTGCCTAGAAGAAGTAATGGCTCTTTCTGCTTTAATGACTATTAAGTGTGCAACAGTTAACTTACCATTTGGTGGAGCTAAAGGTGGGGTTTCTGTAGATCCTAATACTCTTAGTTTAAAAGAAAAAGAAAGACTAACAAGAAGATACACTTCTGAAATTATGAGTTTAATTGGACCCGAAAAAGATATTCCAGCACCAGATGTTGGAACAAGTCAGAGAGAGATGGCTTGGATTTTAGATACTTTTTCAACTAGTCATGGGCATACAATTCCTGGGGTTGTCACCGGAAAACCAATAGAGTTAGGAGGTT
>JACCEE010619630.1_pt1 | contig 11254 bp, 7 predicted proteins | sample 7449931 | NCBI WGS metagenome assembly JACCEE01 (sample SAMN15323457, study PRJNA562643) | freshwater metagenome | isolation source: river surface water | place: USA:Blue River Watershed | collected 2017-08-19 | reverse complement strand
GGTTAGTACAAGCGTTTCCGAAGCGCTAAATCCCAGTTCGATCCTGGGCTTGGCTACAAATAAGATTCAAATAGCTTTTTAATTACCAATTATAATTTTATTGCTTTTTCCGTATCTTAGGTTTCTTGAAAAAAGTAATTGCCATATGTTGTTTTGTTGCCTTGTTATTATCAACAAGCAGCTTGAGCTATTTTTATTGGCTTCAGGAAAAGCTACATGAGCAAGAAAGATTCGCGCGTATTGATGCAGGTGAAATTCTTGAAAAAGAACATGAAAGTGATAATCATAATAGCGATCAAATCACAATCGTAGTAAAAGATAAATCTATCTTACCCGATGGTTATCAGTGGGAGGAGAAAGGTCGTGAATTTAGTTACAAGGGGATGTTCTATGATATTGTCTCCATTAAGCAAACAAAGGAAGGCTGGGTGATTAAAGCTGCATCTGATGAAGAAGAAGCGGCTATTGTCGCCAATCAACATAAACTGAATCATTTGGATAAAGAGGCACAATCAAAATCGAGTGCTTCTAAAATCAAATTGAACCTAAGCCTTGCTGTATATGAATGTCCTGCATTCAATACCCAAATTTTATTCAACTATACTTTACTAAAAAAGAAGTATCCATCTTTAACTACGCCAATTTTAAGTAGTTATTCAGGAGTAATCCCACATCCGCCAGAAACTGTCTAATACATAAGACAGGACTATCAAATTATTTTTTGATAGCAATTCATTTTCATTTTTAAAAATTGAGCATGCGTTTAATAGTAAGCGTATTGTTATTTTTTGGGATGAGTCTGGAACTTTTGGCGCAATCTGATACTTCAAGTAAGCAATTGCAAGATGTAGTTATTTATGCCAATAAGTTTCCAACGCTCTCAAAAAACATCGTACAAAGGGTGGTTGCCTTAACCGATAAAGTATGGTTGCAACAGCAAGCGAATACGGCAGACATCTTAACTGCTTCTGGTCAGGTTTTTGTGCAAAAAAGCCAGGCTGGTGGTGGAAGCCCTGTTGTGAGAGGCTTTGAGGCGAGTAGGGTATTGTTAATGGTGGATGGTGTGCGTATGAACAGTGCTATATTTAGAGCGGGGCATTTGCAGAATATCATCACTGTGGACAATATGATATTGGACAGAGTAGAAATTGTTTATGGCCCAAGTTCTACTTTATATGGTAGCGATGCATTGGGTGGCGTGGTGCATTTATTTACCAAACAACCTCAATTATACAAATCCAATCTTGTTTCTAAAAAAGCACCATGGAAAGCGAATGGCAATTTAGTGTATCGATACGGCAATGGACAAAATGAACATCGCCAACATATTGATGTCAATATCGCCAATAACAAATGGGCTTACCTCACTTCATTTACCAATAGCAGTTTTGGTGATATGCGTCAAGGGAATAAAAGATTGGCAGCTTATCCAGATTTTGGAAAAAGATTTTTTTATGTAGTAAGAGAAAATAATACTGATGTTGTGAAAGACAATAGTGCATCTGTGAATATTCAAAAACAAAGTGGCTACAATCAAACAGATTTAGTACAAAAAGTATTGTATAAGCCTAATGACAATACGGAGCATTTATTAAATGTACAAGTCTCTAATTCTTCTGATATCAATCGTTACGATCGTTTAACTGAAACGAGTAAAGGATTGCCTGTATTTTCAGAGTGGTATTATGGCCCACAAGTACGCAATATGATTGGTTATAAATTGACTACATCTAATTTGAATGGGTACTTTCAAAAATTAACTACGAATGTCAATTACCAGCACCTCGAAGAAAGCAGGATCACTCGAAGGTTCAAGTCCAATAACAAGGATTACAGATTTGAGGCGGTGGATATTTTTGGTTTGAATATGGATTTATTGCACCAAGGAAAATCTAGTACTTTAAATATTGGAGTAGAGTCTTATTACAATCATGTTAGCTCAACTGCCTATCGAAATAATATTACTACGAATGTGCGCAGCGCAATTACCACAAGGTATAGTGATGGGCCTACCAATATGGCCAATTATGCATTGTATGCTCAACATACACAATTTTTGAAAGGCAATTGGGTGTTGAATAGTGGTTTGCGTTTAAACAATGTGCAATTGAATGCCAATTTCATTGATACGGCACTCATGCATTTTCCATTCACAGACGCCAATCAAAACAACACTGCCATCACGGGTAATCTAGGTATGGCCTACAATGGACCAGATGGATTAAGAGTTACTTTTGGAGTAAGCAGTGGATTTAGGGCGCCGAACGTAGATGACTTAACCAAAGTATTTGATACTAGAACGGGTTATGTCGTTGTCCCAAATAAGGATTTAAAGCCTGAGTATACCTACAATTCAGAATTGAATATTTCTAAAACTACAGAAAAATATTCCATCGGTACATCTGTATTCTTTACAAGATTTAGTAATGCATTAGTAGTAGACAAATTCAAATGGAACAATGCAAGCACTATCCTATACCAAGGTATCATGAGTGATGTATATGCAATGCAAAATAAAGCGATTGCAAATGTGTATGGCTTCAATATCAATGGGTCTGCAAACTTATCGTCCAATACAATTTTGGCTGCAACCTATTCTTATACCAAGGGTAGATATACCAATAAAGATTTGAATGGTGTGAATGCCGAAAAACCGCTAGACCATATCCCTCCAACCTATGGGAGAGTCGGATTAAAGCATAATGTAAAAAAGATGACTTATGAATTGTTTACCGTATTCAATGGATGGAAGCACATAGAGGATTATAATTTAAATGGCGAAGACAACGAAATTTATGCAACTAAGGACGGTATGCCTGGATGGCAAATTTGGAATATCAATACCAGCTATCAGCCGACTAAAAAATTAAATTTAAGTTTTCAAATCGAAAACATAGCTGATTTAAATTACCGTTATTTTGCGAGTGGGATTTCTGCTTTAGGAAGAAACTATGTAGTTCAGGCTAAGTATATTTTTTAATTATTAATTGCTTATTAATAAAAAGGGTTAGTCCAATGGACTAACCCTTTTTTGGTTGAATCATTTATGAAGCTAAATTAATTTTTAACGTATAAGTGCTCCGACACTGCTAGAGAATATTTTAACAGCAATGGCTAAAAGAATGACACCAAAAAATTTACGAACTGCTAGTAAGCCTCCAGGTCCTAGTATACGTTCAATAAAATTGAGCGACTTTAAAACTGCGTATATAATGACTAAGTTGATAATAATACCGAGTGCTATATAGAGTTCATCATAGTTTGCTTTCAAAGACATAATCGTGGTCAGGGTTCCACTTCCGGCAATAATAGGAAAGGCAATAGGCACTACTGCTCCAGATTGTGCATTTTTATCACCTTTAAATATTTCATGTCCCAATACCATTTCAAGTCCTAATAGAAAAATCACAATAGATCCACCCACGGCAAATGACCTTACATCCAAACCCAATAATTGTAAAAAAGGTTTTCCTAGAAATAAAAATAAAATCATCAAGCCTCCTGATATTAGGGTCACTTTAAGTGATTTAATGGCGCCTGATTTTTCTTTCATAGCAATTAATAGCGGAATAGAACCAACGATATCAATTACCGCGAATAATGTAAAGACAATAGTAAGTAGTTCATCTATTTTGAATCCCATAAAAAAAGCTTTGTATGAAGATACAAAGCTTTTTTAGATTTACTAACCCAATTAAATTATCCTAAGTTTGATTGACAATAATTTACTATACCTATGAGCTATTTATATGATTGCAATACACTTCATTAAAACTGAACTCGTATCCCAAATTGAAGCATTCTTCCAATAGCGTTATAGCCATTGACTTCACTAAAATTGTCGTTTAGGAGATTCTGTCCATTTGCAAACAATACCAAACGTTGATTCCAATTGTAATGAATAGCAGCATTTAATAAGGTATAGTAACCCAAGGTTACGTCTGCTTTACCATAGCCACCCACATCCTTTCTATCGCTAATAAATCTTCCGGTTAAACTAGCGTTCCATTTTTTGTTGATTGCGTAATTCCATTGCGCGTTTAAACTATGTTTAGGACGCTTTAATAAATAGTTATAAGTAATGGTATCCGTTGTGGTGATTCTATTTTGATTGGTTTCTTGCCCATTCATCAAAGTATAGTTCAATGAAAAATGATGCTGCTCTGTGATGGGATGCTGTATTTCAATTTCTAATCCATTCACTTTTTGTTGGATAAAATTGAAGAAATTATAGTCTATATAATTGTAGTCAATCCCATTTTTGATATTTCTGTTGTAGTAAACCGCTCTTGCAAATACTTGTCCTTTTCTAAATGAAATACCCAACTCGGTATTGAAAGAAGTTTCTGCTTTTAATTGGTCGTTGTAGCTCAACTGATAAAGTGATGGTGCTTTAAATCCGGTCGACACACTTGCAATCAATCTTACTTGATTAGTTAACGCATAGGATGGATTAAAGGTAAAGGTTTGGTTATTGCCAAAACGATTGTGGTTATTGTATCTAGCCCCTAATTCAAGCAACCATTTTTTTGCATTGTCATTGATCAAGACAGAAGTATACAAGGCATTTTGAAATTGAAAAGTGTCTTTAAATACATCATTGTATGGTCCATATTGGCTAATGGATTCGTAGGTTTGGTTGTAAGACCCATATCTAAAATCGGTTCCAATGATCCATTGTATATTTTTATGAATAGGTGTCGATAAAAAGGCATCTGCAAAATGTGTTTTTCCTGCATACTGATTGTTTTCAAAAATGATATACTTTCTGTCGGCACTGTCATTTAAATATGTCCAGTCTTGCGTCGTATACTGGTACTGTAATTGAAAATTGGTTTTGGTCTTTATATATTTCAATATAAAACCACTCATGGTAGTGGCATTTTTGAATTCATTGTCTTTGTCATCCATAAAGCCCCCATAATCTATTGCAGAGGTATACGCAGTTTTTCTGCTTGACAATTGCAAATTCCATAGCGTGTCAATTTGGTATTTCGCTTTTACAAAAAAGCTATTGTTTTGATACCCATCCTTATCAAAGTTGGCCTTGTTGGTGATATCTTTCGCAGAAGAAAATCCATCTGCATTTTGATTTTCAAAACCAATTGCAAAGTCTAGCTTTTTGACATTAGCATTGAATTGAAAATTGCCTTGCTTAGTACCATAGCTACCATAACTAAATCCACCTCCGCCTCCGCCTTTTGATTTTGTAATGATATTTATTACACCTCCAATCGCGTCCGATCCATAAAGTGTACTTTGTGCACCTTTTAGAATTTCAATGCGCTCTACTTGATTGAGTGGCACTAAGTTTAAATCAAATTCATTGCTAATCATAGAAGGGTCGCCAACGGGTGCGCCATCTAATAAAATCAAGGTTCTACCAGATGCAGCACCACGCATATAGATACTGGGCACAGTACCTAAATTACTTAATGTTCCTGGTAAACTTAAACCTGCTTGTTCATTCAGAATTTGTGCAATGGTTCTGCCAGCGTTTTGCTGAATCTGAGCTGCAGTAATCACGGTGATGACTTTGCTTGTACCATTTTGTTTCTGCTCTATTTTATTGGCAGTGACAATCACATCCTCCAAGAGATTTGAAGCGGTGTTTTTTTGAAGACTGTCTTTTTGTTGCCCAAAGACGAAGGGCATGGTGGCGATTAAGCACACCGAGAGCGTGATGATTTTTTTGCTCATTGTTTTGTTTTTTTTCATTTTACTGAGTGAACAATGAGCTTCCTGGAGAAAGAGAACCATAATGAATTAAGTAGGGTGACAATTTACCCGTGCTTAATTTTTTACAATCCTTGCTTTTTACCCGAAAGCTGTTGATTTCTTTAATCAGGCAGGTCTTCTGGCTCGTTCTTCTCAAAGTCATCCTTCCCAAATTGCTTCAGTGGATCTGACTTAATGCATTGGCATCGAACTTACAGCTACGGGAATAGCTCCTGGTTTGAACAGGATTCCCTTTTAATCATTTGCATGAACCTAATCAAAACAAACTTATTCTCTTTTGTAATAGCAGCTGCATTTAATTATCAACCCTTTGTTGAAAACTCCCAATAAGTTGATATATTTATATTTAAGAAAAGTTTAAAAATTTCATATGAGCACAAAAGCAAAACAAAGCATCAATTTTTTTAGCTTAACCATGATTGTGGTGAGTTTAGTGATTGGTATGGGTATTTTTAAAACCCCAGCGACCATTGCTGCGAAGTCTGGCACCCCACTCATTTTTTTTAGTGCTTGGATCATTGGTGGAATCATTGCTTTATTTGGTGCTTTAACTTATGCGGAGATTGGACAAAGATTACCTGTGATGGGCGGATATTATAAAGTGTTTGCGCATTGTTACCATCCTGGGGTTGGCTTTACCATTAATGTATTGATCTTAATTAGCAATGCCGCTTCTTTAGCAGTTGTTGCCTTAATTGGTGCAGACTATGTAAGTGATTTATTATTTGGAAGACCTTCTGGCACCTTATTCAATATTGGTGTGGCATCCTTTTCGGTCGGATTATTTTATATCGTCAATTTACTTGGATTAAAAACAAGTAGCAGAACACAGAACGTGTTGATGATTGTAAAAATTAGTTTGATTTTATTACTCATCACATCTTTGTTCAAAGGAGTGAATGTTGCGCCTCATGGATTCAATGATGGCAAAGTATATGTATATGATGGCAGCAATGGTTTGCTACTTTTATTAGTGAGTTTGGTGTCTGTATTTTTTACTTATGGTGGCTATCAACAAACCATCAATTTTGGCGCTGAAGTAAGTTCGGCTAAAACCATGCAAAGAGGCATTGTGATTGGCATTTTGTTGGTTTTATTTTTATACTTAGCAATTAATTATACTTATGTAAAAGTGATTGGCTTTGATCAAATTAAAAATGCCAATGCGATTGGGTCGCTTTTATTTGAAGCATGGTTTGGCAAACTTGGTGCTAAAGTATTTGATTTCGCCATGGTCTTGAGTGTACTCGCTTATGTGAATGTTATTTTAATGAGTAATCCAAGGGTGATGTATGCCATGAGTGAGGATAAAGTACTGCCTTCGGTATTTCAAAAAAAGCATGCTAAAACGGATGCATTGGTTCCTGGACTGACCGTTTTTGCCATCGCTACTGTTTTGATCACCTTTTTTGGCAAGGGCGTAGATGACGTATTGAGTTTTAGTATCTTTTTAGATTGTTTAGGCATGAGCACTTCTGCAGCCACATTATTCATTTTAAGACGTAAAGCCCAGGGAGATGCGGCTGTAACTGGCGGATTAAAGCGTTGGACACCCATTTTTGCAGCCATTTTTGTTTTGGCTTATGCTTTTGTTGCAGTCGCTGTGGTGATCGATAAACCTTATTCTGCGCTGACTGCAGTTATTTTAGTAGCTATCGTTTTGGTGTTATATCGACTATTCTATTATAAAAAGACCTCTAATATTTAAGAGGAGCCATTTATACCCACCCATAGCTGTTCAGCCAATTGAATGTCCGTTTGTCTAAAAATTAGACAACTCCTAAGGTTTGTATTACTTTTGTACTGTATAATAGGAATTTATAATTATCAATACAGACAATGAGATACATTTTTTCGTTTATTTTTCTTGGGTTTACGATGTCTTTAACGGCACAGACACCCACACAATGGGATTTAAGAACCTGTGTGGAATACGCTATAAAGCATAACATTTCGGTACAACAAGCTGATATACAAGCAAGATTAGCCAAATTACAGGCAGATCAGGCTAAGGACAGTAGGTTACCTAATTTGACCGGATCTTCTGGTTTAGGAATGCGTTTAGGTCGTTCTATTGACCCTGTGACCAACGCTTTCACCACCACGCAATTTTTATTTAATAATTTTGGATTGAATGGAGGTGTTCAAGTATACAATAACAACAGATTAAGCAATACAGCTGCTGCAAGTAATTATAGTTGGTTGGCAAGTATCGCCGATCTTCAAACAGCGTCGAATGATATATCGGTGAATGTGGCTACCTTTTATTTACAAGTATTATCTACCATCGAACAATCAGAAATTGCCAAAATTCAAATCGCACAAACATCAGAACAATTGGCTGCAACAAAAAAGCGTGTAGAAGTCGGGTTGTTGCCAGAAATTAATTTATTAGAATTAGAAACCCAATTGGCAAACGACAGTAGTAATTACATCACAGCTATTTCTAATGTGGAACAAAGTAAATTAAGTTTGAAAGCATTATTGAATTTAGATGCTTCCGAAGCGTTTGATGTATATGTGCAACCAGTGGATCAAATTAAATTACAAGGTTTTGCAGACTTGCAACCCGACTATGTTTTTAGTGTTGCAGAACAAAATCTTCCTAATATCAAAGCGGCAAACCTAAGAGTAAAGGCAGCCGAAAAAAATCAATTGGTCGCAAAAGCTGGATTTTATCCAACGTTAAGCTTTGGCTATTCTTTAAGTTCCAATTTCTCTAATGCATTTAAATATATCAGCGGTGTTGAGCCGGCAGGGTTTAGTAATATTTCACCAACAAGTCCATTTGTAACAGTAGGATCTACTAAATATTTTGTACAAAGTCCTTTATATAACACGGTTACTGCTAACAGAGATTTTAGTAATATCTGGAAGGGTTGGGGCAGACAATTAGATAATAACTTTGGTCAAAATTTTGGATTCCAATTATCGATTCCAATTTTCAATGCGAATCAATCTAAAGCAGCCTATCAGCAGTCAAAATTAAATTACCAGTCTGCTAGTTTACAAAAAGAAAATACACAACGAAAGTTAAAGCAAGATATTTATGCAGCATATACCAACGCGGTGGTTGCGTTTAATAAATTGAATGCCAATCAAAAGGCTGTTGTAACTGCGGAGAAGGCTTATAGCTTTGCAACAAAGCGCTATGAATTAGGGTTATTAGGAACCATAGAATTGTTAAACAATCAAAATAATTTTTTAAGGGCAAAAGTAAATTATAAATCTGCTCAATATGAGTATGTGTTTAGAATCAAATTACTTGAGTTTTATAAAGGAGAAGCACTTTCTCTTTAATCTTTTAAAAGCATCGTAAAATAAATAAAATGAATAAGAAAATCATTTGGGGTATCGTAGGTTTTGTAGTACTAGTTGTAGTATTAGTGGGCCTTAAAAAAGCAGGCGTTATTGGTAAAGAAGAAGGTATTGAAGTCACCGTAGAGAAGGTAGCACTAAGAACCATCACTGAGTCTGTAAACGCTAGTGGTAAAGTCTATCCTGAAATTGAAGTAAAAGTAAGCCCAGATATTTCTGGAGAGATTGTAAGCTTATTTGTAGAAGAGGGTGCGAAAGTGACCAAGGGACAAGTACTAGCTAAGATCTATGCAGACATTTACTCTTCTCAAAGAGATCAAGTAACTGCTTCTGTAAATCAGGTGAAAGCACAATATGAAAATGTGAAAGCAAATTTGAGCGGCTTAAAAAATGGCTACGAAAATTCTAAAGTAGCATATGAGCGTTTTAAAAAATTATTTGCAGATAAGATTGTATCAAGAGCAGAATATGAGCAAGTAGAACAAACTTATCGTACAGCAGAATCAAATTACAATGCAGCTAAAGAGTCTATCAAAAGTGGTGAAGCGCAAGTACAAGGTGTGAAAGCACAATTGGCTAGAGCAGAAAAGGACTTAGCAAGAACAACCATCGTATCTCCAATGGATGGTATCATTAGCTTGATGAATGTAAAGAAAGGAGAGCGTGTGGTTGGAACAGCTCAAATGGCTGGTACTGAAATGATGCGTGTGGCTGATATGAAGAGTATAGAAGTAAGAGTGGATGTGGGTGAGAATGATATTACAAAAGTTAAATTGGGTGACACTGCATTGGTAGAAGTGGATGCTTATAACAATAGAAAATTCAAAGGCATTGTATACAAAATTGCGAATCCAATTACTGCAGCATCAGGGATTAGTTCAGCAGCTGAAGTTGCAAATTATAAAGTGCATATTCGTTTGTTAACAGATAGCTATGCTGACTTAATTAAAGAAAACGCGATATTTCCATTTAGACCAGGTATGACTGCAAGTGCAGATATCCAAACGAAGTCTAAAGTGAATGTGGTGACAGTGCCATTGAATGCAGTAACAACAAGAGACAATGATGGCAAAGGAAAAGATACCAAAGTATCTAGCACTGCAAATAATAGCACAGAGCAAGCGCCTGCAAAAGAGGAAGTATTGAATGAAGTAGTCTTTGTTTTACAAAAAGACAATAAGGTGAAAATGGTGAAAGTGAAAACAGATATTCAGGACTTAAACTTTATCGAAGTGTCTGGATTGAAAGTGGGAGATCAAGTGATTACAGGACCTTATAGTATCGTAAGCAAGACTTTAAAAGACGGCTCTTTAGTAAAAGTAGTTACAAAAGAAAAGTTATTTGAAGAGAAATAAGGGAGTTTGATATAAAATTGACCTTAAAAAAGGGGCGCATTTAAAAAATGCGCCCCTTTTTTTATGAATTTCTTATGTTTGTACAATGGAACAAAAGCGAATTGGTATTATTGGTAGCGGAAGTTGGGCTACAGCGATAGCAAAGATTGTAACAGAAAATGGCCACCATATTACTTGGTGTCTAAGACAACAATCCAATATTGATTATTTTGAAAAACGTAAGCACAATCCACACTATTTAAGAAATGCTTATTTTGATTTACAAAAAATTAGTTTTTCTACTGATATCAAATTGGTGGTAGCGCAGTCTGATATTGTGATCGTGGCCGTCCCTTCCATCCACATTGAAACAACGCTTGCATCCCTAGATGAACAAGACCTTAAAGATAAGTCAATCGTATCGGCAGTAAAAGGGGTGTTACCAGTTCATAATATTTTATTGAATGATTGGCTTGCACAAAAATTTAATTTTCCACTTTCATCTTATTTTACCCTTTTAGGACCAAGCCATGCAGAGGAAGTAGCAGCCGAGCAATTGTCTTATTTGACTTTTTCTGGCTTGGATGTAACAGCCACCACAAATATTGCAAGTTATTTTAAATCAGAATATATCAATACGATTGTAAATAACGACGTGATTGGGGTACAATATGCTGGTGTGGCTAAAAATATTTATGCCCTTGGTGCTGGTATTGCACATGGGTTGGAATATGGTGATAATTTTTTAAGTGTATTTATTGCAAATTGCGCGAATGAGATGCAAGTATTATTAAAAGAAATTGCCAATAAGGAAATAACTGGAGCAGCTTTAATGAATCACAATGTATCTGTTTATTTAGGCG
>JACCEE010195795.1_pt1 | contig 11254 bp, 10 predicted proteins | sample 7449931 | NCBI WGS metagenome assembly JACCEE01 (sample SAMN15323457, study PRJNA562643) | freshwater metagenome | isolation source: river surface water | place: USA:Blue River Watershed | collected 2017-08-19 | reverse complement strand
AGTCCCTTTGCCGATATGAGCAATATCGGGGGTAAAGAAGCTGGCACGATTACCGCCTCCTGCTTCCTGTCACGTTTCACCAAGAAAATGCAATGGGCGCATTTGGATGTCGCAGGCACGGCTTGGATTTCTGCGCCAAAGAAAGAAAAAGGTTCAACGGGTCGCCCCGTGCCCTTATTAACGCAGTATTTAATTGACCGCTGCGTGAAAGACGGCATGCCGATTGCCACGCTTGCCGCCGATGATGGCAGTGTTGACGAAGAAGACAGCGAATAGTGAACAGCCCCAGTCAAGAAGGTTATGGAACAATGCCACAGGTCAATTTTTATCTGTTGCACACCCTTGCTCGCCAAGAGCGCGACCGTCTTGCCTGTCAGCTAGTTGATAAAGCAGTGCAGCAGGGATTGCGGATTTTTATTTGTACCGAAGCCCCTGCGCACGCTAAATTTTTAGATGATTTATTGTGGACGTTTCGCCAAGACAGCTTTATTCCGCATGTGATTTATCCCGATCCCGAGCATTCGCAAGTGCCCGTGATTATTGGCAATAATCCACTCGCAGAATTGGGTTGTAGCGTTTTAATTAATCTTTGCGAAACTGTGCCGCACAATTTTCACAGCTTTCAACGTATTGTTGAAATTATTGATGATACCGAACCCGCCAAACAAGCAGGTAGACAACGTTTCCGTTTTTATCGGGAACACGGTATCGAACCTCTTCCCCCGCATGATATTCACCGTTAAGCGAGTTAGCTCATGAACAAAACACCATCGCCTGAAAATATTCCCGTGTTAGAAGATGTGGTCAGTTTTGGACAAGAGCCGCCCGAGGGCGCGGTGTTAAATGCTGCACAATTAGCCCATTTAGAACAAATGATTCAAACCGCCATCGCCAGCGCGATGCAACAGTCCACTCAAGACTTGACCAAGCACCTTGAACGGCATTTACCTCAAATTTTAAAAGAACTGGCAAACAAGGCTTGAATTTTTATATTGCGCTGCAATAACACACTAACTATTTAAAAAATAAATAGATACCTGCATGATTACATCAAATTGATAATAAAGCTTCGTGCACTGCAAAAAATAAGCTCGCCCCCTGATAAAATGGCTTAGAATCATGATTCTGCCCTTATACTTTTAAACATTAGTCGCTATACTATGTGCCGATGCTTGTCAATGATGAGCCGCTTATTCACCACATTATTAACCCGACTTAGAGGATAACCCGTGGAAAACGTTGTGATTGTAGCGGCAGGACGTACCCCTGTCGGAAATTTCAATGGTACGCTTGCTGATCTTCCTGCTAACACCTTAGGGGCAAAAGTCATTGCAGGTTTGTTGCAACGCGCAGGCTTAAACCCTGATCAAGTTGACGAAGTCATTTTAGGACAAGTATTAACCGCAGGTTCTGGACAAAATCCAGCCCGCCAAACCGTGATTGAAGCGGGTTTACCCATCAGCGTTCCTGCTATGACGATTAACAAAGTCTGCGGCAGCGGTTTGAAAGCAGTGCATTTAGCTGCACAGGCTATCCGTTGCGGTGATGCCGATGTCATCATTGCAGGCGGTCAAGAAAATATGAGTGCTTCTCCTCATGTGTTACCTAAATCACGCCAAGGCGTGAAACTGGGTGACTGGGGTTTAGTAGACACCATGATGTGTGATGGGTTAAGCGACGCTTTCAAAAAATACCCGATGGGAATTACCGCTGAAAACATCGCAGAACAATTCGGAATTGATCGCGCAGAACAAGACGCGTTCTCCGCCAGCTCGCAACAAAAAGCTGAAGCCGCTCAAAAAGCAGGCTACTTTGACAAAGAAATTATTCCCGTCGAAATTCCTCAACGCAAGGGCGATCCTCTTGTGTTCAAGTCTGACGAATTCCCCCGTCATGGCACCACTGCCGAATCTTTAGGCAAATTACGTCCCGCCTTCAAAAAAGACGGTACTGTCACCGCAGGCAATGCTTCAGGCATTAACGACGGCGCGGCCGCTGTGATCGTGATGAGCGAGAGCAAAGCGAAAGCTTTAGGTTTACCGATTCTTGCCCGCATTGTGGCGTATGCCAGTGCTGGGGTTGATCCCACAATTATGGGCACAGGTCCGATTCCTGCCACCCAAAAATGCTTGGAAAAAGCAGGCTGGACGGTGGCTGACTTAGATTTAGTCGAAGCCAACGAAGCTTTTGCTGCACAAGCAATTTCTGTGAACCGTGGTTTGGGTTGGGATTTATCTAAAGTGAATGTGAACGGTGGCGCAATTGCTATCGGTCATCCAATTGGGGCATCTGGCGCACGCGTGCTGGTTTCCTTGATTCATGAAATGATTCGCCGCGATGTACATAAAGGTTTAGCGACCTTATGTATCGGGGGTGGTCAAGGCGTTGCCTTAGCTATCGAACGCTAAGCAATCTTTCTTTCGCCCTGTAATATATTTATTATGGGGCGAAAACTTACCCGTTGGTCAATCAATGAACCCTGATAAGCCTGTATTGAGTTGTAGTATGAATGAGCCCCGCGTTATTAAAAAATATCCCAATCGTCGTTTGTATGATACCGCGATTAGCACTTATATCACCTTGGATGATGTGCGTACTTTAGTGATGGATCATGTGATTTTCCGCATTCAAGACGCGAAGACGGGCGATGATATTACCCGCAGTATCCTGTTACAAATCATTCTCGAACAAGAAGAAGAAGGCGAGCCTATCTTCAGCAGCGAAGTTCTCGCACAACTCATTCGTTTTTATGGCAATACCTTGCAAGGCATTTTAACCAACTATTTTGAACGTAGTTTGGGGTTTTTCGCCAAGCAACAGGATGATGCCAAAGAAAAAATGTATAATCCTTTAAGCTTTATGACGGATATTGCTGAACAAAATCTAAATCTTTGGAAAGATATGCAGGATAATTTCTTCCGCAGCGCACTTCCGAAAGATCATCATAAAAATACGGACGATAAATAAACTTCATAAATTCCCAAGCTTGCAGTAGTAAACCTCAATCTAATGTTAATCTCTTTGAGAGATTTAGGGTTTATGTGGTAGAAAAAGCTGTAAGCATGAGTTTTTAGCGTGTACCCCAGATTAAATAATGACCAGTTTGGTATTATCAAGCTTTTGCATTCGCGCATTGTTCCTATAGAATAGAGCTGTTTTAACAACTTCAAAGTTTCAGTGTTCACGCTGCGAACTTGGGAGTCTTTTGTCACATAGAGATGGCGGACTCGCCATCGATTAATACTTGAAGTAATCCTCGGAGGAAAGCATGGCAACAGGTAAAGTCGCATTAGTCACGGGTGGTATGGGCGGTATTGGCACTGAAATTTGCAAAGCTTTAGTAGACGCAGGTCATCGCGTTGTGACCACTTGGTTGAAAGGCGTTGACAATAGCGATGCTTGGTTAGCAGCACGTAAGGCAGAAGGTTATGATTTCGGTATCGTTGAAGGCAACGTCGGTGATTTCGAATCTGCTGCTAAAATGGTTAAAGAAGTAGAAAGCACCGTAGGCCCTATCGATATTTTAGTAAACTGCGCTGGTATCACCAGAGACAGCACTTTACGTAAAATGAAGCCTGAACAATGGTCTGCTGTGATCAACACCAACTTAGACAGCGTGTTTAACGTGACTAAGAACGTGATTGAAGGCATGATTGATCGCAGCTACGGTCGTATCATCAATATCTCTTCTGTGAATGGTCAAAAAGGTCAACTCGGTCAAACCAACTATTCCGCTGCTAAAGCAGGGATGCACGGTTTCACCATGGCCTTAGCCCAAGAAGTTGCTCGTAAGAAAGTGACCGTAAACACGGTTTCTCCAGGCTACATCAACACCAGCATGATGCAAGCGATTCCTGAAGATGTATTAAAAGGCATCGTGGCACAGATTCCAGTGGCTCGTTTAGGCGAACCTTCTGAAATCGCATGGGCTGTCACCTTCTTAGCTGATGAACGCTCTGGCTTCATCACCGGTGCAAATATCTCCATGAATGGCGGTTTACACATGGGCTAATTTGCCCTGACTGCTGGCTATTTTCAAGTGATTTGCGGTTTATCAAAAAACACTTGACAATAGCAGGGAGTTTGGTTATTGTGCAGTTCATTGTGCACTGCACAATAATTTTAAACTGACCCGAATAAATTTCCCTTCTGATTGGAGCACGACCATGTCAAACGATTTGATTCAACAATGGACTGAAGTCAACAAAACTGCGATTGCCGCTATCAAGGAATTAGGCGACATCAACACCCAAGCAATGAACCGTTTAGCAGAACGTCAAATTGCAATGATGAATCTCTACATGGAAGGTGGTTCTAAGCAATTAGAAGTGGCAAGTAATGCCCAGAATCCTCAAGACGTGGTTGCCGCACAATTACGTTTATTCACCGAACTGAATGAAAAATTAATGGAAAACGCTCGTCAAACTTCTGAAGTGTTAGTAGAAGTGAAGGGACAATTAGCCGCTTGGGTAGAAAAGAGCATGGAAACTGCTAAAACGACCACGACTGCTGCTATCACGCCTAAGAAATAAGCGCGTTTTCGAGATTCTCTCAGAAGGTATGCGCGGGTGATTTTGACCCCGATGCGAAAGCCGTGTTTTATAACACGGCTTTTTTACGTCTGCTATTTGTTAAATCTGTGGGCGAGTTGCGCTGCCCAAGAACTCTGGGTAAACAATAGTTTAGGTAAAGACACCGCCATCGGCACAGCTCAGCAGCCTTTAGCTAGTATTCAAGCCGCCTTACAACGCGCCCCCGCAGGCACATTAATTCATGTGCAAGCAGGGACTTATCGCGAATCTGAATTAAAATTTCCACATAATGGCACGCCTGAAGCCCCGATTATTTTGCGTGGTGAAGGCAAGGTTCAAATTTTAGGTTCAGAACGCATTGCCCACTGGCACGCCCTTGACGACACAGCAGTTCCCAACTTTCCCACAGCTGCAAAAAAACAGATATTTTGGGCAGATTTGTCCGCATGGCAATTGCAAACCGCGCCGCGTTTTGTGCTGCAAACTGACGCACAAGGCAAGGTCGTTTCCCGTTTTAAATTAGCGCGTGAACCCGATTGGCGCGTGGCAACGCCGTGGAAAGTCAGCGAATTTTGGTGGACAGCGCAAGGCGGCAGTGCGCCCGCAAATTGTGCGCCGCAACAGAAAACGGCTTGCGACAAAGCAACCCGCTCTTTAAATCAGCTTAGTGATGCAGTAAATTTAACTCAATTCGGCGATTTAACGGGCGCGACTTTGGTCGCCTTGGACAGCTTTCAAGGACATTATATTTTCCATCGCCCCATTCTCGCCCACGATGTTGCAGCGGGAAAAATCACCGTGGCGCGTAAAGCTTTTCACGACAATGAAGCCTTTCCCGGCTTGGGTTGGGGCAGCCGTTATTATGTAGAAAATCACCCCGCCTTGCTCGATTCGCCGCAGGAATATTGGTTCGACATAAATACAGGGCGTTTATATGTCTGGGCAGAGCCTGAACAATTGCCTAATTTAGAAATAAGTCGGGCAAAAAATGCCATAGATTTAAGTGGAACTTCTTATATTCATTTAGAAAATTTAAGTATAGCTTTCTATAATCAAACCGTAATTAAACAAAGCACGATTTCTCCGCACAAAAGTTTAGCCAATCATTTACAGCATTTAAATTTAACGTATGCAAACCGCGCCATTTTATTAGAACATGTACTATTTGCCAACGCGCCCAAAGAAAGCGAAACACGCGGTTTTCAACTCACCGATTCGCAAATTGCGCACATGGACACTGACGGCTTTTATGCAGGCAGTTGGTGGGGAAAAGACGCAGCGATTGCAGAATTTACCCACGCACCTATCACCGAAACTTTAATTTCTGGCAATACTTTTGAAGATTTAGCCTTTAACTCGCAATTTGATAATGCAGTCGGTTTGAGTTTTGGTTTTGCGGATAAGTTGAAATTTATCGGCAACCGCGTTGCCCATATCGCCCACAATGGCATCCAATTTTCTTGGGCAGTACAACGCGCCGACGGGGCGCACACAGGCGAAATTCTGTTAAAAGATAATGAGATAGTTGATGCTTGCGAATTGGCTACCGATTGTGGCGGGGTCAAATTTTGGGGCACGCCGCCCGATAAACACATTTTCCAAGAAGTGTTATTAATCGGCAATCGCATTCACCACCAACAAGGCTGGAGCAGTATCGCCGCACAGCGTGGACGTTGGACAACGCCAGAACACGCAGGTTTCGGTGGTTTTGGGTTATACTTAGACTTTGCCACGGGCATTCACGCCTATCAAAACCATTTTTATGATAACAGTTGGGCGGGCGTGTTAGCCGCGCACACTTGGCGCGATGGTGCGTTAATTTTGGTGAATAACCGCTTTGAAAATTCGCAATTTGGCGTTGATATTTGGAACGATAGCAGCTTAAAAGCCGTCGCCCACGATACCCAAATTTTAAATAATGCTTTTCTGCACAATAATTATTGTGCACTGCGTCATACGGCAACCGCACAAGATACTCGATTCATGCACGATTATAATAGCTACAGTGAAAATAAAGCCTTGTTAGAAACAGCCAAAAAAACTTTTTACAATTTAGAACAAGTGCAGGCGACTGGGCAGGAACAGCATGGGCAAGTGTTGAAAAATCCTGCTGAAAATTTAAAAAATTCCTGCGCGTTACCTGAAAGTTTGCGGGCTTTATTAAAATTATTTGCGCTGCCTGAAACTTGCGCGGCGCAGAGCGATTAAATCGTGTGGCATTCTCCGCATTTGTCGGTGCAATTACCGCTTCCGTGGCGCAATTGGTTGCTGGAAACGGGTTCTTTAACCCAACGGCTACGCACTTTGTCGCCTGAATTTTCCGTGCGGGTATTGCAGCAAACTTGGCGGGCTGCGTTTTATGACGAACAGCAGTTTTTAAATTTTCCCGCGCCGCCGACGCGCATTAGACAAGTGCATTTATGTTGTGAACAAATTCCCGTGGTGTTTGCGCGCACAGTGATGCCGCGCCGCAGTTTATACGGTGCACGCGGGCAGGCTTTACAACATTTGGGGACGCAACCTTTGGGTGAAATTTTATTTGCACAGCCGCGCCGCCCGCGTGCACAATTACAAGTGACGGCGTTATTTGCCGCACATCCGCTCTATCGTCTTGCAAGCCGCCATTTAGCCCCTGAAAACCTGCCCACGCAATTATGGGCGCGGCGTTCTTTGTTTCATTTGGCGGGCGAACCCTTATTAGTCACCGAAGTTTTTCTACCTTCCCTACTCGAATATGCAACGCTTACGTGAATACGCGCTGTTAATGCGCCTCCATCGTCCGATTGGGACCTATTTATTATTACACCCCACTTTGTGGGCAGTTTGGATTGCAGGCGCGGGAAAACCGCGTTGGGACATCGTGCTGATTTTCAGCCTAGGCGTATTGTTAATGCGTTCGGCGGGCTGCGTGATTAATGATTTTGCCGACCGCAAAATTGACCCGCATGTGCGCCGCACTAAAGATCGCCCTTTAGCCGCAGGACGAGTTAGCAGCCGCGAAGCTTTAATTTTATTTGCGCTGCTGTGCCTAATTTCTTTCGGCTTGGTTTTATTGTTGAATTGGCTGACGATTTTATTATCTTTTGTCGCGCTGGCGTTGGCGAGTTTGTACCCATTTATGAAGCGTTATACGCATTTTCCCCAAGTATATCTGGGCGCAGCATTTGGCTGGGGCATTCCGATGGCGTTTGCCGCGCAATTAAACACGATTCCCCCTGTGGCATGGGCGTTATTTGCCGCTAATCTAACGTGGACGGTGGCATACGATACTTTGTATGCAATGGTAGATCGGGAGGATGATTTGAAAATTGGGGTGAAATCGACAGCAGTATTTTTTGGGAAGGCTGATAAAATCAGTGTCGCCGCGTTACAGGTCATCACCTTTGTGATTTTGGCAGAAGTGGGTAAAAGTGTATATCTTTCCGTTGCTTATGATTTAGGCCTGTTTGTGGCGATGTGCTTGTCAATTTACCAGCAATGGTTAATTAAAGATCGCGAGCCTGCTCGCTGTTTTCAAGCTTTTTTGAATAATCATTGGGTAGGTTTGGCAGTGTTATTGGGGATTGTGGGGGCGTATTTATAGATTTTTATTCTGGGGGGTGTATCAAATAGGCATTAACCGCTAAAGAAGCCCCTAAATCCCCTAAAGGGGGCTTTAAACACTCAACAAATATTTTGTGTTTAGCCTCCTTCAGGGGATTGGGGGCTTTTTAAAGATTTTTAAACACGCTATGTTAAAACTTAATTGATGACATGCCCTAGGACTGTGTTTCCAACCCGCTGTTTATGGTGTGGAAATTCATGTCAGTGCGGTTTTTAATACCTTGAGCACGCTCAGTAAAATTATTGAACTTTTTGAGAAAGAATTTCCTGATAAGGTGATTTTACACAAAGAAAATCACACCACGATGACAATTTATAATCAAAGAGCAAAATAATTTAGATGTTGTGTTATTGGGCGATATGAAAATGGCATTGCATCTTGAAAAAGAAGGATTAACCACGCCAGAAACGCATTTCACCTGTGCCTTTGGTCAGTTGGTTTTATGGAGTAAAAATCCCACTTTGGTTGATGCTCAAGGGGAAGTTTTAACCGCAGGACAGTTTAAAAAAATTGCGATTGTTGACCCCAAAATTGCCTCCTATGGTGTTGCAGCACGACAGGTTTTAGAAAAACTACAACGTTGGGAAACATTGCGCCCAAAATTAGTTTTTGTACCCAATGCAGGTGAAATGCAAGGGTGGAATACGCTACGCTATTCCACCCTACTACAAATATTTCTTATCCCGAACTCAGGTTAAGCTAAAAAGCTAAATAAAAAACGCCGCCTTTTTTCAAAGCGAGGCGTTTTTTACACCACCAGCTAATCAATTATTGATAAAACGCGCCCAAAGCTTGTTGGAAACGCGCTTCCAAATTCTGTGCCTGTTCAGGAGACACCGCGCCTGCAAAATACCAAGCCCGTTCCACCTGTTGCGCTTCGACATTTTTATTTAAAATCGCCTCGCCTTTCTTAATCGCATCGTTCAAACGTGAAACTTGATATTCCATGCGTGCCGCCGCCGCCTCCGAAGGAGAAGCCACACCCGCCAACACTTCCATACGAATACACAAGAGTTCACGTTCTTTCAAAGCTGTCTCGCTATACGGCGGATTTTCACCCGTTTGCAAGGCAGACAAGGTGCTATGGAAACGTTGTTGCAATGCCTGCTCCGCTTCAACATCGGATAAAGCAGGCAAAGCTTCCCAATGCGTTTGCAAAGAATTGAAATTATCGCCCGCCGCCAAACTTTCCAGCTCAAAACACGCCTGCGCTTTAGCTTTAAACTGGGCAAATTGTTCACGCTGCTGAGTCAATAAATAGGCTTGATAATGACGCTCGGCTTTTTGGCAAACCTGATGGAAATGTTTTTCCACCGATTCCAATGCTTTTTTAGAAACATCGTGTCCCAATTCGCGCCAATCCGCTTGTAACTTCTTCAATTGTGCAGGTAAAGTTTGAACTTCATCGCCCTGTAATTGTGTCAAGGCTTCAATGTCCGCACACAAAGCATTGCGCACATTTAAATAGGCTTGTTGCTCTTGCTTACGGGCGGCCTGCTGTTCTTTGCGCTTTTCAAAGACTTGGTCACAAGCCCCGCGAAAATTCTGCCACAACTTACGTTCATCGCGACGCGAACCGGGCACAGTCACCAGCCACAAAGTTTGCAAATGTTTGACGTTTTCAATCGCCGCATTCACATCTCCCGATTCAACCGCGGCTTGTGCTTGTTCCATCAAACTGCGACGTAAAGCTTGATTGACTTGCTGTTCTTGGTCGAGATGGGTTTGTAAAGTTTTCAAGGCCGCTTCAAAACGGTCAGTGATTTGTTTACGCGATTTCCGATTGGTATGCCCAATCGCGTGCCATTTCTGGTCAAAATTCCGCAGCTGTTGCTGAATCATTTTCCAATTCGCTTGCTGCCAATCGATTTGAGCAACATAGCTTTCTAATTGTTCGCACAACACCACTTTTTTCTGAAGATTTTCTTCACGAGCGCGGGCTTGCTCTTCAAAATAAACTTTGCAGGGCAAATAAGCCCGATTGCAGGCGGTGTTAAAACGCTCCCATAATTCTTGCGGACACACAGGATTCAGCTTTTTCCACGCAATTTGGGCTTCATGAATCAGTCGCGCAGTTTCTTCGGGATTGTCATCGGGACGTTCAATCAATGCCTCGACTTCATCGCACAAACTTTCACGCTCGTGATTTTCGCCCCAACGTTGCCAACTGCGCAAATCCCGCACTTTCGCCACACAAACTTGCAAACGTGAGTCTAAAGTTTTATGACGTGCCGCAGGAATTTCCGCGAGTAAAGGGAATAAACTTTGTGCTTCTTGCTCTAATTGGGTTGCGGTGTGAAATTCGCCCTTTTCCAAAGCCGCTTCCAATTCGTCTAACACCCGTTTAAAGCGGATTAAGGCTTGTTCACGTTCTGCAATTTGGCGTTGTAAACGTTGTTCTAAGGCTTTAATTAACTGGGTAAATTTGCTGGGTAATTCACTGTTTTCGGTCAATTTTGCCTGATTTGCCGCTAAGCGCGTTTCCCAACGTGCTTGCAATTCTTGCACGCGCTGGCTTTTCACCAGTTCTTTGCCTTTTAACAAACGTTCCGCTTGTTGGCAAAGTTTGCCCAATTCTTCGCTGGCGCGTTGAGTTGCGAGTAAGGCTTGCTGACGATTGACCAAAGCTTGCGCATTGAGTGCAAAGCGTTTTTGCCAGCTTTGTTCTTCAGCCGCATCATCAATCACTGCGGTTGCCGCCCAGGCTTCACGCAAGGCTTGCAAACGGCTGTCTAATTCTGCTTCGATTTCGGGCTGGGTTTGAATGGCTTGCAATAAGTCATCTAATTGCTCACATACAGCCTGTTTTGCCGCACGTAAGGGTGCAAGCTGTTGTTCACGCGCTACTTGGGCGGCACGGGCTTGTTGATAGGCGGTAAACGCGCTTTGAAAAGCTTGTTGGGCGGCGTGAAAACGGCTGTGAAACTCCGCTGCTGCTTCTTCTACAATGGCTTGCCAATTTGCAGTTAAAGTTTCGACTTCGCGTTTTTCCGTGTCCAATTTTTCAGGCACTTGCCCGAGCTTTTCAAAACGTGCACAAATTTCTTCCGCATCTGCCCGCACTTTTAAAGGGCGGTCACGTTGTGCAATTAACAAGTCGAGTTTATCGCGCAAAATT
>JACCEE011463779.1_pt1 | contig 11258 bp, 10 predicted proteins | sample 7449931 | NCBI WGS metagenome assembly JACCEE01 (sample SAMN15323457, study PRJNA562643) | freshwater metagenome | isolation source: river surface water | place: USA:Blue River Watershed | collected 2017-08-19 | reverse complement strand
TTAAAAAGATGAATTTTAACAATAATCGAACTTTGAAAAAAAGAAAAGTTGGAGCTTTACGAATAAGGAATCAATTATCTTTGCCAAAAATTATAAATTATGCTTTTCCAAAGTCCAGTAAATGCAAATCGCATTCTTGTTAAGGGAGTAATTTACCTTCTTGTTGGGATTTCTACATTTTTTTTCCCAGAGGTAACTGTTGAAATGTTTATACGGTTTTTAGGGTGCTTGCTGGCTCTCGATGGTGCTGCAAATCTGATTGTTGGTTTAGTTGGGCGGACTAAAAAAGAGGATTCACCATTTCGTATTGCACCTCGCGGTTTTGGAAGCCTGTTTTTTGGTGCGTTTTTGTTTTTTGCACCCTCTTTTGTTGCCGGCTTTTTTATCTTCTTGATCTCATTTCTGATGATTGTTGTCGGCTTTTCAATGTTGGGTTCTCAATTGGCAGGGCGAAACTCTTCTGGCTTTTCTCCATTAATGGTAATTATCTCAATATTATCACTTTTAGCTGGTTTTTTCATGCTCATAAACCCATCGAGTTCCGAAAAAACAATCATGCTCGTTGTTGGTGGTTTTATTGCCATTATTGGACTTGGTCAGATAATCTGGTCGTTTAGTGTTCGAAAACTAAAAGGTCCAAAACCACAACCCGAAGAGCCAAGCACAATCGATGCTGAATACGAAGAGGTGGAATAAAATTTATAATGCCTTCAAAAAATAGGCAATTGCAATTCCTAGGTAATTTCCAATTGCGTACCCAAAAACGCCAATCGTAATTCCGGTAACAATAATTTCCTTGTTTTTCAGGGCTCCGGCTACAACAGGCACAAAAGGAGGAGACATCGAAAGTGCGGTAATGGTAATAATTGTAGTGTCGGTATCAATTTTAAAAATCCATGAAAAAAATACGTGGATGAGCATTGATCCGAAAACTGCAGTGAATACATATAAAAACAGGTTCAGGTATTCGATACTGAAAATGTTGCTAAAATCGGCCATTGACGAAACCACCAGACTGAAAACCAAAATCAGGTACATGCCAAGTTCAAAGGTTTTTTGAATTTTATTGATACGGGGAACAAGGCCCAATAAAATTGCAAGTGTTGTAATTGTAAGGATTACAACTGCCATTTGCATATCTTTTGGAACCAACAAGCTTAGTCCTCCGGCCACGGCAAAAATCAGTACCGAAAGTCCTAATGCCCCCAAAAGCGGAAGTGTAATATTCCACCTTGCATAATCAATAAAATGATCCTTCCCTTCACTTTCTTTGATAATCTCTTTGGCTTTTCTACGTTTGCCCCTTCCGTTGAAGTGAGGAAGTATTTTATTCATAAGTTGTTGTGCTATTGTGATAAAAAATAGCAGAAATGCTGAGCTTATAATTAGGTCGTAGGTATTGGTCAGCACAAAAACTGTTGGATTTACATTTAAGGCAGTGCCAAGTGCTACAAGGTTTGGAGTTCCCCCTGTATACAGTCCAGCCATCATTCCAGAGACTTTCCACGATTCTGATATAGAACTGCTGAACAAGAGGTGCCCAATAACGAGCGCTATCAACAAAGATAAAATTGCTATAAATGTTGAAAACATTGCGTGTTTCATCGTCTTCAACGAGCTTTTGATGTTGAGTGAAAAAAGCAGCAATGGAATAGACAACGGAATAGCAATCGTCATTAATAAATCTTGCGTTGATGCCAGATTGTTGAACATCAAATCGCTTTGAGTTATGGTTCCGTTTTCGAATAGTTGTTGAGCTTCGGCCGCAGGCAAACAACTTTTACCAATCAGCAATTGCCTCAAAGCCTGACTGGCACGGGGGAAGATGCCAATATTTCCAATCGTAAGCCCAAACCCGTAAGCGATGATAATTGCGCCAATCTTTTGTAGCGTTTTCGACTTATGGCATAAATAAAGAATAAACAATGGCGTTAACAGGTAGAAAAGTATAAGTAGAGTTGTAATCATAAGTCAATAATAAGGTTCAACCAAAAATAGAGATAAATATCAAGTTGTAATTGATTTGGGTTTCTTCTTTTGTGTGATGTAATAGATTGAAATACCGCCAATAATTAAGGCAAAAACACTAATTGTGATATTTTCAAACGTTGAAAATTTTGAGATCCAGCTTTCTGATAGTTGGTTGTGATAAGTGATAGAAAGCAAGACAATTAGATTATTCAGTGAGTGGGCAATGATGCAAAGTGTCAGAGATTGCGACCTCACCATAAGCCAACCAAGTAACAATCCAAGAAAGAATGTGTATGGCATTTGCCAAGGATTAAGGTGATAAATTGAGAACATGAGGGCAGAAATTACAATTGAGTACCAGTTTTTGTAATTGCGCATAAATCCATGCATTATGATTCCCCTAAAAAGAGTCTCTTCAATTATTGGAGCTAAAATGGCAACTTTAAATACCGCGCCAAGGAAACCAAAACGATTCTCGATAATCTTTTCAAACAACTCCCAGAACCACTCAGGTGCAGGAAGTATTTTCTCGACACCGGTATTCAAAAACCCAATAAGATATTGCAGAGCGGGCAAGATAATAACCAGCGAAAATATTAGTGCTGGATTGAACCGTTTTAAAGCAAAGATGTTCGAGAACTTATTTTGGGACTTTTTGTATCCATAAAAGAAAATGAAAGCAGTAACGCATAAATTAGAAATGAAGCTGATCCAAGTGTTCGATAATAGATCTGTACCTTTCTGATAATCGAACATGGCCAATGGAAAATCGATGAACGATTGAAGGACCAGATATAAAACCAGTAGATGAACTGCTTCAAGTGTTGTTGGGTAATACTGTTGTTTGTAATTTTGCATACCCTAAAATAGGATATTTAAGTAAAACTTTACCAATATCGATCAGTTGAATGCAAAAATAACCAATGAATAAACATTGAAACACTTGCAACTATCAAAAAATAAGACGGTTCTAATTTGTGTGAATTTGATGAAAAAAAATTAATTCAATTACTTGTATCTTAGATTTAAAAGTGCTTATTTTGCGGTCTGTTTGAAAAAAGTGTTCTAGAGAAAAAATAAGACGATGTCACAAGTTTGTCAAATAACCGGAAAAAAAGCAATGGTGGGAAACAATGTTTCTCATTCAAAACGTAGAACAAAACGTAGATTTTGTCCTAATTTGTTCACAAAGAAATTCTTCTTACCAGAAGAAGATCGTTGGGTTACATTAAATGTATCAGCAGCAGGAATCCGCACCATCAACAAAAATGGTTTGTCTGTAGCGTTGAAGGATGCCCAGGAAAAAGGTTTCGTTTCTAACATTTAAAAAAGAATTGCACAATGGCAAAGAAAAGCAAAGGCAATAGGATTCAGGTAATTTTAGAATGTACCGAGCATAAAGAAAGTGGTCTGCCCGGAACTTCACGTTATATTACTACAAAGAATCGCAAAAACACTCCAGACCGCTTGGAGATTAAAAAATATAACCCGATTTTGAAGAAGGTTACAGTTCATAAAGAAATTAAATAAGTTTGAGATATGGCAAAGAAAACAGTAGCATCACTTCAAAAAGGTGCAGGTAAAGGTCATGCCAAAGTAATCAAAATGGTAAAATCTGAAAAAACAGGTGCTTACACTTTTGAAGAAGGTATCGTTCCAAACGAAGTAGTTCAAGAATACTTTAAAAAGTAAAAAATACTATTTACATATAAAAAGCTTTTACCCTATGGTGAAAGCTTTTTTTGTATTCAAAAAATGACTAGGCGTTTTTTAGGTTGCTTTAAATTTATAAAACCTTATGGAATAGCCTCTTTTGAAAATTTTAGTTGTCGAAGTTTGTTACATAGGAATTTGATTCATGGGAATATTTGGAAGTTTTACATCGAAGAAAAAAGAGAGTCTTGATCAGGGCTTGGCGAAAACCAAAGAGAGTTTCTTTGGGAAATTGTCTCGTGCAATTGTTGGAAAATCGAAAGTTGACGACGTTGTTCTCGACAATCTTGAAGAGATTCTGATTACTTCTGATGTAGGTGTTGAAACTACAATTAAGATTATCGGTCGTATCGAAGAAAGAGTTTCGCGCGATAAATTTATTGGGACTTCAGAACTGAATAATATTCTGAAAGAAGAAATTGCATCGTTGCTCGAAGAGAACAATTCGACTGACGTATCCGATTTTGATCTGCCGGTATCTTCCGATCCTTATGTAATTATGGTGGTTGGGGTAAATGGGGTAGGTAAAACTACTACTATTGGAAAACTAGCTTATCAGTTTAAGCAAGCAGGTAAAAAGGTTGTTATTGGTGCTGCCGACACTTTTAGGGCTGCTGCAATCGATCAGCTTGAAATTTGGGCACAACGTGTTGATGTGCCTATTGTGAAACAAAAAATGGGTTCCGATCCTGCATCTGTGGCATTCGATACTGTTGCTTCTGCTAAAGCATCTGGTGCCGATGTTGTTATAATAGATACTGCCGGAAGGTTGCACAACAAGGTTAACTTGATGGCTGAGCTTTCTAAAATTAAAAGGGTTATGCAGAAGGTCGTTTCTGATGCACCTCACGAAGTTCTGCTTGTTCTTGATGGTTCTACCGGACAGAATGCTTTTGAGCAGGCAAAACAATTCACTCTTGCCACCGAAGTTACAGCTCTTGCTCTTACCAAACTCGATGGTACAGCTAAAGGCGGTGTTGTGATTGGTATTTCCGATCAGTTTAAAATCCCGGTTAAATATATTGGTATTGGCGAAAAAATCGATGACCTTCAGATATTTAATCGAAGGGCTTTTGTTGAATCATTTTTCGAAAAATAATTACTCTACACCCTGATTTCTGAAGGGGAAAGCTACAATAAGAGTTGTTTTCTTGGTTGAAAACATCTTAAAATGAGATAGTTTAGCGTTTTAATAGTTAACAAAGTCCCCTTCTGGGGATTTAGGGTTTATGTCAAATCAGAAAGTAAATATAGTAACACTTGGTTGTTCTAAGAATCTTGTCGATTCGGAGCATCTTCTGAAACAGTTTGAAGCCAATGGCTTTGAAGTTTTCCACGATTCAAACAAACCTTCAGATGTTGTAATAATCAATACCTGTGGTTTTATTCTCGATGCGAAAGAGGAATCTATAGGTATGATTATGGATTATGTCGATGCCAAAGTGAAGGGTTTGGTAAAGAAAGTTTATGTTATGGGTTGTTTGTCTGCTCGTTACAAAGATGATCTGATTTCTGAAATACCAGAGGTTGACCGCTTTTTTGGCAAGTTCGATTTCGATGCAATTATTGAAGAATTAGGCATTCAGAAACGTAAAGACCTACTGTTTGACCGTCATTTAACCACGCCTTCTCATTTTGCATATTTGAAAATTGCAGAAGGGTGCAATCGTACATGTGCTTTTTGCGCAATACCTCAGTTTACCGGAAAATACAAATCGGTTTCTATTGACGATTTGGTTGCTGAGGCCGAAAAACTAGCATCTCAAGGAGTTAAAGAGTTGTTGCTTATTGCTCAGGAACTTACATCTTATGGGCTCGACATCTATAAAGAAAAGAAATTACCCGAATTAATTGATCGTTTATCGTCAATTGAGGGAATTGAGTGGATACGGCTTCATTATGCATATCCTTCGCAATTCCCTGTTGAATTGCTGAAAGTTATGCGCGAAAATCCAAAGGTTTGCAAATACCTCGATATTCCTTTTCAGCATATTTCAGACCATTTGCTTTCGGATATGCGGCGTAATGTTTCAGGGCAACAAACTCGCGAATTGATTAATTTGATTCGTTCTGAAGTTCCAGGAATTGCTTTGCGAACTACGCTTTTGGTTGGTTTTCCGGGCGAAACCGAAGACGATTTTCAGCAGTTGATTGAGTTTGTAAAAGAGATGAAATTCGACCGTTTAGGTGTTTTCCCTTACTCGCATGAAGACGATACCTATGCTGCAAAAAATTATTCCGACGATATTCCTCAAGAGGTGAAGCAAGCTCGTGCCGATAAAATAATGGCAGTACAGCAAGTTATTTCAGAAGAAATTGCTGCATCAAAAGTTGGCCGTACGTTGAAAGTTTTAATCGATCGCAAAGAGGGCGAATACTATATTGGCCGCACCGAATTCGACTCACCTGAAGTTGATGGCGAAGTGCTAATCTCTACTTCAAAAAAGTTCAAAAAAGGAACATTCTATAAAATTAAAATCACTTCTTCAGATATGTTTGACCTGTTTGGCGAAGTAGAATAATTGGCTATACGCTCCTTTTCATTATAAACGGAATTTTCGTTTTGCTCGGGATTGTCAATGGAATCTGTTCTATTGTAACTAAGCTAGTGTTTAGGCCATAGGCATTTATGTCGCTTAATCCTGCACGTTTAAAGCGGTAATAAAGGTTGAGTGCCAATCCGTCGAATAGCCCAAGATCAACTTGCCGTATAACACTCCTGTCGATATGTACAAACCTGAATTCGGAAAGAATGTTGTGTTTTTTCAACGATGGATGGTGGCTTATTAAGTTGATTTTTCCTTCATCCGACAAGTGTTTCAAAACCTGTTTGAAGTATTCATTAATCCTTGGCTGAACCTTAAACCCAATGTAGAAGTCAATTCTCATTACTTTTCCAGGCCACAGTTCTGTCACTTTATATTCGAGCGTATAAGGAGAATCTACCATGTCGACATGCAAAAACCAGTACATATCAGCTCGTTTAGCCTGTCGGTTAATAATTGAATCAATGGTTTTGGCTTCCAGGTCTGTTATATTGTTGGCATGTGTCGTATAAACGAGGTTTCCTGCATATTTAGGAATGGTTTCATCGTTGCTAAGGTCAGAGATAATCGGCAGATATTCGTCAAGTTTATAGAAGGAAATATATCGGTTTCGAACTTTTCGCCCGTAGTACATCGAGAACATGATTAGAGATAGAATTCCACCAATTAAAATAGTAACCCAACCACCATGAGAAAATTTTTGCATGTTGGCAATCAGGAATGCACCTTCAATAACCAGATATATACTAAGAAAAATTGCAATAATTGGCTTTGGAATATTTTTCATTTTTAGGTAGAATGCGACTAAAATGGTGGTCATCAGCATGGTAATGGTGATCGATAGCCCGTAAGCTGCTTCCATATTTGAAGAATTCTGAAACAGCAACACCACAATGCAACACGATATCAGCAGCATCCAATTGATTGAGGGGATATAGATTTGACCTTTTGAGTGTGAAGGGTATTTTAATCGTACTCTAGGCCAGAAATTTAGCGAAATTGCTTCGCTTATTAATGTGTATGAGCCGCTTATTAATGCCTGACTTGCAATAACTGCTGCCATGGCCGCCATTGCAATACCAATTGGTAAAAACCATTGTGGAATGATTGCATAGAATGGGTTTGTTTTAGCGTCGATACTTGAAATATTGTTCAAAATCCAAGCTCCTTGACCAAGGTAGTTAAGTATCAGTGTAATTTTGACAAATATCCAGCTGGTGCGTATGTTTTTTATTCCGCAGTGGCCTAGGTCGGCATAAAGAGCTTCGGCCCCGGTTGTGCAGAGAAAAACCGCACCCAATAAAAGAAATCCCAGTGGGTATTTTGAAAGTAAAAGCATCATGTAATAAGGGTTGAATGCTTTCAAAACAATTGGGTTGTTAACTAATTGACTAACACCAAGAATTCCTAACATTGAGAACCAAAGCAACATGATAGGGCCAAACGATTTTCCAATAAATGCGGTTCCAAATTGTTGTATAAAGAAAAGTGCGGTGATGATGATTAATACAATTGGAATAACCGGAATAGTTGGGCTAACCAATGCCAACCCTTCAATGGCCGACATAACCGTTATTGATGGCGTAATAATTCCGTCGGCAAGGAGCGTACTGCCACCAATAATGGCAAATATGTACAACCACGACTCTTTTTTCCGGAGCAGCGCAAACAGTGAGAATATTCCGCCTTCTCCCTTATTGTCGGCGCGGAGCGTTATAATCACATATTTTATGGTGGTTTGCAGTGTAAGTGTCCAAATAATGCAGGAAAGCGAGCCAATAATTAGCAATTCATCAATTGTTGAACTTGCGCCCAATATTGCTTTCATTACATATAATGGAGATGTGCCGATGTCGCCAAATACAATTCCTAGCGACACGATCAGCCCTGCAAAGCTGAGCTTTTTAAGCTGATTACCTGAGTGTAATGGCATATAGTAGATATTAAATTGGGCGCAAATGTAAATTAAATAATGATCCAAAATTGAGACTAATCAACAATTTTCTCTTTGTTAATTTCGTATTAAAAAGTTTGGATTTCAGCAGTCTAATTAATTATTGTTTTCTTCTACAACAAAAATCTTTGCATAAAGACTTTTTTTCAGCGATAGTTGAATTTTTCTAGTTAAATTATTGTCGGCATCATAGAAATTATGATCTTTAGAACTTAAATTCAATTTACTTATTCTTAGTCTCAATGTTTACAACAACTACGTATACCGATCAATCTGTTGCATGTGTTATGCCCGATGGTAGGCTCGACACCGTGAATAGTTCTGAATTCGACAGGACTGTATTGTCGATTGTGCATAATGAACTTTACTTAATTGTAGATTTCTCGCAGTGTAACTATATGTCGAGTACAGGTTTGAGAGTATTACTTTCTACCGAAAAGCGGCTAAAGGCCAAAGGTGGGGCGTTGTATATTTCGTCTGTTCCGCCCGAAGTTTTTCAGGTTTTCGAAATGGCCGGATTGAACAAGGTTTTTCATTTTTCAAGTAACCGACAAATTGCTGTTGATGAGATAAATCGTTTGAAACAAACAGCTTGCAATTGCAAAGAGTGGGTTGCAGCTGGGAATCATTTCCTCTCTTATATTGCCGAAAAGCCCAATGGATCTGCCCTAATATGGAAAGATCAGGGGATTGCGAGTTATAATGAACTGGGTTTCTCTGTTGGAATTGGTCGAATGGCCGAATCTCTTGAAGAAGGCACTAGCTCCGAGGGATTATTTATTACAACTGGAAATAGTGCGGGTTTTATTCCAGATGATGAATCGTTATTACCCGATTTTCGAATTTCAAATACCCCATCCCAATCAGGGGTTTTTGTCAATCGTGCAATTTCGTTCGGTCAAAACAGTTCAGCGTTGGTTAAAATGGGTAATTCAGCTTCGATAACACTTCAACAGTTGTCGGATGTTTTGTATGATGAAGAATTACAGAATATTATGGCTTTTGCGGTTGCCAATTTTAACCACGATGCACCTTCTGTTTCATTTTGTATTGTGCTTGACCAATCGCTGTCTGAAAACCTAAAGAAAGATGGGTTTCATCTGCCGGGATTAACACCTACAACCGAAGCTGGTATTTCCCTTTGGGGTGCTAGGCTCGAACTTGAGGAGCTTGAAGATTTGGGCGGAGATAGTTCATTGTCGATATTTTTGAAAAAGGCTTTGACACTTCAAACGATAGGAGAAGTTAAGACGCTTGATCTTTTGGAATTGCTTGTTGATCCTGTTGTCTGGCTTTTTACTGCCGAAGATTTGGTCGATGCTTCATCTCTACGCATTGCTTTAGATGTCCCGAACGAAGGTTTTTCTGAACCCTACAAAGCTTTTCTGACACGACGCTTGTACAGCGATTCTTCAAAAGTTATTTTGAAAGCTCTTCACGGTGGATTTTCGGCACAAACATTTCAGGCAACCTCGTACGATAAAGATGGGCGAAAGTTGCGGCCTACAGTTCTGAAGATAGCGAATCGCGCTATGATAACCCGCGAAGCTGACCGATGTAAACAATACTCCTTGCCATACATTTTAAATAACAGTGCAATGGTGCTGGGAACCGAATTCTTTGGAGATTATGGTGCTTTGTGCTACAACTTTGTTGGTATTGGCGGCGAAGAAACCCAGTTGAAATGGCTGACCAACTATTTTGACGAATGGCCTGCTGAAAAGCTTGAGCCTCTGTTCGATAAAATATTCACCAAGATATTGAATCCTTGGTACGGGCAACCAGTTTGCGAACCTATTCATCCATTTCTGGATCATGATCCAACATTGACATTCTTTCCAACTCTTTGCGAAACATCGGAAAATGTTCTTTCCATTTCTCCTGATGAACAGTATTTTATGGTGAATGAAATTGGATTGAAACTATTAAATCCATATTGGTTTTTGAAGCACGAGTATCCAAAACGACGAAATGACTCCATTGATTATTATACAACAATTTGCCATGGCGATTTAAATATGCAGAATATCTTGCTCGATCAGGATATGAATGTCTATCTGATAGACTTTTCAGAGACTAAACCGCGTTCTGTTATTTCAGATTTTGCACGCCTCGAAGCCATTTTCATTGTTGAACGAACCCCAATAGAATCAGATGCTGATTTGAAAGCGGCAATTGAATTTGCAGCCAAGTTTTATTCTATTGATAAGCTAGATCAAAGGCCTGAAAATAATTACAATGGCTTAGGTAAAGATGTTGTGGATAAGAATGTTGCCTTAACCCTTAAAATGAGGGAATATGCCATTCATAGTGTAGGCGGCAATGCAAGTATCGTTCCTTATTACATGGCTATGCTCGAGTGGGTACTTCCGGTTGTTTGCTATTCAAGTGTTCCTGTGGTGCACAAACGTTTTTCGATGATAGTCGCTGGTTTCCTTTGTGATAGAGTGATGAAGCTTATGTTCGAATAATTTATTGTGGTTTGTGATGAATCTTTCTGCTATATTGGTTGACTTTAATATCTTTTTTTTGGACATTTAGTTAAGAAAAATAAATGATGAAGTATATAAAAGTTTTTTTTATTGTTCTGTTATCTGTAGTTGGTCTACAGTTATATAGCCAAGAGTTGGAACAGCCAACTGTTGAAGAAGAGTCTGATTGGTCATTCGGCGCGAATGCAGGGTTTAGCAATAAGTACCTGTGGCGCGGTATGGTTTTTAACAATGGACTGGTGTTTCAACCAGAGGTCTTTGTTGGCTGGCGTGACTTTTCGATTAACCTTTGGAGTAATACCACTCTGTATGATAAAGATGGAATTAATGCTCATGAGATAGATATCACATTAGATTATTATCATTCTTTTACATCTCTCGATTTCGAAACATATTTTAGCTACTATAATTATATCGATCAGGAAGATGTGCCCAATACTGTTGAGTGGAATATTAGTGCTTTTTATCCCATTGGCGACTTTACTCTTTCTTCATCTTTAAATATCGATGTACTTGAAAATGCAGGAGCTTCTTATCTCGAAGTTGCTTTAGATTATGAACGTGAGTTGAATGAAAAGTTCA
>JACCEE012769302.1_pt1 | contig 11262 bp, 9 predicted proteins | sample 7449931 | NCBI WGS metagenome assembly JACCEE01 (sample SAMN15323457, study PRJNA562643) | freshwater metagenome | isolation source: river surface water | place: USA:Blue River Watershed | collected 2017-08-19 | reverse complement strand
GCCCGCGCTGGCGACCCTGCGGGCGGCACCCGCGCAGCGGCAGGTGCAGGACCAGCAGCTGCAGCGCATGCGCCAGCTTCAAGCGCAGGCGCTGGCGATGCGGTCGGCCACGCAGGCCCTGCCCCCCCTGGGCCGCGACGAGGCGCAGCGCGCCCTCGAAGCCACGGTGCAACAGCATTTCGCACAAGCGGCGCGGCTCACATTCAGCGCAGACGGCGCCACGCTGACCCTGTCGGGCGTGTCCGCAGAGGCGCTGGCCCGCTGGCTGGCCCAGGCCCGCATCGAGGCGCGTACGCGGCCTGACCAGGCGCGCCTGAACCGCCTGGCCAGCGGGCTGTGGGAGGGCCAGCTCGCGCTGGTCCTTCCCCCGGCCGCACCTGCCCGCTGATCGCGTCACCCCATCACCCTTTACCCCATCGCCCGCCATGCCCCGCACCACCGCCCCCGACCTGCTGAGTCCCCCAGCCCCCTGGGGCTGGGCCTGGGCGGGCATGCTCGCCGGCACGCTCGCCGCCCTGGTCCTGTTCGCGCCCGCGCGCTGGCTGGCTGCGGCGGTGGCCTGGCGCACGGGTGGCCATGTGGTTCTGGAAGATCCGCGCGGCACCGTCTGGACCGGGTCCGCGCAGTGGGTGCTGGCGGGTGGGTCCGGCAGCCGCGACGCGGTGGCCTTGCCTTCCCGGCTGGCCTGGCGTGTGCGGCCCGGCTGGCCCGGCTGGCACCTCCTGCTGACAGCCGCGTGCTGCACCCCGCAGCCCGTGCAGGTGACGATGCAGCCGCGGTGGCACGGCGCCGCCGTGGCGGTGGCCGACGTGTCGGCCACCCACTGGCCCGCCGCCTTGCTGACGGGCCTGGGCACGCCCTGGAACACCCTGCAGCTGGACGGGCAGCTGCGGGTGTCGACACGGGGCCTGCGGCTGCAATGGACGGACCAGGGCCTGCAGGTCCAGGGACAGGCCGAGGTGCTGGCGCTGGACATGGCCTCGCGTCTGACCACGCTGCGTCCCATGGGCAGCTACCGCCTCACCCTCGAGGGCGGCGTGGCCCCGGTGCTGCGGCTGTCCACGCTGGAGGGCGGCCTGCAACTGGCCGGCACGGGTGAATGGCGCGACGCGCGTCTGCGTTTTTCGGGCGAAGCCCGCAGCACGCCCGGGCGTGAAGCGGTGCTGGCGAATCTTCTCAACCTCCTCGGGCGGCGCGAGGGCGCGCGCTCGATCATCACCCTGGGCTGACACTCATGCCGCTGCGCCACCCCCGCGTCCTTCTTGTCTGCCGGCTGCTGGCGGCGTGCCTCGTGGCGACAGGGCTTCTGGCGGCCATCAGCCCCGCGCAGTCACGGCCGCCAGCCGCTTCGCGTGCCGCCCCGCGCGAGCCGGTGACGCTCAATTTCACCAACGCGGAAATCGAGGCCGTGGCCCGCACCATGGCCAGCCTCGTCGGACGGGACATCGTGGTGGACCCGCGGGTCAAGGGCACGATCAGCCTGTCCACCGAGCATCCGGTGGCCCCCCAGGCGGCCTATGACCACCTGCTGGCGCTGCTGCGTCTGTCGGGATTCACCATCGTCGATTCGAACGGCCTGCTCAAGGTGGTGCCCGAGGCCGACGCCAAGCTGCAAGGCGGCCCGGTGAGCGTGGGCGCGGCGCCTGCCGGCCACCAGCTGGTGACGCAGGTCTTTCGGCTGCAGCACGAAAGCGCCAACAACCTCGTGCCCGTGCTGCGCCCCTTGATCAGCCCGAACAACACGATCAGCGTGAGCCCCGGGACGAACAGCCTGATCATCACCGACTACGCGGACAACCTGCAGCGGATCGGCCGGCTCGTCGCCGCCCTGGACATTTCGGGCGCAACGGAAGTGGAGGTGCTGACCCTGCAGCACACGCTGGCCGCCGACCTCGCGCCGGTGGTGCAGCGCCTGGCCGAGGCGGGGGGCGGCCCAGCCGGCGGTCCACCGGGGTCGGGCGGTGGCGTTGATGCGGCCACACGCATCACGGTGCTCCCGGAGGTGCGCAGCAACACCCTGCTGGTGCGAGCGCCGAACCCTGCACGGATGAACCTGGTGCGCGCCCTGGTGCGACGGCTGGACCAGCCCGTGGCGGCCAGCGCCCAGGGCAACATCCATGTGGTGTACCTGAAGAACGCGGATGCCACGAGGCTGGCCGTCACACTGCGCGCGGCGCTGGCGGGTCTCGGCGGCACGGGTGGCGCGGCAAGCGCGGCGGGCGGGCCGCCGCAAGCAACGGCCATTGCCGGCGGGGCAGGCGGTGGGGCAGGCGGCGGGGCCACCTTGACCAGCTTCACTCCAGGTGCTGGCAGCAGTCCCGCGACCGGGGCGATGCAGGCCGTGCCTGCACCGTCGACGGGGGGACAGATCCAGGCGGACCCGGCCACCAACGCGCTGGTGATCACGGCTGCCGAGCCGCAGTACCGGCAGCTGCGCGCGGTGATCGACCGGCTGGACACGCGCCGCGCGCAGGTGTTCGTGGAAAGCCTGATCGCGGAGGTCAATGCGGACAAGGCGGCCGAGTTCGGGATCCAGTGGCAGAACCTCATCGGCAACGTCAACAACGCGCATTTCGGCATCGCCGGGACGAACTTCACCATCGGTGGCGCCAACATCATCGGGCTGAACCGGGGCGCCGCCAGCGGTGACACCCTCCCGTCGCCAGGCGTGAACCTCGGCGTGGTGCGCCAGGTGAACGGGGGCTACCTGCTGTCCGCCCTCGCGCGGTTCCTGGAGACGCATGCCGACGGCAATGTGCTGTCCACCCCCAACCTCCTCACCCTGGACAACGAGGAGGCCCGCATCGTGATCGGCCAGAACGTGCCGTTCGTCACGGGCCAGTACACCAATGCCAACACCGGTGGCACGGGCAGCGTCAATCCGTTCCAGACCATCGAGCGGCGCGACGTGGGCCTGACCCTGCGGGTGCGCCCGCAGATCAGCGAGAACGGCACGGTGAAGATGCAGATCTTCCAGGAGGTCTCCAGCGTGCAGGCGGGGTCGGTGAACTCGCCCTCGGGGCTCATCACCAACAAGCGCTCGATCGAATCCACCGTGCTGGTCGACGACGGCGCCATCGTGGTCCTGGGCGGGCTGCTGCAGGACGAATACGCCGGGAACGAGCAGAAGGTGCCGGGGATCGGTGACGTGCCGCTGCTGGGGCGCCTGTTCAAGAGCGAGACGCGCAGCCGCCGCAAGACCAACCTCATGGTGTTCCTGCGGCCGGTGGTGGTGCGCGACGCCGCCCGCAGTGACGAACTGACCCTGGACCGCTACGAGCTGATGCGCCTGAAACAGCAAGCCGCACAACCGGCCCCGAGTGCGGCGGTGCCGGTGAATGGCGCGCCGGTCCTGCCGCCACCACCCTCACCACCACCCTCACCACCACCTTAACCACCCCCGGCCACCCACCGGGAGTGAACCGGATGGAACCCCTCCCGGGCCTGCGGCTCCAAAGGTCCCTGACGCGGACCGCCTGAAGATTGCCATGCCCCGCCATCCCCTGCCCTACGCCTTTGCCCGCGGCAGCCAGTTGCTGCTGGAAGAAGACGGCGACACGCTGACCCTGTGGCATGCCGGCGCGGCGCCCGGCAGCGCGTGGGGCGAGGTGATGCGCAAGTTCCACGTCCGCGAGGTGCAGCAACTCGATGCCCAGGCCCTGGCGCAGCGGATCAGCGCCGCCTATGCCCAGGGGGAGTCGAGCGCCGCGACCGTGGTGAGCGAGGTCCAGAACGATGCCGACCTCTCGCGGATCATGCAGGAGCTGCCCGCTGTCGAGGACCTGCTGGAGACCAGTGACGACGCGCCCATCATCCGCATGCTCAATGCGCTGCTGACGCAGGCGGCCCGCGACGGCGCTTCGGACATTCACATCGAGCCCTACGAGCGGCACTCCTCGGTCCGGTTCCGGGTGGACGGCACCTTGCGTGAGGTGGTACAGCCGCATCGCGCCTTGCATGCAGCGCTCATCTCCCGGCTGAAAATCATGGCCGAGCTCGACATCGCCGAGAAGCGCATGCCGCAGGACGGTCGCATCAGCCTGCGGATCGGCACGCGCGCGGTCGATGTGCGGGTGTCCACGCTACCCAGCGCGCACGGCGAGCGGGCCGTGCTGCGCCTGTTGGACAAGAGCAGCAGCAAGCTCAGCCTGGAAGCTGTGGGCATGACCGGCCACACCCTGCGCCGCTTCGAGCAGCTGATCACCCAGCCGCACGGCATCATCCTGGTGACCGGTCCGACGGGCTCGGGCAAGACGACCACGCTGTACGCCGCCCTGACCCGGCTGGACGCGGAGGCCAGCAACATCATGACGGTGGAAGACCCGATCGAGTACGACCTGCCGGGGGTGGGCCAGACGCAGGTGAACGCGCGCATCGACCTGGACTTTGCCAAGGCGCTGCGCGCCATCCTGCGCCAGGACCCGGACGTGATCATGATCGGCGAGATCCGCGACTACGAGACCGCGCAGATCGCGATCCAGGCCTCGCTCACCGGCCACCTGGTGCTGGCCACGCTGCACACCAACGACGCCGCCAGCGCGGTGACGCGCCTGACCGACATGGGGGTGGAGCCTTTTCTCTTGAGTTCCTCCCTGCTGGGGGTCCTGGCTCAGCGCCTGGTGCGCAAGCTGTGCCCGACCTGCCGGGGCAGCGGCTGCGACGACTGCGGCCAGACGGGCTATCACGGGCGCACTGGGGTGTTCGAGCTGATGACGGCCGACGAGACGCTGCGCGACCTGATTCACAACCGGGCGGCCGAGGCCCGGATCCGCGACACCGCGATCGCGGCCGGCATGACGCTGATGCAGGCCGATGGCGAGCGGCTGGTGCGCGAAGGCGTCACATCGCGCGAAGAACTGCTGCGCGTGACACGCGACTAGCCCGTCCGCGGGGGCCCGCAGGCGCTGGCAGCGTAGGGCCAGGGCCTGCCGAGGCACGCAGGTGCCTCAGGCGCCGCGATCCGGACGGTCGGTGGTGTCCCTTGCCTGGGCGCGTTCACGGGCCTCGCGCTCGGCCCGGGCCTTGCGCAGGTCATGGAACTGCCAGGCGGCGAACACGAAGACCAGCAGGAAGACGCCCAGTTCAATCCAGATACCCATGGCTCAGGCCTCCGGCCGCTTGGGGAACAGGCGGTTCAGCGCGAGAGCGCCCAGGTACAGCATGATCAAGGTGCCAACGGTATCGCCCACGAACATGGGCAGGAACCCGGCAAGCGGTGCCGTGCTGTGGGCGGTGACAGCGAAATACACGGTGTGAGCCGCGCTGCTGGCCAGCCCCCCGGCCACCCCGAAGATCAGCAACTGCCGGCCCGTCATGCCAGACAAATCGCTGGACACCCCTTGCAGTCGCTGCACGATACGGGCGGCCACCAGGCAAGGGACCGACGAAATGGCCGCGATGATCAGCGCTTCCACCGGGTCGACGGTGAAGGTGGTCCCCAGCATGGACAGGGAGCCCAGGTACAGGCCCGCGACGCCGGCCCACCCCAGCAGCAGCACCGCCAGCATCCGAATGGCCGCCGGCAGGAAGACCCAGCTGATGTGGTCAGACACCTTGGCCACACTGAACACCCACTCATTGAGCTTGAAGCACAGCACGTAGGCCAAGGCGACGGCCGCGATGCCGCCAAACAACTGAGTGAGCGTGAGGCGAAGACCGTGCGTCGCCGGCTGCATCAGGAGGGGCGTCAACGGCCTTGGGCCTTGCGCATGCACTGTCCGAGGGCGGCAAAGTAGCGCATGGACAGATCGGTTGGCTGGACGTACTTCAGGCGGTTGTCCTGCTCGTCGCTCTCGACGCGCAGCAGGCCCTTGATCCGCAGGGCCTTCAGGCGGCGCTGGACGGTGGAGGGGGAGATCTCGGGCATGCCGTTCATGGCCTCGACCACGCTGATGCGATCACCCGCGTACCAGGAGCGGGCCAGGAAGGCCAGGATCCGGTCCTCGACGGCATCGATTTCGGGGATCCCGGGCAGGCGACGTGTCGCGGCCACGAGGTTGAGAAACTTGAAATAAAGCAGTGAGCTTTCTTTTTTGGTGGAGGCCATGGCGCCAGTGGAGGTGAGACCGGAAGCGCAGATGTTAACGCAGGGAGCGATACCTCAGCAGTATTCGCACTGCCCGGCCGAGTCGTTTCGAGGCGTAAGTTGAAGCCTTCCGCACCGTCCAGCGGGTAACCGTTGAGTCAACCCCTTACACATCGGGCTCGGCGTCCTACAGACGCGTCAGTCCTGTCCGACTAGCATGGCGCTCGCGCTGAGCCTCAAGCACCGCCGACACCGGCGGCACCTGCCCGGCGCTCCACCGCCGCCCGCATGTCACGGACCCGCCCGAGAAACGGCGCTCGTCTGCTGGGCGAAGCCTTGTCCCCACGAAGGAAGCTTCCCTTGCCCGCACGCAACCTGTCCCGCCCCCTGGTGTCCCGCATCCTGGTGTCCCGCATCCTGCACGCCACGCCTCGCAGCGTCCTGAAGGCCCTGGCGCTGGCCGCAGCCCTTGGCGCCAGTGCCTCGGCCAGCGCCGCCGAAATTGTTCCGTATTTCCAGGGCTGGAGTCCCGGCACGCTGGTGGACGCCAGGCAGGCCGCCGGCCTGGACCAGGCCACCCTGGCCTTTGCCATCACCCGCGGCAGCTGCGTCCTGGACAGCTACCTGCAGGAGAGGATGCCCGACGCCCGCGCCTTTGTCGCGGCGGGGGGCGATCTGATCGTCTCCCTGGGCGGCGCCGATGGCGTCTACGCCGAGATCGCCTGCTCCGACGACCAGCTGCTCGCCTTGCTGGAAAAGCTGATCGTGGACGCGGGCATCCGCCGCATCGACTGGGATGTCGAGGGCCAGCAGCTGTCCAACGTGGACGCCACGGCGCGCCGCAACCGCGTGCTGCTCAGGCTGCAGGCCCAGCACCCGACGCTGTTCACGTCGTTCACGCTGCCGTCCTGGCTGCGCGGGATGCCAGCCGAGGCCTTGAACCTGCTGCGAAGCACGGTGGCGTCCGGCGTGCGCATCGACCGGGTGAACGTGATGGTCATGAGCTTCGGGACGGAGAACATCCGCACCCTGGTGTCGCCCCCGACCGTGGGTCAGGCGGCGCTGGTGGCCTTCCAGGCCAGCGCGGCGCAGCTGGCCGCGATCTACCCTGGCAAGACCCCTGCGCAGCTGCGCGCGATGATGGGGATGACGCCCATGATCGGCGTGAACGATGACGGCGCAACATTCACGCTGGCCGATGCGCGCATGCTGGCCGACTATGTGAAGGTCAACGGCATCGGGATGCTGTCGTACTGGTCGTTCCAGCGTGACCGGGCGCAAGCCAGCGCCGGCATGGGCCCGGTGGGGACCTACAGCGGGGTGGCGCAAGGCAGCTATGCGTTCCTGAACCTCTTCAAGACGGCGGCGGGGCCCGTCACGGCCCCCACCCCCACGCCGAAGCCGGAACCGACGCCAGCACCGGCGCCGGCACCGCCGCCCGTTCCCGCACCGGCGCCTGCGCCCGCCTGTGGTGCCGCCCCCTGGGTGCAAGGCCAGTACTACGCGGCGGGCAGCATCGTCACCTACAACGGCGCGCAGTACCAGGCCAAGTACGCCAATCCGGGCTACAACCCGACGATCAGCACCTACTACTGGGCGCGCTACACGGCCACGACCTGGGTCCAGGGTCAGTACTACGGCGCGGGCAGCGTCGTGACCTACAACGGCAAGCTGTATCGGGCCCGGTACGCCAACCCCGGCTACAACCCGACGATCAGCACTTACTACTGGGTGCCTGTCGCCTGCTGAAGGCGCTCAGTGCGCCGGGGCATCCGCCGCCACGCGAAAGCCGCAGTGGCTGGTGGCGGTCATCGGCGCGTTCGCGGCCCGAGCGGCGACGCGGTAGCGATCGCAGTAGGAGGCGTGGCACAAGAAGGATCCGCCTCGCTGCGCCCGCCGCCCTGAGGCAGCCTCGACGCGAGGATCGCGCGGCGCGGTCTCCAGGTGGTAACGCGGGTTGAACCAGTCCGCGCACCATTGCCAGACATTGCCCACCATCTGGTACAGGCCATAACCATTGGCCGCGAAGTGGCGAGCGGGCACCGGCTCCGGAGTCCAGCCCGCCGCCGGCCGGGATGGAAACACCCCCTGCCAGGTGTGGCAACGGCGCTCGCCGCCCGGCTCGAATTCATCGCCCCACGGGTAGCGTGCTTGCACACGTCCGCCCCGGGCGGCGTACTCCCATTCGGCCTCTGTCGGCAGGCGCAGGCCCGCCCACGCGCAGTAGGCGGCTGCATCTGTCCAGGAGACATGGACCACCGGGTGGTCCAAGATCTGGTGAATGCTGCTACCTGGCCCTCGGGGACGTTGCCAGCAGGCGCCCTCGACCTCAAGCCACCACGGCAGGTCACGGGAGATCCTGCGCATCGAGGCCCGGCGTTCAAGATCGACCTGCAGGTAGAAGACGAAGGACCCACCCGACTGCTCGGCGTCGGTGATGTAGTGGGTCGCGCGTACGAATTCGCGAAACTCGCGGTTGGTGACGGTGGTCTCGCCAATGGAGAAAGGGCCCACCTCGACCTCGCGCGCGGGGCCCTCACCGTCTTCGGCGAATCCTTCCTTGGCATCGCTGCCCATGGTGTAGCGCCCCCCCGCCAGGGGCACCAGGCGCGGGAGTGCATCGGCGTGCATGGCGATATCGCGTGAGGTCGATGCCACGCACCGCGAGGGCGTCGCCACCGGTGCGGGCGCGTCCGCCCCGGGTGCGTTCTGCCAGGGCCACGCCCCGGGCAGCGCCCAGGCCGGGACGCAGCAGCTCACTCGTCTTCCCAGAAGGCGCGGGTCACGCCCTGGCTGCGCATGAGGGCGACCACCTTCTCGCGATCAAGCACGCCACAACGCCGAGCCCAAGCTTCGTATTGGCGGGCCATGTCGGCGACCCGTTCGGGGTGCTTGGTGGCCAGGTTGTGCAGTTCAGTGCGATCTTCGACCATGTCATAGAGTTCCCAGCCCTGGCCATGCTGGCGCACCAGCTTCCATCGGCCGATGCGCACCGCGCTGTTGCCCTCGTGCTCCCAGAACATCGGGGGGCGCTGCTCGAGATCGGCCTGGAAGGCGGGCTGGAGTGAATGGCCTTCGAGCGGCAGGATCGAGCGCCCACCCAGCGACTGCGGATAGGGCACGCCCGAGATGTCCAGCACCGTGGCCATGATGTCCGGCAGGTAGCCAGGCGTGTGACGAATCTCGCCACGCTGGGCGATGCCCTGGGGCCAATGCATGATCAACGGGGTGGAGATGCCACCCTCGTGGATCCAATGCTTGTACAGCCGAAACGGCGTGTTCGACAGGTTGGCCCAGGCCGTGCCGTAGCTCTGGTAGGTGTCCTCGGCGCCCGGCATGATGTCCGGGTTGTTGCCAAAGCGGACCACCGCGCCGTCACGCGTGTGCGAACGCGCGATCATCAGCTTGTTCACCAGTTCGTCGATGGTGACGTTCTCCGGGATGTCCTCGGCGCAGGCGCCGTTGTCGGCCAGGAAGATCACCAGGGTGTTGTCCAGCTCGCCGTCGTCCTCGAGCTGCTTGAGGATGCGGCCGATGCCCTGGTCCATGCGGTCGATCTGGGCGGCATAGACCTCCATGCAGCGCGCGAGCCAGGCCTTGTGTTCGGCCTCGGTCCAGGGCGGCTGGCTCGGGTCACGCTCGGTGAGCTTCCACTTCTTGTCCAGGATGCCCCAGCGCACCAGCTTTTCCAGGCGTTGCTCGCGCAGCTGGTCCCAGCCGGCATCAAACCGGCCCTTGTAGCGGGCGATGTCTTCATCGTGTGCGTGCAGCGGCCAGTGCGGCGCGGTGTAGGCCACGTACTGGAAGAAGGGGGCACTCGCATGCTGCTGCTTGTGGGCGCGCAGCATCTTGACTGCCTCGTCACTGATCGCGTCGGTATAGAAGAAGCCGGGCTGCCGCGCCTCGTGTTCAGCGTTGTCGTTACCCCGCGTGAGGGTGTTGGGGTCGTAGAAACTGCCCGCGCCGATGATGGTGCCGAAGAACTCGTCGAAGCCCCGCTGGCGCGGCCAGGAATCAGTCGGCTGCGTGAGGTTGCTCGAGACATGCCACTTGCCACTGAGGTAGGTCCGGTAGCCCGCGGTCTTGAGCACCTCGGCGATCGTGGCGCAGCGCTGGTTCAGGTTGCCCGCGTAGCCCTCAGGGCCCGAGTCGTAGGTCAGGATGCCGATGCCGGTCTGGTGCGGGTGCAGGCCGGTCAGGAGCGACGCGCGCGAGGGGCTGCAACGCGCCGTGTTGTAGAACTGGGTGAAACGCAGGCCGTTGTTCGCCAGGCGGTCCAGGTTCGGGGTCTCGACCTCGCCGCCGTAGCAGCCGATGTCGGAGTAGCCCATGTCGTCGTTCAGGATCAGGAGGATGTTGGGGCGCTTGCGCATGGCTGCTCCAGGAAAGTCGTTCGCGAATCGGATCGTGCGGGTGGGCGCCTAGGCCAGGCGCAGCCCGCTCTCGGGTTCGAAGAGGTGGGCGGCCTCGGGGGCGAAGCCCAGGTGCACGGTGTCGCCCTCCTTCACAGGCGAGAGACCGGGGGCCTTGGCCTTCAGGCGTGTGGGGCCGGCCTGCACGTTCAGGATGGCGTGGTCGCCGAGCTCCTCGACATACAGCACCTTGGCGGCCAGACCCTGGGGTTGCAGGCGCAGGTCGCCAGGGCGGATGCCCAGGGTCACGGCACGCGCGCCGGGTGCAGCGGCGGCCACCGGATGCGTGCTGCCTTCGACCGTCACCGCGCTGCCCTCCCAGGTCGCCGGCAGCAGGTTCATCGGCGGCGTGCCGACGAAGCCCGCCACGCTGGCCTGGGCCGGGCGTCCGAACACTTCGCGCGGGGTGCCGACCTGCACGATACGGCCTTCCATGAAGACCGCGATGCGGTCGGCCAGTGTCATGGCCTCCTCCTGGTCGTGCGTCACATAGACGGTCGTGACGCCGAGGTCACGCTGCAGCTCGCGCAACTCCAGGCGCGTCTCCAGGCGCAGCTTGGCGTCCAGGTTGGACAGCGGCTCATCCAGCAAGAAGATGCGCGGCTGGCGCACGATGGCTCGGGCCAGGGCCACGCGCTGCTGCTGCCCGCCCGAGAGCTGGCCGGGCCGGCGCGCCAGCAGATGATCGATGCGCACGCGCGCCGCAGCGGCCTGCACCGCCTGCGCGATCTCGGCGGCGGGCCGCTTCATCATCTTGAGCGGAAAGCCGATGTTCTCGGCGACCGTCATGTGCGGGTAGAGGGCGTAGCTCTGGAACACCATGGC
>JACCEE011061585.1_pt1 | contig 11264 bp, 10 predicted proteins | sample 7449931 | NCBI WGS metagenome assembly JACCEE01 (sample SAMN15323457, study PRJNA562643) | freshwater metagenome | isolation source: river surface water | place: USA:Blue River Watershed | collected 2017-08-19 | reverse complement strand
GCGGGCCGAGAAAGAAGGCGGTGGTTTTGAGTACGGGGCAGGGTGGGAGCGCCGCCCCGGCTGGAGCTGGCGAAAGCCCGATGGGCAGACGACCCGTGCCGACATGCCAGCGGTGCATTTAGATTTTGCCGAGGCACAGGCTTATTGCCGCTGGGCGGGTGGCCGTTTGCCCACGGGGGACGAGTGGCAAACAGCAGGCTTTACCGAGCTGCGCGATGCACCGCCTGCACCGTGGACCAAAGGCCGCACTTACCCGTGGACCACAGGCGACAGCCCGCAAGGCGCGAACACCAGCGACCCCGACCCATGGCCGCGTGCTGCCCCCGCAGGCGCGACACGCCAAGGCGTGAATGGCTTGTACGACATGGGCGCAAATGTGTGGGAATGGACCACCGACAGCACAGATGCCTCAGGCCGCGAACGCAGAACAGTGGGTGGCTCTTGGTGGTACGGCGCGTTCAACATGAAGGCCGATGTGAAGGCTTTCAAGCCTGCAGACTTTTATGCGGTGTACATCGGGTTTCGATGTGTGTATGACCGCTGAAGTCTGTCTGTTTTAAAACTCAAACCCACCTTGTTGGCGTACTGTGGCAGATGCGTCGCCCGTCAGCAGGTCAGCCAGCAGTTCTGCATGCGCTGGGTTTTTTGCTTTTGTGCAAATCCCTAGGGTGTAGTCGGTACTCAGCTCAAACTCGACGGGCAATACATCAACCAAGTCCACGCCTTCGGTGTAGTTGATTTCGGTCACTTGGGTGCAGCCAATCAAACCGCTCTCGGTGCTTTTTGCCATTTCGCCCATGGCGGTTGCGCCGTTAGGAAACACGCGAAATTTGCTGCGCATGGTTTCATCTAGCCCCAAGGCTTTGAGCACGCTCATGAAGTGAATGCCCGCCGTGGCTTTGTCGGGGTCTGGAAAGTAAATGCCTTGTGCTGCGCTCATGGCGGCATGTAGTTCAGCACGCGTTTTCACGTTGGGGTGTGTTGTGCCTGTGCGCACGGCAACACCTGTTTTGACTTTGCCTAACGAGTGTGCACTGCCAGCCACCACATGGCCCGAGGCGATGAGTTGCTCAATCAATGGTTTGGTGAGGATGACCACATCACACGGTGTGCCAGCCACCAGCTGGTCACGCATTTGGCCCACAGCACTGAACGTGCCGTGAATGGATGTACCTGTGCTTTTTTCAAACTCAGCCTGAACGGCTTTGACCACAGCTGCGGCTGCGCCGCCACTCAATACATGCATGGTGTTCTCTTCGTGATGGGGTTAGTCGGCTTTAGTGCCAGACACTTTGATGATGTTGGCCCACTTGGCTATGTCGGCGTTGAGGTATTGGTCAAACTCAGACACGCTCATGGACATGGGCACAGCGCCTTGCTTGGCCCAAGCCGCTTTGACGTCTGGGTTGTTCACGATCTTGCGCATCTCGGCGTTGAGTTTGTTCACGATGTCAGCGGGGGTGCCTTTGGGAGCCATGATGCCTAGCCAAATGGTGGCTTCGTATTTGGGCACAGTTTCTGCCACGGTGGGCAAGTCGGGCAGGTTGGCAGAGCGTGTCAAACCTGTTGCGCCCAACATGCGCACTTGGCCGTTGCGCGCAAATTCAGCCATGGTGGTTTCTGCATCAAACATCACATCGACTTGGCCACCCACGATGTCGGTGCGCGCGCCAGAGCTGCCCTTGTAGGGGATGTGCGTCATGCTGATGCCAGCCATGTGTTTGAACAATTCACCTGCCATGTGGTAGGGCGTGCCGTTGCCAGAAGATGCGTAGTTGAGTTTGCCTGGCTTGGACTTGGCCAAGGCCACAAGTTCAGCCACGTTTTTCACGGGCACAGAGGGGTGAACGACCAACAGTAAATTGGAAGAGTTAACGGGAGCAACCCCCACAAAGTCTTTCATCAAAGCAAAAGGCTTGCTAGGAATCAGTGACTCGTTGACGGTGTGCGCATTCGACATCATCAACAAGGTGTAACCATCAGCAGGTGCTTTGGCGGCAAAGTCAGTGCCGATGATGGAGCCTGCGCCTGGCTTGTTATCAATCACAAACGATTGCTTGAGTTCGTCACTCAGTCGCTGCGCCATGAAGCGGGCGTAGTTGTCAGCGGGCCCACCCGCTGCAAATGGCACGACGATTTTCACGGGACGGTTGGGATAACTTTGCGCATGGGCAAGGCCAGCGCCAAGTGCCAAAGCAACAGCGATGAGTTTGAGTGAGCGGGGCAGGTGAATCATGTGATGTCTCCGTGGTGTGGAAGGTTCAGTCAACTTTGCCAATGCGAGCGACCAAGCCGCTCATTTCTTTGGCATCGGCTTGCACGAATCGTTCAAAGTCGGCCGAGTCTTGGTACATGAAGGATGTGCCTGCTGCTGCCAACGCGCCAACAGCGCGTGCATCTTGTGCCGCAAATTTGGCGGCTTGGCGCAAGCTGTCCACCACGGCAGGTGGTGTGTCGGCAGGTACAAACATGCCCGACCATTGCGAGTATTGAATCGGCACGCCCAACTCTTTGAAGCTGGGCACATCGGGCATGCTGGCCAAGCGACCTTCACCCCAATGCGCCAAGGCGCGTAAGCGGCCAGATGCAATGTGTTGCTTGACACTGGCAGGGCCTGTCGAGAGGGATTCAATTTGCCCGCTGAGCAACGACAACACGGCGGGTCCTGCACCTGTGTAGGGCACGTGCAGCATGAAGGTGGAGGTGGCTGACTTGAGCTGCTCCATCGGCACATGCATGGTGCCGTAGTTGCCAGATGAACCGAATGAAATTTTTCCAGGATTGGCCTTGGCGTAAGCAATGAACTCGGCGTAGGTTTTCCAGGGGCTATCGCTACGCACCACCAGTACCGTGGGGTCGGCGGTGAAGCGCGCAATGGGCTTGAGCTGGTTCACTTGAAACATGGGCTGCCGTTGCAAAATTTTGTCGGCTTCTGGCAGCACCACGAGCGAAGACAACGACATGAGCACGGTGTAGCCATCCCCCTTGGACTTGGCCACTTGCGCCATGCCAATGCCACCACCTGCGCCACCTTTGTTTTCCACCACGATGGGTTGCTTCAAATAGCGTGACATGGCTTCGGCCACAGGGCGACCCACCGTGTCAGCCACACCACCTGGCGGGAAAGGCACCACCATGGTGATGAGTTTGGTGGGGTAGTTTTGTGCGAAGGCGCTGAAGCTACACACGGCAGCCAATGCAAGGCTAAGTCCGGTGCGAATCAGTTGGCGTCGTTCCATGTCTTGTCTCCTTCAGTTGTTGACGGGCAGGTCAAGCGAATGTTTGCCTGCTTTTTTGTTTTAAACGAAGCGGTTTTCGATGCGGCCCACGCCGTCGATTTCGACGCGGATTACATCGCCTTTCGCGATGTAGCGGGGCGGGTTCAAACCCATGCCTACGCCCGCAGGTGTGCCAGTGGCAATGACATCGCCAGGGTAGAGGGTGATGCCGCGTGAGATGGTTTCGATCAACGTCGGAATGTCGAAGATCATGTTTTCAGTGGGGCCGTCTTGGCGCAACTCGCCGTTGACCCAGCAACGCACGCGGGTGTTGCGGCCATCGACTTCGTCGGCGGTGACGATCCACGGACCCATGGGGCAGAAGGTGTCAAACGACTTGCCCATGTCCCACTGTTGGTGGCGCATTTGCACGTCACGTGCCGTCACGTCGTTGACCACGGTGTAGCCAAACACATGGCTCATGGCATCGGCTTGGGTGATGTTCTTACCGCCTTTGCCAATCACCACGGCCAGCTCGGCTTCGTAGTCGATTTGCTCGGAGATGGCCGCACCTGGCAGATGCACGTCGTCGGTTGGGCCGACCACGCACTCGGGCACTTTGGTAAAGACGATGGGCCATGCCTTGGTGTCGGTGTTGCTGTCTTTGAAGACCGAGGCTTGCAGTTCTTTGGCATGCGCATGGTAGTTACGGCCCACGCACCAAACATTGCGGCGAGGGATGGGCAAGGGCGCTTCAAGGTGGACGTGTGTGATGTCGTGCGGCGTGCCTACCAGCGCTGGCAGCGCATGGCCAGCGGCGAGTGCCTCGATGATGGGTTGAGCGCCATGGTGGGCTTGGCCTTCGGTCAGTGCAAAGGCGGTGACGTGTTGGCCGTCGGCAGACACTTGACCGACATGACGTTGGCCGTTGAGCTTGAAAGTAGCGATGCGCAAAGTGTTCTCCTGAGATGAGTCATTGGTTTGTTTTGGACCAATTTAAGCCATCTTAGGAGGTGTGCGTCATCGGTGCAGACACACACGAGACACCGTGTGAATAGCAGGCTTAAAGCTTCAACGCTTCCCACACCTTGTAAGCGGCATAGGCATCGTTGGCGGCGTAGATGAGTTGTGATTCGCTCAGTCTTAGGTTGGCCCAGTTGCTGGTGGCCGCTTTCTTAGACTTTTGAAAACGTTGGTGAAACAGCACCGCCACCGCACCTTTGACGCCCATTTCCTTGCGATAGCCCTGCGCTTTGAAAATGGAGTTGAGCTCCAAAACGCCAGCAGGCTCGACGCCCAACTTTTGGATGATGCGCTTGCGGTCGTCACCCAAGCCAAAGCCTGCTTTGACAATGTCAGGTCGGGCCAATAAATCGGCAGCGACTGCGCGGCATTCGGGATCGTGCAGCTGAAACACCCATGCGTGTTTACCCGTGGAGAGCTGCAGCACATGCGGCCCATCAGATGCTTCACCGACGCGGAAGGTGGGCTTGGATTCGGTGTCAAAGCCCCAAGCGCTGCAGGTCATCAAGGCATCGTGCGCCTGCTGGGCTTGTGGGCCGGTGTTGACCAAAGTGATGCGGTCAAGCTCCAGGCGGGGAAATTCTGGAAGCAGGGCGATGGCTTCTTTGTCGGGGGTGTTGCGTCGATGTGGCATGTGATGTTCGGGCAAGGTGTCAATAAAACCTGGGTTTGTAGGGGTTGAGCTTTAAGCGACAGAGCGGGTTTGAAATTGTCGATAGATTCCAGTGCGGTGACAGTCCGATACAACTTAAATGCAGGAGACAAACATGGTTCGATTCAAAGTCAACGGTGAAGCGGTCACGGTGGATGCCAGTCCGCAAACGCCTTTGTTATGGGCAATTCGAGAGAATTTGAATTTAACGGGGACTAAGTTTGGTTGTGGCATCGCCCAGTGTGGTGCTTGCACCGTGCACTTGAATGGCGAACCTGTGCGTTCCTGTTCGCTGCCATTATCAGCGGCAGAAAACAAAGAAATCACGACCGTAGAAGGCTTGATGAAAACCAAGACTGGTCAGGCCTTACAGACGGCTTGGATCAAAGAGCAAGCGCCGCAATGTGGCTACTGCCAATCGGGCCAACTGATGACGGCGGCCAAAGTCGTCAGCACAGCGAAGAAAGACCTTAGCCGCACGGAGATATTGCAAGCTATGAGCGGTCACATTTGTCGCTGTGGCACATACAACAAGATCGCTGCAGCGGTGTCTACCGCCCAGAAGTCACTCAAAGGAGGTCAAGCATGAATGTTCTCAACCCTTTGTCGCGTCGCACATTTTTCCTAGGGTCGGGCAGCTTAGCGCTGGGCCTGTCGTTCGGTCTCACGCACAGTGAATTGGCCCAAGCCCAAAGCCAAACACCGGCTTCGAGTTTTTCGCCCAACAGCTGGATCAATATTGGCGTGGACGGCAAGGTCACGCTGATGTCGCCTGCCGCTGAAATGGGGCAAGGCACGATGACGGCGATGCCACTTTTGTTGGCGGAAGAAATGGATTTGGATTGGTCACAAGTGACCGTGGTGCAAGCCCCCAGCAATCCCAAGCTGTTTGGTAATCCCAAGTTTGGGGGCGGCATGATCACGGGTGCATCGCGCACTGTGCAGGGCTATTACGAGCCCTTGCGTTTAGCGGGTGCGCAGGCGCGTTTGGTGATCATGCAAGCCGCTGCGCAGAGCATGGGTGTGCCCATGGGCGAGCTGCGCACTGAGTCCAGCCGTGTGATTCACACCAGCGGTCGTGCGATGACTTATGCAGACATTGCGCGCACTGCGCAATTGCCAGCTGAATTGCCCAAAGTGGACAAAAGCATGCTCAAGCCGATGGCGCAGTTCCGCTTGATCGGCAAGGACATTCCCCGCGTCGATGTGCCTGCGAAATCCAGTGGTGTTGCGCAGTACGGCATTGACCAGCGGTTGCCTGGACTGTTGTGGGCATCTGTGATGCGCGCACCCGTTCAGGGTGAGACGCCCGAGAGTGTGGACGATGCAGCAGCGCGTGCGGTGCCTGGGGTCAAGCATGTGGTGCGATTGCCTTATGGCGTTGCGGTGGTGGCTGATTCATTCTTCACGGCGAAAACGGCGCGCGACAAACTCAAAGTGGTGTGGAGTCAAAAAGCCAAAGCACGCGTGGTGTATACCGATCAAATGCGCGTCGAGTATGTCAAGCGTGCTCAAGATTTGAACGACAAAGGCATTGACTTTCTCAAACATGGTGATGCAGCAGCCCGCATTGCAGGAGCGGTCAAAACCTTCAGTGCGACTTACACCAGCGAGATGGTGAGTCACATTTGTCTTGAGCCCATGAACTGCACCGCCCGCGCAGAAGGCGACAAGATCGAGCTGTGGGCGCCATCGCAGTCGGCCACGTTTGTGACAGGTGCTGTGGCGGGGGCCGCGGGTTTCAAGCCCGAAAACATCAAGGTCAACATCACATTGCTAGGCGGCGGTTTTGGTCGCCGTGTGGAGGCTGACTATGCCGTGGACGCAGCCTTGATCGCAAAGGCCATCCCTGGCACACCTGTTCAAGTCATCTGGACACGTGAAGATGACATGGTCAATGACAAATACCGCCCGATGACAGGCCAGCATTTGATTGCAGGTGTAGATGCCAAAGGCAAGATGGTCGCTCTGTTGCACCGTGTGGTGTCGGAAGGCATCTATGCGCGTGTCGCACCGCCTGCCTTTAAAGCTTCTGGTGGTAAGGATGCACCCGTTTTAGAGGGGACCGAGATCACGTATGACATTGGCGATCACAATGTTCAATTCATGATCGAAGAGCGGGGTATTCAGGCTGGTTTTTGGCGTGCGGTCGGGCCAGGCTATACGAAATTTGCCATCGAATCCATGGTTGACGAAGTGGCTCGCAATGTCGGGGCCGATCCGTTGGCTTATCGTCTGGAGATGTTGTCCAAGAACCCGCGTGGCGTGACTGTGTTGAAGGCCGTGGCCGAGATGTCCCAATGGGGCAAAGCCAAGCTCCCCAAAGGCCATGCCTTGGGTTTGGCTTTCTCGGATGCATGGAATACCCACTGCGGCATGGTCGTGCAGGTGTCGCTGGTCGATGGGCGACCTCAAGTGCACAAAGTTTGGGCCGCTGTGGACTGCGGACATGCTTTGCAGCCGCGCAATGTCGAGGCACAAATCGAAGGGTCGATCATCTTTGGCATGTCCGCTGCTTTGCATGAACACATGGACTTCAGGGCAGGTGAAGCGCAGCAAACCAACCTCAACAGCTACCGTGTGCTACGCGCGCACGAGGCCCCAGAAATCACGGTCAAGGTTATTCCAACCGACAACCCACCAGGAGGTATTGGTGAAGTGGGCTTGCCACCGGTTGCACCCGCGATTTCGAATGCGGTTGTGACCCTGACTGGTAAACGCCTGCGCGCGTTGCCTTTGCCGATCGTCTAAACCTCGGCATCGCTGGCGCGCTTTTCAGAGCGCGCCAGCGATGCGTGGCAGCAGCGGTTTCACTTCTTTTTGAAAGATCGAGAGGCTTTTTTGGTCTTCTCGATCGCTTCTTTGCGCACAGCGCGTTCAGCATCGGCTTGTCTGCCTTCGGCCAACCAAGCCGCAAATTCTTCTGGCGTTTCCAGTGTGACGCGGCCCAACGCCGCCGTGCGGAAATCGTGGATGACGATGTGCGCGGCTTTGGTCAGGTTGATGCGCCCACCGCTTTGCACCGCACCGCGTTGACGGCCAATGGCTTCGAGCAACTCTTCGTCGGTGTGGCTGGCCACGTCGTCGATGGTGTAGCGCTGCTTCAGCTCGTTGGGGTAGTGGGGAATGAGGTAGTTGAGCAGCTCTAGCGCCACGGTTTCTTCGTCAAACGCGTTCACGCCAATCGCACCACTGGCTGCCAAGTTAAAACCGCTTTGCTCGACGATGATGCGCGGCCACAGCACGCCCGGTGTGTCGTACAAATAAAAGTCATCAGCCAAGGCAATGCGTTGTTCGGTTTTGGTGATGCCCGCTTCGTCACCCGTCTTGGCAGCGCGTTTGCCTTTGAGGGTGTTGATGAGGGTGGACTTGCCCACGTTGGGAATGCCGCAAATCAGCACACGCATGGGCTTGACCATGCCGCCACGGTTGGGGGCGAGTTGCTGGCAGTTGTCGATGAGCGCTTTGGCGGGTGAGGCCATGCTGGTGTCCAAGCCAATGGCACGCACGCCAGGCATGGCGTTGTAGTGGGCCAGCCACATCGCGGTGCGAGCTGGGTCAGCCAAATCTTGCTTGCTCAGCACTTTGAGCGCGGGCTTGGTTTTGATCAGCTCGGCCAGCATCGGGTTGGCGCTAGAGCCAGGCAAGCGTGCATCGAGCATTTCGATGACGACGTCAATCTCTTTGATGCGCTCCCCAATCGCTTTGCGCGTGAGGTGCATGTGTCCAGGGAACCATTGAATAGCCATAGTGTGGATTGTCGTTCACATGGCGCGTGTGGCCATTTGCAGCCGCAGATGCACGTCATCTGTCAAATTCACTGGCAGTTGCTGCTTGGCTTTGAGGTAGTGCTCGGTGAACACGTCAAAGTAGGCGTTGAGGGCGGCGGCGGCTGAGGTGTCGCCAGCCAGCGCCAAACACATGGCGCCCACTTCGGCAGTGCACAGGTGGGCTTCGCTTTGTGCGCGGCGCAGTTGGTAGCGCGAGAGTTGTTCGGGGTATAGGCTGAGCACAGGGAAGTGTTGCAGGTAGGGGCTTTTGCGAAACATCTTGCGGGCTTCGTCCCAGGTGCCGTCGAGCAGGATGAACAAGGGGCGCTTGTGGGTAACGTGCGTTACCTCATGCACCACGCGTGCGTCATCGGCAAATTCGCGCGGGAACACCACATAAGGTTGCCATTGCGGGTCGCTCAAGAGCGCCAACAACGCAGGGTCAACTTCGGTACGCGCCCAACCAAAGGCGAAGGTGTCTGCCACCACATCGGCAATCAGCCAGCCCGTGTTGCTAGGTTTGAGTGGCTCAATATCAGCCATGAGCAAACACATGCCCGCGTGCGTGGGTACATCGGGGCGCAGCGTGCACAGGCAGTGCGAGGGGACCAAGCGGCAGCCAGAGCAGCGTTCGCCTTTGGGGCCGCCACGGGCGAGAAAGGGTTTCACGCTGCGGGACAGGCGTGCAGCGCGCAGGCGGGCAACCGCGTGAGGAAGGGCATGAGGTAAATCCACAGACACGATCAGGCGAAACGCAAGGCTACGGCGCTCAAGCTCAGTCCGCCACATTGCATTCACGCCTCAGCAAAGCGAGTGCATCGTGCAGTTTGTAGTCGTGGTCGCTCGCCAGCGTGTCCAGCGATTCATCGATGAAGGTTTCCCACATGGCTATGTAATCGTCTTGATGCTCAGCTGGTGCATTGGCTTGAATGAACGTGGTGGCCAACTCGGGTTGCACACCTGATTTGCGGATTTTGCGAATGAGCGTGGCAGCGGTTTTTTCGGTGAGCAGTGTTTTGCCAGTGCTGCCTGCAGCGATGCACAAGAAGAGGGTGAGCAACGAGCTGTCATCGCTGTGGCCGCCTGTGGCTTTGTTCCAAGCGGCAGAGGTTTGACGGTCAAAGTGGTCCACCTCGGCCAAGCCGTCTTCCACCCAAAAGTAGCGGCCCACAAAAGCAGGTGTTTGGTTGAAGAGTTTTTGCGGTGTGAGCTTGGTGTCCAAGATTTTGGGCAAGTCGGCCTCGACGCTTTGTCGCACTTGCTCGACCGCGGCTTTGAATTCAGCAGGCAAGTTTTTGGGCGCCGCCAAGTGGATAGCTTTTGTGGCGCTGGGTTTGCGCAGCGTGGCAATGATTTTTTGAAAGGCCACCCAGTCTGGCATTTCTTTGTGTTTGGTGGCTTGCGCCAACAGCGCGGTGCGAATGACAGCTTCGGCATCGCAGCCTGCTTCTTCTAAATCGTCCGCGTTGAGGCCCAGTTGGTCGGCCATCCAAATGGCCGCATCGATGACGTGGGCCACTTGTTGGCGCTTGGCCAGCTCGGCTTGGTACTCGGCCAAACTGCACAACGACCATTTGGCCAATTGCGGAATGTGTTTGTCGCTGAAACCGCCATGCTCGTTCATGCCAAAGTGCGTGTTTTGCGGCATGACGATGAGGGCTTTGAGCATGTCAGATGCCGCTTTCGAGCGTGACATGAATGAGTGCTCGCGCAGCTGCTCAGCCGCTTTGCGCAAATCGCCACCACTTTGAATTTCAAGTGTGAGGCTGACCAGGTTGACGATGCGGTCTTTGGCTTTTTCAAGCTCAGGGCGTAAAAACTCGCTGCCAAAGTAGCGCGCAATTTGCACCATGCCTTTGGGTGCATCGGTTTGAATGGCGTCCAGCTTGGCTTGGTCCAGCACGCCGTGCTGCACACCGTAGGCAACTGCCTTCTCAAAGAAAGGGCGGTCATCAAAAAGGGCAACAACAGCTTGCGTCATGGTCTGTTAGGTTTAGATGGCTGATTCTTCGTCAGAGTCACGCGCAGCAGGTGTGGCTTGGCCGCGGTCGGTGGCGCTGGTTTCGACTTTGCCATCGTCCTCTTCCTCGTCGTCTTCCGACAGGCCTGCATCGTGGGCACGCGCTTTGGCGCGCAGCACCAGCAGCATCTCGATGAAGAGGTCTGGAATTTTGTGGCGCAAGATCCAAGCGAGTTGCATCCAGTCTTGGTCAGCCACTTCGTCCTCTTCCACGCGGGGCTTGACATAGGCTGAGCCGAGCAGGGCGCTTTCAGACAGCATGTCGCCATCGTCTTCCATGGTGTCAAACGTGCCGGTGCGGGCAAAGGCTTCGATGCGGCTCCACTTTTCGCTGAAGTAGTCGGCCAGCGCTTCAGCGCCGCCTTCTAGGTCGCCAATGGCGGTGAGGAACTCAACCGTGTCTGCGTCTTCGCGGAAGATGATGGAGTTCATCATGCCGCGCAGGTGGGTGCGTGTGAGGTCTTTGTATTGTTTTTCAATCACCACGGCACGCGCAAACTGCTCGGGCGTGACCAACAGGTTGATGACCGATTCTTTAGACGTGTCGTACTCACGAATGACGGCCAAGATGTCTTTAGGGG
>JACCEE011342408.1_pt1 | contig 11265 bp, 7 predicted proteins | sample 7449931 | NCBI WGS metagenome assembly JACCEE01 (sample SAMN15323457, study PRJNA562643) | freshwater metagenome | isolation source: river surface water | place: USA:Blue River Watershed | collected 2017-08-19 | reverse complement strand
CAAATTTTTCTAAATATACCAAATGAAAGAAATGTTCGGCTAGTAGGAGTAGGTTATGTCTATCGGTTTTCAATTTTTTCAAAAAAAAATGAAGACCCTTCTCAAAGAATAAAAAGTCTTGTTTAGGTTTGTTCCAAATAAAGATAAGCTCGTATGTGGAAGTCCATCCGCCAATTTCTCAATGACATTCACCTCTATGCAGGTTTGACCTGCGGACTGATTGTCATCGCCGTTTGTTTGAGTGGAACTATCTATGTTTACAATACCGAAATCCGCGAATTTTTTGATTCAGAGCGCTATTTTGTGGAAAAAGAGTCGAAGTCCATTCCATTGGATGAACTCAGAGTCACTCTAGAAACTCAATTGGGTGGTCAGGTAGTTGGCTTCCAAGTTTTCGGAAAAGAGGGGAGAACTCATCAATTTTCACTCAAGAAAACTGGAGAGGAGAATTCGATCACCTACTTTGTCAATCCTTATTCCGGAAAAGTCCTTGCAGACAATGCCCAAAAGACAGCTACTGAGAAGTTTATGGGCTCTCTTTTTTCACTGCACCGTTGGTTGCTTTTAGATAAAGTCGAAACCCCCATTTTTGATTCGATGTCCAATCAGGACTTGGGTCGCTTGATCAATGGCATAGCCACTAGTTTATTTCTGTTGGGCGTAATGACAGGCATCTTTTTATGGTTTCCCAAAAAGGCTAAAAATTGGAAGCAGGGATTAAAGGTAAAATGGGATGGGAATTGGAAGCGCATCAACCACGACTTGCACAATACCTTGGCCTTTTATTCGCTCATCGCTCTATTTATCATGGCCGTAACCGGACCTTTCTGGTCATTTGGCTGGTACAAGACGGGCTGGCAAAAGACCTGGGACACCTATCAAGCCCCCAAGGAAGAAATTAAGGGCAATGCAGCTGCTAACCCCGCCCAGGAATCAGAACCCATCCAAGATTCTCTTCCTCAGCCTGCTGCTCCGGTAGTTTCTCTAGATGAATTACTTGCCTTGTCCAGTCAACAACTTCCTTATGAAGGGAATGTACGTTTTACCTTGCCAGAGGATGCCGAGGGGGAAATTGGCGTAAGTAAGTCGCGCATAGGATTTTTTGCCCGAGCAGGGGCAGATCAACTGAAGGTCTTCCCAGCAACACTAGAGGTCAAGGAAACTGTCCTTTTTGGAGAATTGCCTGTCCGCCAGCAAATTGGTAAATCGGTCAAAGCGTTGCATACTGGTGAGATTTTCGGACAATTCACTAAGTTTTTATGGTTCATTGCTTGCGCTGTCGCTACCTCTCTACCAATCACGGGCACCTTGATTTGGTGGAACAAGCGAGGCAAGAAGGGAAATAGAAAATTGGCTCCGGATGCGGATTGAGTTGGTGAAATTTGCTAGCCTAAACTGATTTTTTAAACCCGGTGATAGGCATCTTTTCCCTTCCAAAAAGTATTCTTTAGGGGAAAATTAGAATAGATTTTTTAGGCATCATCGCGTGAATTTTCCAAAAAAATAGGGAAAATTTACAACATGAGAATTCTAGTAGTAGAAGATGAGCAAGGCATATCCAATTTCCTCAAGCAAGGCTTGGAGGAGGAATCTTTCGCTGTCGACGTGGCGGACAATGGGAAAGTAGGTTTGGAATTGGCACTCTCCGGCAATTACGATTTGCTCCTGTTAGATTGGATGGTTCCTGGAATTAGTGGAATCGAGCTCACGCGCCTCTTTCGCAAAGAGTACCCCACAACGCCGATTATTTTTTTAACGGCCAAGGATACCGTAGATGAAACTGTCTTTGGTTTGCAAAATGGAGCCAACGATTACATCAAAAAACCTTTTCATTTCGAAGAACTCCTCGTGCGGATCCGTGTACAAATGCGAAATTCTGTACAGACCGAAGAAAGACTCACTCTTGGCCCGATTGTGCTAGAACCAGAAAAGCATTTGGTGCTTCTAGAAGGCAAAGAAGTGGCACTTACTCAAAAAGAATTTGCTCTTCTAGAATACCTAGTACGGAACAAAAACAAAGTATGTCGAAGAACCCGTATCATCGAGAGTGTTTGGGACATTCATTTTGATTACAACACGGGCATTATTGATGTATTTATCAACTCCCTCCGCAAAAAACTCCAATTGAGTAAGGGCGAGGACTACATTCAAACCATCCGTGGGGTGGGGTACATGGCTAAAGATCGATGAACAGTTCCTACAAAGAACGGATAGCGCGTAGGCTCACCCTGGTGACTGCAGGCATCTTTTTCCTCGTGTTTCTACTGATCTATTTGGTAGCCAACTATACCGTGGTGCACAACATTGATCGTGAACTTCAATTGGAGATTGATAAGCACAAGGGGGAGATTTTTTTGGTGAATGGGAAAATTCGATTTCTCCACATGGACGAGTGGGAAGAGATGGAGCATACCCAACTCCAACTCAATCCTATTTTTATTGAAATTGTGGATTTGGAGGGAAATTCCATGGATCGTTCTCCCAATTTGGGGGAAAATCACCTTACTTTTTCTCCAGAAAAATCACTTGCCGAAGAGGCTTGGACTCAAAAAATTGGTTCTAGAGAAGTACGGCAGCGACAAATTCCTTTACTGACAGCAGGTAAACAAGAAGGTTATTTATTATTGGCCAAATCCTTTGCTGATTCCCGTGAACTGCTGGATAATTTGCGGAATGTACTGCTCTTGATCTACCCCTTAATTCTGGTATCTCTCTACCTCAGCATGCGCTATTTGGCGGGAAAAAGCATCGAGCCTCTGGAGCTTATTAGCCAAAAAACCAATCAGATTACTCAGCAAAACTTGAACGAGCGTGTACCGGAAACCGGTTCCAACGATGAAATTGGCCAATTGACTCGGGCCATCAATAATTTATTGGGACGTCTCGAACAGGCCTTGCAGCGTGAAAAGCAGTTTACATCAGATGCTTCTCACGAATTACGCACCCCACTCGCTGTATTGAGAGGCACCTTAGAAGTTTTGATCCGGAAGCCGCGATCTGCTGAGGAGTATGAGTCAAAAGTAAAAACAGCCCTGGTGAGTATTGATCGAATGAGTGCCATGATAGACCAATTGCTTGCTTTGGCTCGAGTAGAAAATGGAAAGAATTTGGTCAAAGAAGAGCTGGAGCTCATCACTTTTTTGGAGGAATTGGCGGATTCAGTTTCTGGAGAGCAGGGAAAGCGAATTCAATTTCAATCCTTGGTGAGCCTTCCGATCTATGTGCGTACCAATGAAAAATCCTTGGAGATGATTTTACAAAATCTCCTAGAGAATGCCTGCAAATACACGGGCAGCTCTGGAGAAGTGCTACTGCGCGTAGGAAAAGATACTACTGCATTCATCGAAGTGGTAGACAGCGGTACGGGGATCGCTTCGGAGCATTTGGAACAAATTTTTGATCCTTTTTTTAGAGTTCAAGAAGCTTTAGATCATGGGATTCCTGGAACTGGTTTGGGTTTGGCCATTGTCAAAAAATTAGCTCAAGAGTCTTCCATTCAGTTGTCTGTAAGCAGTGAAAAAGGGAAGGGTAGTACCTTCAGATTGGACTTCAACGAATCTTCTTAAGGGAAAATTAAGAAAGGACTAAGTTAGTTCTAAGTCGGGGATTAGAATTTTGTACACTACCCTAGCCTAGGACTTATGCTTGATCGGATTATTCAGTGGAGTATTTCCAATAAATTTTTAGTAGCCCTGTTTATCGCGGCATGGATTGGTTTTGGGATTTATTCCTTAGCCAATCTACCCATCGGCGCAGTTCCTGATGTGACCAACAATCAGGTTCAGGTCATCACCACTTCTCGAAATTTAGCGACCGAGGATGTAGAAAAATTTCTTACCTATCCTATCGAATTGGAGATGGCCAACTTGCCGGGAATCAAGGAAATTCGATCCGTTTCTAAGTTTGGTCTTTCGGTAGTGACCTTGGTCTTTGAGGAGGATTTGGGCACTTACCTACCTCGTCAGTTGATTGCGGAGCGCCTCAAAATTGCCGAGGAACGAATCCCTGCGGGATTTGGTACTCCGATCATGGGTCCGATATCGACAGGATTAGGAGAAATCTACCAATACATTATCGATGTCAAGCCTGGTTACGAGGATCAGTACAGCATTACGGACCTGCGCACCATCCAAGACTGGGTTGTCCGAAGAAATCTATCAGGTATTGAAGGGGTAATTGAAGTCAACACCTGGGGTGGATACCTAAAGCAATACGAGGTAGCCATAAATCCGGAGCGACTCAAGGCATTGGAAGTGGATTTGGCTTCGGTATATGAGGTACTCCAAACCAACAATTCCATCGCAGGAGGAAGTTATATTGAAAAGACCAACGAAAGCTTTTTTATTCGAGGTGAAGGGCAGGTAAAAAGCCTAGAAGACATTGAAGATATGGTGGTCGAGCTCCGAAATGGAAGTCCGATCTACATTCGAGACATTGCTGAAGTGAAGTTTGGCCATGCCAATCGCTTTGGAGCCATCACTGCCAATGCACAAGGTGAGAAGGTCTTGGGTCAAGTGATGATGCTCAAGGGGGCAGATGGGAAAGGAACCATTGATCGGGTAAAGGAACGCATTGCCGAAATGGAAACGGCCCTTCCAGAAGGAATTGTCATCAATGGATTTTTGGATCGCTCGGAACTTATTGGACGGACGACCTTCACCATAGTAGAGAACCTGATTTTAGGCTGTCTGATTGTGGTGTTTGTGGTTGTTTTGCTCCTGGGCAACTTCCGGTCCGGACTTGTGGTTGCTTCCGTGATTCCACTCAGTTTACTATTTGCGCTTTCCTGCATGTACATTTTTGGAGTAGATGCCAACTTGATGAGTTTGGGTGCAATTGACTTTGGAATCATCATTGATGGCGCAGTAATTATTGTAGAATTCATTGCCTTCCAGTTTACCAAATCCTCCGCAGCTTTCTCGGCACTTTCAGGTAAGGAAATGCAACTAGAAAAAGACAAAATTGCCTTTACGGGCTCATCCAAAATGATGCATTCCGCGATTTTTGGGCAGATAATCATCATCCTGGTTTTCATACCCATTCTATCCCTTTCTGGGGTGGAAGGAAAGATGTTTCGACCCATGGCTGAGGTGTTCAGTTTTGCCTTGATCGGCGCAATGATTTTGGGACTTACCTATGTGCCTGCAGTGTCTGCGGTATTTCTGAAGTCCGAAGTTCCCGGTCCAAAAAACACCTCCGTTCGGCTACTCAAATTTTTGAACAACCTGTACCTGCCTGCGCTAAATTGGGCTTTAGGTCATAGCAAAGCCATTCTCCTTGCGGCAGCAGGGTTACTTGTGGGAGCGATTCTGCTTTTCTCGACCATGGGATCAGAGTTTGTACCCACCTTGGACGAGGGAGATTTTGTGATTCAGCCCGTCCTGAAGACAGGTACCACCCTAACCAATACTGTGGAGACGATCACCGAAATGGAGCGGATTCTGATGAAGTTTCCTGAGGTGAAGCAAGTGGTCACCCGGATTGGGGCTGCAGAGATCCCTACTGACCCCATGTCCATGGAGGAAAGTGATGTGATTGTTACGCTTCATCCTCCAAGTGAATGGACTACGGTAGAAACCAAGGACGAGTTGGCCGAGGAGTTTAAAAAAGCCCTAACAGCAATTCCTGGATTGGATTATGAATTTACGCAACCTATTGAGATGCGATTCAATGAATTAATCACTGGAGTGCGTGCTGACTTAGCCATTAAAGTGGTTGGGGAGGATCTGGATGTGTTGCTGCAAACTGCAGAGGAGATCGAAACTGCCATTCAGGGTGTAGAAGGTGCTGCTGATATCATTCTTGAAAAAGTAGATGGCCTACCTCAAATGAAAATTGAGTATGATCGGGCCAAGATTTCGAAGTATGGATTGAATGTGGAGGACCTCAATCAAGTGGTTACCATGGGATTTGCAGGACTTACTGCGGGAACTGTGTTTGAAGGAGAGAAGCAATTTGACTTGGTGGTGCGCTTTGATGAGCCCTACCGAAAGGACATCGAACACCTCGAAAATGCAGCCATACAACTTCCAACTGGAGGAAGTATTCCGCTGTCAGAGTTGGCGACAATCTCCTATACCAAGGGGCCTGCAAAAATTTCCCGAGACAATACCCAACGAAGAGTGGTTGTGGGGGTCAATGTTCGTAATCGAGATTTACAATCTGTGGTGGATGACATTCAGGCTATAGTTAAGAATAAGGTAGAGGTTCCAGAGGGCTATCGTGTCGAATATGGAGGGCAATTTGAGAATTTGCAGCAGGCAAGAACGCGGCTTTTGATTGCGGTACCCATTGCGCTCCTGCTCATTTTTGTGTTGCTCTACTTTGCATTTTCTTCGGCAAAGGATGCCTTTATGATTTTTACAGCGATTCCCTTGTCTGCGATTGGGGGTATTGTACTTCTTTGGATGCGGGATATGCCCTTTAGTATTTCTGCTGGGGTAGGTTTTATTGCTCTTTTTGGTATCGCCGTACTCAATGGCATTGTAATGATTGAACACTTTAAATCGATGGCTTCTCGCTATACATCACTTCGTGAATTGGTGGTAGTAGGTGCTGGTGAGCGTCTACGCCCAGTACTCCTAACTGCCTCAGCCGCCGCCTTAGGGTTTTTGCCAATGGCTCTTTCTGGGTCTGCTGGTGCAGAGGTACAGCGCCCCTTGGCTACAGTGGTTGTAGGAGGGCTCATTTCGGCTACCTTCTTGACCTTAGTGGTGCTCCCGGTGCTTTATGTTTGGTTTAATTCAAAAAAGGAGCGGTCGACATCTAATATGAAAGGTGCTGCACTACTCATTCTTTTTCTGATTCTTCCACTTGCGAGCACTTGGGCTCAAACTGCTGCTGGATTGACTTTGGAGGAGGCGCTTGTATTGGCTGAGAATCAAAATTTGGGGATACAAGCAGCACAAAAGCGGTTAGCGGCTGCAGAAGCCCTGACAGGTTCCGCTTGGAACTTAGGTAAAACAGAGATTTATCGTGCTCAGGATGAAAATGACATTGCAGAAAATGGAGTATTCAACCGGGTATGGGGAGTACGTCAGCGATTTGAGATGCCTACGGTTTACAGCACTTCCAAAAATCTCCTTCAAGCCGGGCAAAGCCAGGAAGAAGCGCGCTTGCAATTGGATATGCGTGCCTTGAAAAAAGAAGTCAGCTTGGCTTTTGTAAACGGGCAATACTGGATGGAGTTGGAGCAGAATTATGGGTATTTGGACAGCCTTTATTCCGCCTTTGCGGTAGCAGCGTCACGTCGTCTACAGACGGGAGAGTCTTCGCTCTTGGAAAAACTCACTGCTGAAAGCAAGCAAAAGGAAATTGGATTGCGCAGTTCGGAGGCAAAAAGCGAGAAGTCGAATGCCTTGATGCGTTTGGCGAGTTTATTGGGTGTGGAAGGTGAAATCCAGATTTCCAGTATACCTGTGGTATTGAATTCAGAAATCCCTCAAGAGTTGCACCCAGGCATTTCTTGGTATGAGGCGAGCAAGATGCAAGCCAGGTATCGGACCCAAGTGGAGATGCAGTACTTGTTGCCCGACGTAAACATGAATTTATTTCGAGGGACGAATTTAGCTGCAGGCTCCAAAATTTATCCAGGTTTTGAGGTAGGCGTGGGCATTCCCTTGTTTTTCGGATCTCAAGCCGCTAAGATAAGGGCAGGAAAATTAGTGCAGCAACAGGTGAATTTGGAAGCAGACAATTTTCAGATGCGCCTAGATAATCAAGTTGCAGTGCTACAAAAGAAATTGGCACAGCAAAGTCAAGTAATCCACTACTTTGAGCAGGAGGGGATGCGACTAGCGAATCAGTTGCAGGCCCAGGCCACACGCTCCTTTTCCGAAGGAGAAATCGATTTTCTTCAGTATGTGCAATTGATAGAAAATTCACGGTCACTTCGTATCCAATACTTAGAAGCGAAGCGGGACTATTTAATCAATCAACTCGAACTTATTTACTTAAATCCCTCATGAAATCTAGTTCAAAAGTATTTTTAGCGCCAGTTTTAGCGCTGGTTCTGTTGTTTTCCTGTACCCAAAAAGAAGATGGCATTGAGGTGACTGAAGCGCCAAGCGAATCCACTGAAATTCAATTGACGGAGGAACAATTCCGAACCATGAAAATGGAGTGGGGGGAATTGCATACCGGAGAATTTTCGGAGGAAATTGCAGTGCAAGGTACTGTTCAAATTCCGGTAGAAGGGATGCGAGAAATCACCACCTACTTTGGGGGATATGTTCAAGATCTAAAGTTGATTGAAGGTCAGGAAGTTCGTAAGGGAGAAGTGTTGTTTACGTTAGAAAACCCAGATTTTCTACGCTTGCAGCAGGATTTCTTGGAAACAAAGAGTCAATTGTCCTACCTAAAAGCAGAATGGGAACGGCAAAAGACCTTGGCGCAGGAACAGATTTCAGCGCAGAAAAACTTTCTAAAAGCGGTTGCGGATTACGAGGCGGCTTTGGCAAAAACGCAAAGTTTGAAAAAGCAGTTGGCGCTAATTTCGATTGATGGAGAGGCACTTTCTCCAGCAACCATGCGGAGCAAAATATCAATTACTTCACCCATCGCTGGGTTTGTAGAGGAAGTAGTGGCTGTGCCAGGACAGTTTTTACCTTCTGCAGCCAAGGCTCTTGCCTTGATCAGTAAGGAACATATTCATGTGGAGCTGGTACTTTTTGAGAAGGATGCAAGCAAGGTGCATATCGGTCAAATAGTCGAATTTACAAGCCCAGATCGTCCGGATGAGGTGCTCAAGGCAAAAATAAAAGTGGTGGGCAAGTCCATCAATGCCCAGCGACAGATCAACGTGCATGCTGACCTGATTGATGAAAAGGAGGAAGGTAAATTGACCCCTGGCATGTTTTTGCAGGCTCGGATTCAATTGGATCCACAACAGTCTTTGGCTGTTCCCGAAGAATCGATCATTGAAGTAGGAGAGGAACATTACATTTTGGTTCAAAAATCAAAAAGTGCGGGTAGCTTCACGCTACAAAAAATCAAGGTAACTCCTGGGGCCAAAGGCAAGCAGTATCGAGCAATCTCCACTGCCACAGCCTTAGATTCCACAGCCATAGTTTTGGTTAAAGGAGGGTTTAATTTGTTATAAAAATGACAAGCTCCTTTAAAGATTGGCTGGTTCTCTAACGAGTTCTCCGTCTGGGTTTTCTTTAGTAAGTTGGCGCATTAATCGAATTTGGAGCTCTAGTTCAAGCATGAACCATCCTTTAGACAATCCCATTTGGTCTGCCTTAAATTCAGGATCTTCCTCCTTTTCCTATGGCAAAGGAACAGCACGGTTTATAGATCGAAGGATTGGTTTTTTTGCGGGACTTCCCATTTATGACAAGGAACACCTATCCCAGCTGTATGCCGAGATGGATTCGGGGATGCGGGTGATTGTATTTACCCCCGGGTTTTTGGATTTAGAGCCCATGTGGAAGGTGCGCAATGACAATGCTTTGTTGCAGATGGTCTACGAAAAGCCTTCAATCCAATTGAATCTAGATTCTTCTATTCGTGCACTTGGTAAGGCAGATGTACCCGATATGTTGGCCCTAACTCAGTTGGCTAAGCCTGGACCTTTTTTAGAAAACACGATTGATTTTGGAGGGTATTTCGGGTATTTTGAGGAAGGAAGATTGGTTTCCATGGCGGGAACTCGCTTGGCGGCGGGGCCCTACACCGAAGTGAGTGCAGTGTGCACGCATCCTGAATTTGTCGGGAGAGGATTGGCAAATCTTGTATTGCCTCATGTGATCCAATTTATTCAGCAACACCGTCAAACTCCTTACCTCCAACTCTATCCCGACAACCTACCCGCTTACCGCTTGTACCGACGATTGGGATTTGTGGAGCGGGCTAATTTGCGCGTCTATTCCTTAGAAAAGTAAGTAGTCTGTAGAATGCTATTCAGTGTAGTATTTTGGAAAGCCAGTTCTCGGAAGGCTTACGAATAAATTGGAATACAATCTAGGATTCCTGATACGTAGCGTTAGGTAGGCTGTGCCGAAAATCCCTATATTTCACTGCTAACAATCTTTTCAAGGTCACTTTCTCCCTAATTATTGCTTATGACTAGATTCAAATTCATTTTCCTGGGGCTAATGCTATTTTCTCTGGAGCTTTTTTGTCAATCTAAAACTACAAAAACAGAGCATGTAGTGCTGATTACTTTGGATGGTCTGCGCTGGCAAGAATTGTTTTTCGGAGCAGATTCATTGTTGGTGGATGATACAGGAATGGTAGCGCATGCAGGTTCCTTATTGGCTGATTTTTGGCATTCCGATCCCTTGGTGCGTAGAACCAAGCTTTTCCCTTTTGTGTGGGGTACGCTTGCCAAGCAGGGGCAATTGTATGGGAATCGCTCTTTTGGTGCTAAGGTAGACACCCAAAATAAACTTTGGTTCTCCTATCCGGGCTATAACGAGTTGCTTTCGGGAAGTGCTGACGATATCCGAATTCGGTCCAATGACAAGGTGCCTAACCCGAACAAGACCTTCCTAGAGTACTTGAACGAGATGCCTGCCTACCGAAATAAGGTGATGGCTTTTGGGGGTTGGGATGTATTTCCCTCCATTATCAATGAAACCCGAAGTGGCATTCCTGTGAATTCAGGATTTACTCCTGCAAAGGGGAATACGCTCACTGAATCCGAAAAACTCCTCAACCGCCTGCAAAAGGAGATTCGCGGACCATGGGGGTCTGTTCGATTGGACCCCTTTACCCACCATTATGCTTTGGAAGCCTTGCGGATTCAGAAGCCCAGCATCTTGTACCTAGCCTATGGGGAAACAGACGATTGGGCACATGATGGAAAGTATGATGAATACCTGAAATCCGCCAAGCAGACCGATGCCTACTTGAAGGAAATCTGGGAAACCATTCAGGCAGATCCCTTCTACAGAAATAAGACCACGATGCTCATCACGGTAGATCATGGCCGTGGAACGAGCAAAGAAAGCTGGAAAAGCCACGGGGCTGATGTCCCAGGAGCAGGTGAGGTTTGGCTCATCGCTATCGGCCCAGATACGCCTTCATTAGGAGAAATCAAACAGGAAGGACAGTGGCATTCGGCCATGCTTGCACGTACAATCTTTCGCTTGTTGGGCTTGGATTATCCTGAGGCCAAAGCCGCTCCGGAATGGAAAGAAATCCTTGGGCAAACCCGATTGAACTAAATCAAGGAAGTAATTCGAGAGTGGATACACATTTCTGTGGGCTTAGGACTACTAATATCCTTCCTTAGAATTGACAAAGCCCTTGGAATAGCTT
>JACCEE010561456.1_pt1 | contig 11265 bp, 5 predicted proteins | sample 7449931 | NCBI WGS metagenome assembly JACCEE01 (sample SAMN15323457, study PRJNA562643) | freshwater metagenome | isolation source: river surface water | place: USA:Blue River Watershed | collected 2017-08-19 | reverse complement strand
GATCACTTCTGGAGCCGACGGATTACCTTTGATAGGGGTAAACGTTGTCGAAAAGGGTACAACCAATGGAACAGTTACGGATTTTGATGGAAACTTTGAGTTAACCGTATCTTCTAACGCAGTTCTCGACATCTCTTATATTGGGTTCTTGAGCCAGGAGGTAAAGATTGTTGCTGGAAAAACTACTTACAATGTTGTATTAAAAGAAGACTCGCAAGCACTTGATGAAGTAGTGGTTGTGGGTTATGGTGTTCAGAAAAAGAAATTGGTTACCGGTGCTACAGTACAGGTAAGCGGAGACAACCTTCAGAAATTAAGCACTACCAATGCATTGGGTGCTTTACAAAGCCAATCTCCCGGGGTTAACATTACCCAGAGTTCAGGTCAGCCCGGTGAAGGATTCAAAGTGGTTATCCGTGGTCTCGGAACCGTAGGTTCATCCGGACCTCTTTACGTAATTGACGGTGTTGCAGGCGGCGATATCAATGCGCTGAACCCTTCTGACATCGAATCGATCGACGTATTGAAGGATGCTGCATCAGCAGCTATTTATGGTGCGCGTGCAGCCAACGGTGTAGTTCTTGTTACTACTAAACAAGGTAAAGCCGGAAAACTTCAACTTTCTTATGATGGATATTACGGAGCACAGTATCTGGCTAAATTACCTCCGTTGTTGAATGCAAGAGAGTATATGTCAATGATGGACGAAACACGCTATAATGAAGCAAGTCCAGGTTATGATTGGCCTAATCTATTACCAACCGATCTTTATAATTCAATTATGGATGGATCTTGGCAAGGTACAAACTGGATAAAGGAGACTTATAACGAAGCTGCTCCAACCCAGAATCACTCATTTAACCTGGCCGGTGGTACAGAACAGTCTAAATTCTCCATGGGTTTCTCTTACACGTCTCAGGAAGGTATTTTAGGAAAGCCGGTACAATCTCAGTTTGACCGTTATACAGCACGTATTAACTCGGATCACGTATTGTTAAAAGTGAAGGATTTTGATGCCATTAAGATTGGAGAAACATTGAACTTCAACTACAATACCAAATCGGGTATCGCAATTGGTAATATTTATGGAAACTCTATCCATAATATGTTGATTGGTAATCCATTGTTGCCTGCTTATGATGCTGAAGGAAACTTCTATGATTACGATGATAAAGTAAATAACGGATGGAACTTTGATGGTAATACAGGCAACCCGCTTGCCGGAACTGCGCTTTCTAACTGGGGTTTAAATTTGTCTAAAAATTATGCCTTGCAGTCGAGTGCTTATTTGGAAATCCAACCAATCAAAAATTTGGTATTCAGATCTCAGTTCGGTTACAAGATGACAGCATCCTCTTATCGTTCATACGACGGTATCCGTCACTTGTCAAACAATACGAATGTAACAATGGATAATGTATATCAGAGTGCAAGCTCGGGTCATAACATTACGTTGGATAATACGATTGCCTATAAATTCAACGTAGCCGATTTGCACCAGTTTGATGTTGTAGTTGGTCAGTCAGTTGAAAAATGGGGTATGGGATCAAATATTAATGCAAGTGGTAATAACTCCATTTTTGAAGGATCCTTTGACCATGCATGGGTAGATAATACCAAACCGACTGAATTGTCGCAACGTGGCGCCGGTGGTTCTCCATGGGGAGAAGGTGCTTTAGCTTCATTCTTTGGTCGTGCAAACTATAACTACAAAGAAACCTACATGGCCTCTTTGACAATGCGTGCCGACGGATCTTCCAACTTTGCTAGAGGTAACCGTTGGGGATATTTCCCTTCTGCATCTGCAGGATGGGTGATGACCAACGAAAGCTTTATGGAAGATGCTAAGAGCTGGATGGATTTCTTGAAACTTCGTGCAAGCTGGGGTCAGAATGGTAATGCATCAATTAATCCATTCCAATATCAGACTACATTTGCATTTGATACTAGCAATGGTTACTACTTTGATTCAGGAAAGAAAGTTCAGACAGTAGGTGGTTATGCGGATATTCTTGCTAATCCGGATGTGACTTGGGAGACTTCTGAGCAGCTTAACTTTGGTCTTGATTCACGTTTCCTTAATTCTCGACTAGGCTTGACCTTCGACTGGTATGTGAAAACTACCAAAGACTGGTTGGTTACAGCTCCGATTTCAGGAGTTTGGGGGCTAAATCCTCCAGCAGTGAATGGCGGAGATATCGAAAACCGCGGTTTTGAGGTTGCCTTGAACTGGAATGATAAAGTAGGCGAATTTAATTACGGTGCAACTGTAAACTTTGCCCACAATAAGAATGAGGTAACACGTATTGCCAATGCCGAGGGTATTATTCACGGAGATGCCAACGTATTAAGTCAGGGTACAACGGAAATGTATCGTGCCCAGGTTGGATATCCGATCGGATACTTCTATGGCTACAAAACAGCAGGTGTGTTCCAGAACTGGAGTCAGGTAGATGGTACTGCTGCTAAGTATGCAGGAGCACAGCCGGGTGACTTGATTTTTGTTGATTCAAACAATGACGGAAAAATCACAGAAGACGACCGTACACAGATTGGTAATCCGCATCCTGACTTTACCATGGGTCTGAATCTTAATTTCTCTTACAAAGGTTTTGATTTGAACATCACTGGAGCAGGTGCATTCGGTCAGCAGATCGCTAAATCGTACCGTTCTTTTGCGGATTCTCCATTACAAAATTATACTACAGACATCTTTGGCCGTTGGACTGGCGAAGGTACTTCCAATAAATTACCTCGTCTGACTTCTGGTAGCCATACAAACTGGCAGAATATTTCTGATATATATATTGAAGATGGTGATTATCTGAAAATTCAGAACCTTACAATTGGCTACGACTTTAAGAAGTTGTTTCCAACAATGCCTCTTGGACAAGCACGCTTGTATTTAACAGCTCAGAACCTGTTCACATTTACCGGTTATTCGGGCATGGATCCGGAAATTGGTTATGGCTACGATAAGAGTTGGGTTTCTGGTATTGATTTGGGTTACTATCCAAGCCCCAGAACATATATGGTAGGTGTAAATCTTAAATTTTAAATGAGAGAATAAATATGAAAAAAGTATTATATATTGCCGCTTCTGCGCTACTGTTTACAAGTTGCGAAAGTTTCTTGGATACGGAAAGCTACACTAAGAAAACAACAGGTAATTATCCCGTTACTGAAAAAGATGCGATTCAGCTGGTTACAGGTGTTTATGCTACTTTAAATAAACCAATAGCCAATTGCCAGAATACCTATTTCTATTTGTCGGAACTGGCTTCTGACGACCGTTTTGGTGGTGGTGGTGAGAATGATAAGGATATGCAGGTGATGGACCACTTGTTATATACTAACATCAACCGTTTCCAATCTTTCTGGACAGACCGCTATTCAGGCATTAACCGTGCCAATATGGCCATCGCAAACCTGGATAAGGTTGCAAATGAAACCATGAGAAATCAGATGATGGGTGAAACTTTAACCCTTCGCGCTTTTTTCTATAATGAATTGGTTGAAATGTTCGGAAGTGTGCCTTTGATTACAACTGTTCCCCAGAATGTGGCTGAAGCACAGGCTTATCCTGCACAGTCTCCCGTCGATGAGATTTATGCATCCATTGCCGCCGATTTAAAGAAGGCAATCGAGATAATGCCAAATAAAAAATGGAACGAAACAGTTTCTGGAGCAGGACATTTAACCAAATGGACAGCAGAAGCTTTGTTGGGTCGTGTATTTTTGTTCTATACCGGTTTCTATGGTAAAGAGTCTCTGCCTTTAATGGGTGAAGATGGAACTATATCAGGTTCTATAGGCAAAGACGAAGTTGCTGCAGCTCTGAAAGATTGTATTGATAATAGCGGACATAGTTTGGTAAGCGATTATCGTAGTTTGTGGCCTTATTCAAATAAACTTTCTAAGAAAGATTATCCCTATGTGAAAAATGCACCGGATTGGGTGAAGGATGGAGAAAATCCAGAACAGGTTTTTGCAATCAAATGTTCTCATTTGGCTGACTGGAGTACTACAATCGGATACTCGAATCAGTATATGTTGCATTTTGCAATCCGTAGCCATGGTGGAGCTGATCAATATAAGAAACTATTCCCATTCGGTCAGGGTTGGGGTGCTGGTCCGGTTAGTCCGAAACTTTGGAAGGAATGGCAGGCAGCTGAACCTAACGATCCACGAAGAGAAGCGTCTATTTTGGATGGATCCAAAACAGAGGGTTATATTTATGGAGCTGATAAGCAGATGGAAGAAACAGGTTTGTGGCAGAAAAAAATTGTTGCAACAACCGGTGCTAAGGAATATAATGCTGATGGTACAATTAAAACACTCTTCAATAGCTTTACTTCTTCAACTGATTACTACGGAGACGGGGCAGATGACGACTTCCAACTTGGTCATGAAATAGATTTGAACGTGATCCGTTTTGCTGATGTGCTTCTGATGCATTCAGAAATTACCAAAACTGCGGATGGAATGAACCGTGTACGTGCCCGTGCTGGTCTTCCTGCAGTTACCTATTCTGAAACAGCTTTACGCAATGAACGTAGGTGGGAGCTTGCATTTGAAGGTACTCGCTGGGCTGATATCAGACGTTGGGGTATTGCAGAACAGGCTCTTAGCAATCAGTTAGGTTCTGATATCTGGAACCGCGGTGTAGCTACTGTGATGAAAAATCAAGGTGCCGGTTATGCAGCTCGTTATGCTGCAACCAAGGGATTCATGCCTATTCCACAATCTGAAATTGATCTATCTAATGGTGTTTTGAAACAAAATGCCGGATGGGATGCTTCTGCAGTCTTTGTAAGCTGGAATGAATAGTAAAATGTTAAATTTAAATCTTAATAAGAATCTTATGAACAAGACATTAATATATTCCATGTTAGCTGCTTCATTACTGATGGTTGCTTGTGATCCTGCGGAAGACAGAGATGTGCTTTCTGGAGCAATAACAGCCGATCAATTGAATATAACAGCTACACCTCAAGTGGTTGACGGGAAAAATTCAAACTACATCGATTTAAACAGCGATGGAGTAGGTACGTTGACCTCCTGGTTTTATGGTAACGGAACTACCACAAGCACAAAAACAACCGTACAGGTGGTGCTTGCCGGTCAGCGTGAAATAGTTTTTACCGGATTGAATCACGATGGAACCTACATAACAAAAACATTGACTGTACAAGTTGATACGCTTATCAATGTTGCTCCGGAATGGGGTATTCTGTGCGGTACCGGTGAGAAAAATTGGGTATGGGATAATACGTTAAGCGCCGTTTGGGGTAACGGAGGTTATAAAGGTAATACATCTCCAGGCTGGTGGACAGTTGCTCTGGCAGATATCGATGGTCAGGCTAAAGGAGAAGGAGCCGGAGCAAAAATGACTTTTGCGGTAGATGGTTCGGGTCTGACAAAAATCAAATCAGATGGTTCGTCCACAAAAGGTTCATTTGTCTTTGATATGTCAGCTATTACAAAAGACGACGGAGGTGCTGTTTGGGCAAAAGGTAAACTTACAACCAAGAATGTTACTGTACTTTGTGGTAAATCACCCAATGAAGGTAACGGTCCGGTTTATTCGTATGATATTCTGAAACTGGATGACCAGAAGATGGTGCTTTCTTATCCTGAGCCTGGTGCAGGTTCTTGGGGTACAGCATGGTTCTGGATGTTTAGAGCTGAATGATAGGTTGTTTATAATTTGGAAGAGTGCAGGAGTTTTTCTGCACTCTTTTATCTCTTAATAAATTTGTGCAATTAACTTTAAGTAGTATTATGCAAAAGGTATATTGTTTTATCACTCTTCTGTTTATGTTGTCTTGTGCTTCTTTCGAAAGTAAATATATCATTGAAGGAAAGCTGAAAGGAAAAACTTACGATGGAGAATTTATTTATTTAGTTCCGGTTGAGGGTGCTACTGCTGAGACGGTTGATTCTGTACAGATAAAGGATGGTACTTTTAGATTCGAAGGGGATGCTTCAGTCCCTTCAATTTGTATACTACGAACCCGACCTTTGTTACGAATGGAATTGCAGGAGTTACTTGTTGTTACTGAACCGGGAACAATCAGCGTTATACTTGATACAGAGAGCTCTGCCAAGGGAACTCCTCAGAATGAAGCCCTTCAATTGTGGAAAGAACAGAAACGAAACTCTGATTTTGCATATACGAATATAAATCAGCAATTACTTGAAGCCGACGAATCTAAAAAAGAGGAACTAAAAAAGCTTCAAATGAAGTACGATAAGGAATATTCCAATTTTAATTATAATTTTGTAAAGCAATATAAGCATACGGCTGTAGGTGAATTTGTGTATAAGATGACCGGTTTTTCCTTTACCCCAGAACAAAAAAAGGAATTAAACTCCTTGTAAATTACATGCTAAGGCCGTTGTATGTAACTTTAAAATGAAAATTATTCATGACAAAAAAGGAAGTACTTATCAAAGCTGGATCTGTAATGATGTTTGCTATACTATGTATAGCTTTCTTTCAAATTTTTTATCCGTACCATCTGTTTATTAAAGAACAGCTACAGCTTTTTTTGTTTACTTCCGAATATTTTATCTCTTATTTATCTAAACCGGCTTCACTAGCCTCTTATCTGGGCGACTTCTTTACCCAATTTTTTTATCTTCGATGGGGAGGTGCTATAGTCTTAGCCTTGCTGCTTTGTGTGGAGTGGCTGCTGATTGTTTGCTTGTTGCGAAAACTGGGGGCAGAAAAGAATGTGTTGCTTTATGCTTTCTTTCCCATTATTGGAGAATGGGTATTGCATTGTGGACTGGGGTATTCCGTGTCTTCTACTATTACTGTAATTCTTTGTATAATTATTTTTTTGCTTTACGCCACAATTAAAAAACGATTTATCGCATTTCTGGTTGCGATTCTTCTTCAACCCATTTTGTATGCATTGCTGGGAAGTGGATTGTTTACATTTAACCTATTACTCTTGCTGACAGATTCTATCAGAAAAGAGAAATTGAACTTATTAGCATACGTAATTCTTTTTACGGGTATTTTGATTCCGTTTTTATTGCGCTCTCATTATCTGTTGACTATCGAACAGGCATATATCTATCCTCATAGAGAATTTATGGCATTTGTGCCACCTCTTTTAATAATAATGCTTGCTGGTGGCATGTCATCCCGGGAGGTTAGAATATACACATCCGATATCAGATATACTCCTTTCCTTTTTGGATTACAACTTATATTGTTGATAGGAGGTGTACTATCCAGAGCAAATTTTCACAGAGAAAAGATCCTTTCGCTTGACAGTGAGGCGTATTTTGGGAACTGGTCGAAGGTTTTGAAACAGGCTTCTTCTTATAATCTAAATGATAATATCGCAACTTATTATACAAATCTGGCACTGGCTCGCTACGGTCAGCTTCCGGACCACATCCTGGAGTTTTATCAGCCTGCAACAGACGGACTGTTTTTACCCGTAAACCCGAATGCTTCTCCTCTAACGATCTTCTTTAGCAATGAGGTGTTCTTTTATCTTGGAGATATGAATATGGCACAACATTCTTCTATGCTGGGAATGATTTTCTCTCCAAATAACAGAAGCTCTCGTCTTATCAAACGATTGGCAGAAATCAACATGATTAACGGAGAGAAAGAGGCAGCACGTAAATATTTAAGAATGCTTGAACCTACTCTTTTCCATCGTGCATGGGCTAAGAAGCGTTTGCAGATCCTTGATGCCGATACATTGATTGCCTCAACAGATGCCTGGCTGAAAGAGAAACGAAGCATGATTCCGAAACGTGACACGCTACGTAGTTCGACCGATTATCTTGCATCATTAAACCTTCTGGCCTCAAGTAATCCGGCTAATAAAATGGCGGTCGACTATCTGTTATGCTATCATTTGTTATCGAAAGATATCCGGTCTTTCACCAATGCCTATAACCGCTATGTAAAAGATACTTCTTCTTTGTTACCCCGGATTTATGGAGAGGCATTGCTGATAAGTCTTCTTAACTCCAAAGCAACGGATAAAGAGGTTCAATCTTACGGAATATCTCCGGATATGATTCGTGAATTTGCCGAATATACAAGGTTGTACGAGCAAAGTAACGGACGAGGGGAGTTGTTGCAGGCAAAATTTGGAAAGAGTTACTGGTTTTATTTTCACTTTGCAAAAATGGATACAAAATGAAGCAAATTATATACTACTTACTTTTGTTACTGCTTATCATTCAGTCGGGATGTAACCGTCCGTCTGAGATACAGAAGATTGATGGAATGCCACCGATCTATCCGGATTATACCAATATTACTATCCCGTATAACATAGCTCCCTTAAATTTCTTATTACGAAATAAGCCGCAATCTGTCGAAGTTTCTGTTAAGGGGAAAAATACATCCTTTGTCGTATACGGAAATGAAAAGATACAATTCCCCGAAAGGAAATGGAGATCATTATTGGAGTCCGAAAAAGGGAATGATATAACAGTTGAGGTTACAGTTGAAAAAGATGGGAAGTGGTATCGTTATGCTGCGTTTAAATGGAAAGTATCTATCCATAAAATTGATTCGTATTTGAGTTACCGAAGGATTGAACCAGGATACGAGGTGTGGAATAAAATTCAGATATGTCAGCGGAATCTGGAGAATTTTTCTGAAAAAGTATTGGCGGATAATAATCTGACCGATGGATCTTGCATGAATTGTCACATTTACAATCAACATCAGAAGGATGTTTCCCTTTTTCATTTAAGGGGGAAAAAGGGAGGAACAATTCTGAATAGGAATGGGAAGCTTCGAAAATTAAATACAAAAGGAGTCAATAGCTTTGCTCCGGCGGTTTATGGGGCCTTCCACCCTTCAGGACGCTTTGGTGTCTTCTCGCAAAACACAATAATTCCGGAATTTCATGCCTATCGCTCCGAACGTCTGGAAGTATATGATACCGCATCAGATCTGGTTATTCTCGATTTTGATAATAACAGTTTAAATACATCCTTATTGGTTTCAGGGGATCAGACATTGGAAACTTTTCCTGTGTTCTCGGCAGATGGAAAGTCGGTTTACTATTGTGCAGCTCCTCAGTTGCCTTTACCCGACAGCATCCGTTCACTTCGTTACAGCCTGATGCGAATCGACTTTGATGAAAAAAGCGGTAAATTTGGCAATAAGATTGACACCATTCTCTCTGCAAATAGTCTGCAACAATCGGTCAGCTTCCCCAAGATTTCTCCAAACGGACGTTATCTGCTTTTCTGTGTATCAGATTATGGCACCTTCCCGATTTGGCACAATGAAACGGACTTACGTATGCTTGATTTGAAAACAGGAGGTGTAGATTCCCTTAAACAAGTAAACACCTGGTATTCGGATTCATATCATAGCTGGTCGTCCGAAAGCCGGTGGTTTGTTTTTGCAAGCAAACGTGACAATGGAATATATGGAAAGCCCTATTTTTCATATATAGATAACAACGGAGTAGCCAGTAAACCATTTGTTCTGCCTCAGAAAGATCCGGCTTATTACGATTATACACTTATTTCATTTAATATCCCCGAATTATCGAAAGAAGGTGTATCTTTCGGTGCAATGGATGTAGAAGATGCCTATTTTAATTTACCGACGGATGAGATGAAGTAAATAAAAATTATTCGAATGAAGATACTATTAAGAAATGCCAACGGGATGCTAACACTCTTACTTGGAGTTGTTGTCTTTATTTTTTATGCCTTTTTCTATGCAAATCACCTGCATTTCCAGGAACAGCTGCAGTTATTTCAGTTTACAGGGCCCTATTTTATAGAGTATATCTCTATTCCTTCCGGGTTTACGGCATTCTTGAGTCAGTTTATTACCCAGTTTTTCTATTTACCGTGGGTCGGACCAGTATTAATGGCGCTACTTATGGTACGCTTGCAATTAATGGTAAAATGGGTTGCTTTCCGTATAAAGAGGAATCCAAATCTTGAACCATTTACATTTGTTCCCCCTCTTTTTTTATGGGCTCTTCTATGTGACGAAAATTATATGCTTGGGGGATTGGTTGCATTAATTCTTACGCTTCAGTTGGTTTGGGTGCTTACTAAAATCAGTTCGCCTGTAGTACGTATCGTTGCTACGATGATTTTCATCCCAATTACTTATTGGCTTGCAGGAGGTACTGCGGTTCTAATGCCTCTGATCATGATTGTATTTGAGCTTACTCGTCCCACTGAAAATAGAGTGTCGGCTTGGGGGATTGGTGCAGGATATCTAATTTTAATGCTTATTTCGCCACTTATCGCTAAAAACTACCTGGTTCTTCTTCCGTCAATGCAGGTTTTTATCGGATACGGTTATTATCGTTATCTTATTTATCTGCCTTTTGGAATCCTGCTGTTATGGGCGTTGACGTTTTTAGTAATGCTATTGTATGCTTTTTTGCCAAAAAGTGTGATGGATGGAAAGAAGAGTTTACCATTTTATTTTTCTTCGCTCTTTCTTGTGTGGGGCGGAGCTGCGTATCTGGTAGCAGGTTCTTACAACCGCATCGCCGAGGAGGTTATGACCTATGATTACTTAGTCCGGACTCAACAATGGGATAAGGCAGTGGCTATGGCCGAAAAAGATGCCCCAGCTAATCCGCTTGCAGTAGCAAGTCTTAATCTGGCCCTTAGTCAGAAGGGACTATTAGGGGATAAGATGTTTCATTTTATTCAGAATGGGAGTGAGGGGTTGATTCCGCAATTTGATAGGGACTATCTCTTGCCTATGATGGTTGGGGAGGTTTATTACTATCTTGGATTGACAAATACAGCACAGCGTTTTGCATTTGAAGGAATGGAGGCTATTCCCGATTATCAAAAAAGCGCCCGCTGTTTGAAACGGTTGGCCGAAACGAATTTAATAAACGGCTCTTATGAAGTTTCCAGAAAGTACCTGCTCATACTCCAAAATACTTTTTTCTATAAAGATTGGGCTACCGAAACGCTTGCCTATTTAGGAGATGAAGATCGGATCAATAATCATCCGGAGTGGGGAAGAATTAGAAAATTCAGACTCAAAGAAGATTTCTTATTTGATGGGAATCAGCTGGATATGATATTAGGAATGCTTATTCAACAAGAGCCGAAGAACCGGATGGCATACGAATATCTGATGGGCTATTGCCTGCTGAATAAAGATTTACCCCATTTTATGCAGTATGTCGACTTAGGGAAAGAGATAGGTTATAAGTCGATGCCGATCAGTTATCAGGAAGCGGCTTTATATGTATGGGGATTGCAATCGACGGATCT
>JACCEE011451084.1_pt1 | contig 11267 bp, 9 predicted proteins | sample 7449931 | NCBI WGS metagenome assembly JACCEE01 (sample SAMN15323457, study PRJNA562643) | freshwater metagenome | isolation source: river surface water | place: USA:Blue River Watershed | collected 2017-08-19 | reverse complement strand
TTCCGCACCCGGGCGGGCTTTGCCCAGCAGGTGGGTGGTTTGGCCCCTGATGCGGCGCGCTACGCAGGCTTTTCTTCGCGCAAGGCCCTGTGGGTGGCTTTGCTCACCTCAGGGGGCGCAGCCGGTCTGGCGGGTGCTTTGGAAGTGGCCGGGCCGATTGGTCAGCTCACGCCCTACGTGCCGGCGGGCTACGGATTTGCCGCCATCATCGTGGCCTTTGTCGGGCGCTTGCACCCTGCGGGCATGGTGCTGTCGGCGGTGCTGATGAGCATGTTCTACATCGGTGGCGAGTTGGCGCAATCTCGCCTGGGCTTGCCCAAGTCGATCACGGGCGTGTTTCAGGGCTTGTTGCTGTTTTGCCTGCTGGCGTGTGACACGCTGGTGGCTTACCGCTTGCGTTGGGTGGCTGCCCAGTCTTCGGCCCAAGGGGGGAGAGTCTGATGGAATCGTACGCACTGTTGGTGGCCGCCACGCTGAACGCGGGCACCGTGCTGGCACTGGCCGCTTTGGGTTTGCTGATCAATGAAAAAGCAGGGGTGCTCAATCTGGGGGCCGAGGGCATGATGCTGTGCGCGGCCATTGCCGGGTTTGCTGCCGTCATCCATACCGGCAACGACTGGATCGGCTTTGCCGCTGGCATGGGCGCGGGGGCTGTGCTGGCGGCCATTTTTGGGGTGCTGGTCATCTGGCTGGGCACCAACCAATACGCGACCGGGTTGGCGCTGAGCTTGTTTGGCGTGGGCTTTTCGGCTTTTGCGGGTATTGGCTATGTGCAGGAGAAGCTGCCCGAGCGGGCCTCGCACGCCATTCCATTGTTGGCCGACATTCCGCTGGTGGGCCCGGCGTTTTTCAGGCAGCACCCGCTGGTCTACGTGACCATTGCGCTGGTGCTGGGCCTGATCTGGTTTTTGTACAAAAGCCGCCCCGGTCTGGTGCTGCGCTCGGTGGGCGAATCGCCCGAGTCGGCGCATGCGCTGGGTTATCCGGTGCGCCGCATCCGATTGCTGGCGGTGGTGGTGGGCGGGGCGCTGTGCGGGCTGTCGGGGGCCTACATCTCGGTGGTTTACACCCCTTTGTGGGTCGAGGGCATGGTGGCGGGCAAAGGCTGGATCGCGCTGGCGCTGACCACTTTTGCCACCTGGCGTCCGGCGCGGGTGCTGCTGGGGGCTTACCTGTTTGGTGGTGTGACCATGCTGCAGTTTCACCTGCAAGGCGCGGGTGTGGACATGCCCAGCCAACTGCTCACGGCACTGCCTTATGTGGCCACCATCGTGGTGCTCGCCCTGATTTCGCGCAACCCGACCTGGATTCGGATCAACATGCCCGCGTCGCTGGGAAAAGCCTTCCATCCCGGTTCATAATGGGTTTTTTCAACCCCCTGTAACCCTGTTCAAAAATAAAAGGAACTGACATGACAGACATCTCCAAGCGCACCGTCGTCAAGATGGTGGCCCTGACCGCTGTGGCCGCTGCCGCACTGGTGGGCTGTGGCAAGAAAGAAGAAGCCCCCAAGGCTGAAGCGCCCGCTGCGGCCAAGGCCGAGCCCCTGAAGATCGCGTTTGCTTATGTCGGCCCTGTGGGTGACGGCGGCTGGACTTTTGCGCACGACAACGGCCGCAAAGCCCTCGAAGCCGAGTTTGGCGACAAGATCGTCACCAGCTTCGTCGAAAAAGTGCCTGAAAGCGCGGACGCCGAGCGCGTGATCCGCGACATGGCCGGTCAGGGCAACAAGCTGATTTTTGGCACCACCTTTGGCTACATGGAGCCCATGCTCAAAGCTGCAGCCGACTTGAAAGACGTCAAGTTCGAGCACGCCACCGGCTACAAAACTGCCGAGAACATGCGCACCTATGACAGCCGTACCTACCAGGGCGCGTACATGGCGGGCGTGATCGCCGGCAAGATGACCAAATCCAACACCATTGGTGTGGTGGGCTCCATCCCAATTCCTGAAGTGATCCGCAACATCAACAGCTTCACGCTGGGTGCGCAATCCGTGAACCCCAAGATCAAGACCAAAGTGGTCTGGGTGAATGACTGGTTCAATCCACCAAAAGAAACCGAAGCGGCCACTGCCCTGATCAACGGCGGCGCGGACGTGCTGATGCAAAACACCGACTCGCCTGCCGTGTTGCAGACGGCCGAGAAGATGGGCAAGCGCGCCTTTGGCTGGGATTCGGACATGACCGCCTACGGCCCCAAGGCCCACCTGGGCTCGGCCGTGATCAACTGGGGGCCTTATTACGTCAAGGCCGTGGGTGAAGCCCTGGAGGGCAAGTGGAGCACCGGCCAAAGCTGGTGGGGCGTGAAAGAAGGCGCGATTGACTTCGTGTCGGTGGCTGCCGACGTGCCGGAAGACGCCAAGAAGAAAGTCGAAGAAGTCAAAGCCGGTCTGAAAGACGGCAGCTTTGAAATCTGGAAAGGCCCGATCCTGGGTCAGGACGGCAAAGAGGTGCTGGCCAAGGACGCTGTGGCGGACGACAAGTTCCTGGGCGGTATCAACTTCTACGTCAAGGGCGTGGAAGGCAAGATTCCTGGCGGCAAGTAAGCTGCCCGGCAGGTCCTTGCGGGCCTGATCTGCCCCATCAAAGCCGCCTGATGCAAGTCAGGTGGCTTTTTCATTAGGGTTGTGAGCCTTCGGGCTTAACATGGTGCATCGCCCGAACAGGAGCCATGCCATGTTCAAAGTCCACGCCATCGCGCCGCATCGCCTGCCCGATTTGTTGCGGGCCATGCCCAAGGCTGAGCTGCACATCCACATTGAGGGTTCGTTGGAGCCGGAGATGATCTTCGCGCTGGCGCAGCGCAACGGGGTGGCTTTGCCCTATGCCAGTGTGGAGGCTTTGCGGGCCGCTTATGCCTTCACCGATTTGCAGAGTTTTCTGGACCTGTATTACGCCGGGGCCAGCGTGCTGCTGCACGAGCAGGATTTTTACGACATGGCCTGGGCGTATTTTCAGAAAGCGGCAGCCGATCATGTGGTGCGGGCCGAGCTGTTTTTTGACCCGCAGACCCACACGGCTCGCGGGGTGGCCATGGGCACGGTGATCGAAGGTTTGCACCGGGCTTGTCGCGATGCGCAGGCGCAGCTGGGCATCAGTGCCGATTTGATCTTGTGTTTCTTGCGCCACCTGTCAGAAGACGATGCGTTGGCCACGCTCGAAGAAGCCATGCCCTGGCGTGATCGGTTCATCGGCGTGGGGCTGGATTCGAGCGAAGTGGGGCACCCGCCCGAAAAGTTTGCCCGCGTGTTTGCCCGCGCCCGTGCTTTGGGCTTGCATGCCGTGGCCCATGCGGGCGAGGAGGGGCCTCCGGCTTACATCTGGAGCGCACTGGATGTGCTGAAAGTGGAACGCATCGACCATGGCGTGCAGGCCATTCATGATGCGGCCTTGATGAAGCGACTGGCCGACAGCCAGATGCCACTCACGGTGTGTCCGCTGTCCAACCTCAAACTGTGTGTTTTTAAGAACCTGGCCGATCACAACCTCGGCCAGATGCTGGACGCCGGGCTGTGCGTGACGATCAATTCCGACGATCCGGCCTACTTTGGGGGTTATCTGAACAACAACTACCTGCAAACCTTTGCGGCTTTGCATCTGAATGCCCAACAAGCCTACAAACTGGCGGCCAACAGCATCGAGGCGAGTTTTGCCACTGAGATGCAAAAGCACCAGTGGATGCAAACCCTCAAGCAGACTTTTCTGAATTTTGCGGAGCAGGACTGAGCGGTTTCAGCGCTCGGTGTCCAGGTCTGGAATGCGGCTGAAGGCGATCCGCATGGGCGCTTCATCGCGCGCAGCGTGGGCGCTGGCGAAATAGACCGCGTTTTTTCCGTGCCGACGGTTGAGGCTGTCCATGGCCGCCATCAGGCGGGTGTGGTCACGTTGGACGGGGTGGTTTTGCGCGCGGTTCAGGCCGTGTGGCGGGCTTTGCTCGACAGGCAGCGGTTGATCAAACAGGTCGGGTGTGTGCTGCGCTGCGGGCACCAGCCCCACGAGTTGCACACCCACCGCTTTGGGGTGCTGCAAGCGGTGCAGGCCGCTGAACCACAGTTGACCCAAGGTGTGCAACAACAGTGCGGTGTCCTGGGTTTCACCCAGTTGCACAAAACGCTCGCCGCCGGGCTCGGGTTGCCAGCGGTGGGCGCAGCGTACAAACACTTGCATGCCGGTGGCATAAAAACCTTGTTTGCGCAGCCGCATGGCGGCTTTTTGCAAGAGGCGGTTGAGCACTTGCCAGGCCCCGTCCGGCTGGCGCAGCGCCGGGGGCAACACGTGCGAATGACCCAGTGATCGGGCCACGGTCTGGCGGGGACCGGTCCACAGGCCACGGAGTTTGTCGTACATGTCGGAGCCCGCCAGCCCGCCCCAGGCGGTGTGCAGCAGATCGCGGGGAGCTGCATAAAGCTGTTGCACGGTGGTGATGCCGCAGTGCGCCAGGCGCTCACGCATGCGTGGGCCGATGCCGGTGATGTCTGACAGCTTCAGCCCATACAGGCGGTCCGGCAATTCGTGCAACTCGATCACCGTCAGGCCATCGGGTTTTTGCATGTCGGAGGCCAGCTTGCCCAACAAGGTGTTGGGCGCGATGCCGATGGAGCTGCGCAGGCATTCGCCCACGCTGCGATGCAGTTCGGCCTTGACCTGCTGCGCCAGTGCCACCGCCCGTTCGCGCTCGCGCCAACGGCCTGTCAGCTCGCATTCCATTTCGTCGATGCTGATCACTTGTCGCACCGGCACGATCCGGTTCACGGCTTCGACCGCACGGTGGTGGATTTCCACATATTTGGCGTGGTCCGCCAGCACAAACCGGATGCCCGGACACAGGCGCCTTGCCTGCGCCACGCCCGTGCCCGTGGTCACGCCCAAGGCTTTGGCTTCGTAACTGGCCGCAATGCAACATGATGAGTCGGCCATGACCGGCACCACGCCCACAGGTCGCCCGCGCAGTGCCGGGTCAAGTTGCTGCTCGACCGATGCGAAATACGAGTTGAAGTCAACAAATAGGCTGCGGAGCATGTGTAGCGTAGTTTTGTAAAATTATTTTTACTTATTAGGTATTCATTAATTTTCAGATTGGCTCAGATTGGCGATAAATTACTGTATTTAAAAACAGTATTTTAGGGCCAGCTGTCTGCTGATTGACGTCCATTCAAGAGGTTGCCCATGATTTATGTTGTGTCTCAGGCTGTGCCGGCCGAAGCGCCCTTGATTGCCGACATGTTGCTGGCCTTGATGGACGAGGTGGCTCAATGCGCGCCAAGCCATTCCTGGCAGGTGAATCCTTCAGAAGCGACCCAACGCTGTGCCGAGATGCTGGTGTGGGGTCAGTATTTCGCCTGGTTGGCTTGGTCTGATGACCGTCCGGTAGGCTTCATTGGCTTGTCCGAAAGTCACGCCTTGTTTGCGGGGGGTGTCATGGGCTGTGTGCAGGAGTTTTATGTGGTTCCTGGAGCCCGTTTGCAGGGTGTGGGCACCGCCTTGCTGGACGAAGTCAAGGTGTTTGCAGCTCAGCGGGGCATGCATCGGCTGGAGGTTTGCACACCGCCTGTGCCGGTGTTTGACGGTAGCGAAAAGTTTTATGAGCGGCACCGATTTGAGGTGGCCGGCGGGCGAAAAGCAAAACTTCACCTCTCGCCTTGGGTGCAGGCACCTGCCGCAACGGATCAGACCATGGTGCGGCGTTTGACCCCATGAGCCGTGCCTGAGCCAAGCCGCATGGCCGATTCACAAGGCAGGGCACTCAGGCCCACCCGAACATGTGCCAGGCTTGTTGAAGTGAGCCCAACTGGCTTGGCATTGAATTCATTTGCCTTTCTGGGGCTTCATTTTTTGCCTGCAGCCGCAAAGTCACCTGCATACACGTGCCGCAGTTGGCTGGGGTCGATGTAGCGGCGCATGGCGCGGTTGACGGTGTCCAGCGAGGCCTGTTCGATTTGCTCGTCCAGTTGCTGTGTGAAGGCCATGGTGCGCCCTGTGGCCAATTGGCCCAGCAAGCCCGAAGCCAGTGCGCCGTCCTGGGCACGGCCGATTTTGCGCTCTTCCTGCAGCGCTTTTTTGGCATCAAGCAGTTCCTGCTCGGTCAGACCTTCTTTCACGAACCGTGCCAGTTCTTCGCTCACCCCTGTTTTGAGTTTGCTCAGGTTGCCCGGGGCATAGATGGCGTACAGGCGCAGCATGGCCACCGGCTCAAACGAGCTGACCGACAACCCGCTGCCTGCGCCATAGCTGATGCCGTCTTTTTGGCGCAGGCGGTCCAGCAGGCGTGATTTGACCCCGCCGCCCAGCACCTTGTTGGCCAGCAACAGGGGCACGTAGTCGGGCATGTCGTCTTTGAGCGCCAGGGGCAAGGCCGCGATGTAAAAAGCGTTGGCTTTGTCGGGCGTCTCCAGTTGGGTTTCACCAGGGCGGGCAGTGCGGGGCAGTGCCGTCAGGCGCTGGTACGCGGCCTGGCTTTTCCAGGTGCCCATCAGCTGCTGGATTTGGGTTTGCACGGCAGCGGCGTCAAAGTCACCCACCATGGCCAGTTCGGCGTGGTTGGCACCGTAAAACCGGGCGTGAAAGCGCTTGAGCTGGTCCAGTTTGGCAGCCTTGTGTGCGGTAGCCATCTCGTCGAAGGTTTCTGCTGCGCGCACATCGCCTTTGCGGTAAACGTCCAGGGTTTGTGCCAGTGCTTGTGAACCCAAGGCCTGGGGTTCGCTGCGCTGGCTGTCGATGTGGGCCAGACTTTCCTTGACCAGCATGTCGAATTCGGTCGCAGGGAAGGCGGGTTGTCGCAGTATCTGTGTGATCAACGCCAGCACCTGGGGCAGATTCTTGCGCAAGGTGTCAAACCGCACGGTCACGGTTTGACCGCCGCCTGAAATGCTCAACTTGGTCTTGAGTTCATCGAGTCGGCTGGCAATGTCGGCGCGACTGAGCTGGGCTGTGCCGCGCATCAGCATGCTGGCGGTCAGGCTGGCCGTGGTGCTTTGGCCGAACAGGTTTTTTTCATCACCGATGTTCAGACGCAAGGTGCCGTTGAGGGTCTCACCCCGGGTTTTTTTGGCTGTCAGGGCCAGCTTCATGCCGCTGGGCAGGGTGGTGCGCAGCGTGCGTTTTTCAATGTTGGCCGGGCTGGTGTCAAAGTTCTCTCCTTCAGCCACGGCGGCACGGCCCTGATAGCCTTCGACCAGTTGGGCCACTTGTACAGGTGCCGGGGCTTTGATGCGGTCTGGCGCTGCGTTGGGGATGAACTGCCCGAAAGTGCGGTTGCTTTCCTTGAAGTAGTTGTCTGCCACCCGTTGTACATCCTGAATGGTCAGGGCCTCAATGCGGTCACGCGTCAGGAAGAACAAACGCCAGTCGCCATTGGCCATCGATTCGGACAGCTGCACCGCCAGGCGTTGCGGATCGTTGATGGTTTTGTCGATGTCATTCAGCAGACCGGCTTTGGCACGCTGGAGTTCCTGTGGGGTGATCGGTGCCTTGCGGATGTTTTCCAGGCTGTCGATCAGGATCTTGCGGGCTTCGGCCAGTTTTTGGGTTTTGCTCAGCTCGACCATGAAAATCACATAGCCCGATTCGGCCAGGTCAAAGTTCCATGGGGCTACCGAAACGGCTTTTTGTTTTTGCACCAGGGACTTGTGCAAGCGTCCGTTGGGGGTGCTGGCCAGAATTTCGCTCAGGGCGGCCAGGGCGGCGGCATCTTCATGGCTGCCGGCGGTGGTGTGGTACAGCGCAGCCGCCAGCTGTGTGTCGCCCACACGGCTGACGGTCACTTCGCGTGGGCCGTCTTGCACCGGGTCTTGGGTGTAGGTGGTGGGCAATTGGCGCGTGGGTTTGGGAATGGCACCATAAATGCGCTCGATGTGCGCCAGAGTTTTGTCGGCGTCGAACTTGCCCGCCACCATCAGCACGGCGTTGTCGGGCTGGTAATACTGGCGATAAAACGCCTGCAGGTTTTCGATCTTGACATTTTCGACATCGGTGCGGGCACCGATGGTGCTTTTGCCATAGTTGTGCCAATCAAAAGCGGTGGAGGCCATGCGCTGCCAAAGCGAGCGTGAAGGGTCGTTTTCGCCCGACTCCATTTCGTTGCGCACGACAGAAAACTCGGTGTCCAGGTCCTTGCGGGCAATGAAGCTGTTGACCATGCGGTCGGCCTCCATGTCCAGTGCCCAGATCAGGTTGTCTTCGTTGGCCGGGAATGTCTCGAAATAATTGGTACGGTCGTAAAAGGTGGTGCCATTGAAGCTCATGCCGCGCTTGCCCAGCTCTTGCATGATGTTGCCCAGTTTGGGGGTGCCTTTGAATACCAAGTGCTCCAGCAGGTGGGCCATGCCGGTTTCGCCATAGTTCTCGTGGCGACTGCCCACCAGGTACGTGATGTTCACGGTGGTGGTGGGCTTGGACGCATCGGGGGCCAGCAGCACGCGCAGACCATTGGCGAGGCGGTATTCAGTGATGCCTTCGACCTGGGTGATGCGCTGGGCCTGTGTACGCGCTGTGGTGGATGCCGTGGTGGCGGTAGCTGGTGCGGCGGGTACTTGTGCCCAGGCCGTGGGCGCGGCCAGCAGACCGCCAAAGGTGGCGGCCAGAACCAGCGTGACGGGTTTGACAAGAAGCTGGAAACGCATGTGTGTTGTCCCTGTTGTGCGTGAGATGAGAAGTTATACACGGCCTGTGAGCCGCGTCATGGAGGTGCCTGTAAAATCCCTGCAAAGCCCGCGCTCCGGCGGGCTTTGCTTTGTTCAACCCCGGAGCCATGTAGAGGACTACCATGTACAAAAACCTCGCAGCCACGCTCGTGGCCGCCTGTTTTTTTCTTCCCGCCGTTCAGGCCCAATCCACCGCGCAGACCCCTTCCAAAGCCGCCGAGCCTTTCAAGGCCGGGTTTGTCTATGTCTCGCCCATCACCGAAGCGGGCTGGACACGCCAGCATGACGAGGGCCGCAAAGCCGTCGACAAGGCGCTGGGCGATCAGGTCAAAACCAGCTTTGTGGCCGATGTGGCCGAGGGGGCAGATGCCGAGCGCGTGATCCGCGATTTGGTACAGCAGGGCCACAAAATCATTTTCACGCCCAGCTTTGGCTACATGGAGCCCACGCTCAAGGTGGCCAAGGACTTCCCCGATGTCAAGTTTGAGTCGGTGACCGGCTTCAAGACGGCACCCAACGTGGCGGCATCCAATGCCCGTTATTACGAGGGCCGTTACCTGGCGGGCATTGCCGCCGGGCGCATGACCCAAACGAATGTGGCCGGTTATGTGGCCGGTTTTCCGATCCCCGAGGTGCTGCAAGGCATCAACGCGTTCACGTTGGGCATGCGCTCGGTCAACCCCAAGGCGATGGTCAAGGTCGTGTGGCTGAACGCCTGGTTTGACCCACCCAAAGAACGCGAAGCGGCCATGGCGCTGTTCAACCAGGATGTGGACGTGATCGCCTTCCACACCGGATCGACCGCCGTGATGGCCGCAGCGCAAGAGCGCGGCAAGATGGCTGTCGCTTACCACTCGGACATGCGCAAGACTGGGCCGGACGCCCAGATCATCGCCGTGACGCACCAGTGGGGTGAGTACTACACCCGCCGGGTGAAAGCCGCCATGAACGGCACCTGGACTTCCGGCAGCGTTTGGGGTGGCGTCAAGGACGGCATGATCCGTGTCGGCGATTTCGGGCCCAAAGTGCCGCAAAAAGTGCAAGCCGAAGTGCTGCGCAGGCAAAAAGAGATTGGCGCTGGCAAATTGCAGCCGTTTGCTGGACCGATCAGCGACAACGAAGGCCATGAGGTGGTGCTTGCCGGGCAGAGCCTGAGCGACGCCCAGATCCTGAACATGAACTATCTGGTGCAGGGCGTGGTGGGGCGCATCAGCCGCTGAGTTCCTCGGGTTCCCGGGCAGAGCCCGGCAGCCCGGGCTCTGCCCCCTAAAATAGCGTGATTCAATTCAAGGGCACACCATGAGCATCAAGAGCGACAAATGGATCCGCCGCATGGCCGAGCAGCACGGCATGATCGAGCCGTTCGAGCCCGGTCAGATTCGCCAGAATGCAGCCGGTCAAAAAATCGTGAGCTACGGCACCAGCAGCTATGGTTACGACATCCGCTGCGCGCCCGAATTCAAGGTGTTCACCAACATCTACAGCACGGTGGTGGACCCCAAGAATTTCGATGAAAAGAGCTTTGTGGACATCGAAAGCGATGTCTGCATCATCCCGCCCAACAGTTTTGCGCTGGCCCGCACGGTGGAATATTTCCGGATTCCACGCAATGTGTTGACCGTCTGCCTGGGCAAAAGCACCTATGCCCGTTGCGGCATCATCGTCAACGTCACGCCTTTTGAGCCCGAGTGGGAAGGTTATGTGACCCTGGAGTTCAGCAACACCACCCCGCTGCCCGCCAAGATTTATGCGGGTGAGGGTTGCGCCCAGGTGCTGTTCTTTGAAAGTGATGAGGTCTGTGAGACCAGCTACAAGGACCGGGGCGGCAAATACCAGGGACAGGTGGGCGTCACGCTGCCCAAGACCTGATGATGGTTGGCAGGCCTCAGCGCAGAGGCCGCCAGACCGTGTTGGGTGCAATGCCTCGGCGTTCCAGTTCGCTTCGCAGCAAACGCTGGTAGCGCGCGTTATGAACGGGCGTGGTTGAGTGGTAACTGGCCGCGCCAAACCAGTTGCGACCATGGCGGTCCAGGCCCTTGCGCAGGTACCAGGCCGTCACATAAGTGGCTTTGCACGGCTCCATCAAATGCTGGGCGTGCACGCCGTGGCGTCGCAGTTCGGGCAGGTGCATGGAGTTGATTTGCCCCAGACCCAAGTCATACGTGCCATTGGTGTTTTTGCCTACGGCCTTGGGGTTGAGCCCCGATTCCACCGACAAGACGGCCAGCAGCAAATAAGGGTGTACGCCATGGTATTGGGCGGCTGCTTGCAGGCACTCAATGGGGTTGGGCTGGGCCCACAGCGTGTGAGACCACAGCAGCGCCAGGGCTGAAATCAGGGTTTTCACAAGCATGAGTTGAGGTGTGTCGTGTGTGGGCGATGGCAATTCCCGCTATTGTATTTTTGAGCGGTTGTCTATTCGGTTGGGACGCAAGTCGTGGTGGTTCACGGACGGTGCCCGACGGGTCTCGCAGGCAGGCAGGAGTCCGGTTTTGGTGTCCGTGGGCTCAAAATGCGACAATAGCGGCTGATGACTGCTTCTTTTTCCAATTTATCGCTGGCGCCTACGCTGGCCCGAGCCGTGGCCGAAATGGGCTACGAATCCATGACCCCCATCCAGGCGCAG
>JACCEE010782015.1_pt1 | contig 11268 bp, 7 predicted proteins | sample 7449931 | NCBI WGS metagenome assembly JACCEE01 (sample SAMN15323457, study PRJNA562643) | freshwater metagenome | isolation source: river surface water | place: USA:Blue River Watershed | collected 2017-08-19 | reverse complement strand
TTATTCCACAACTCGAAGAAGGCGACCTGGCAGCAGGGGTAATGACCTTGCAGGGCGGTTCGCTCTCAAACACAATCGATATGGTTATAAAAGCCAACAAGATACTTCTTGCCAATTTTCCGGAGATAAAACATGCGGTTTGCAAAATTGGCGCAGGCGAAATCCCGACCGACCCTACGCCGATGGAAACCGGCGATTACATTATCACATTGAAAGATAAGAGCGAATGGACCAGTGCAAAAACCCGCGAAGAGCTGGTTGAAAAAATGGAAGAAGCTCTGATTCCGCTGGCCGGTGTAAAATTTGAATTTCAGCAGCCAATTCAGATGCGGACAAACGAACTACTCTCGGGTTCGAGGCAGGATATTGCCGTTAAAATATTTGGCGACGACCTGAACACGCTGTCCGACAAAGCTTCGGAAGTTGAAAAAATCATTATGAATATTGAAGGCGTTGAAGACATCAACGTAGAAAAAGTAACCGGATTGGCTCAAATACAGGTTGAATATAACCGCGACCGTCTGGCACAATACGGCCTTTCGGTTGATGATGTGAACCAAGTCCTCCGCACCGCTTTTGCCGGCAGTCAGGCCGGAGTGGTTTTCGACGAGGAGAAACGTTTCGGACTGGTTGTACGGCTCGATAAGGATTACCGCCGCAACCTCGACGATGTAAAAAACCTAACCGTTGCACTTCCCGGTGGAGGGCAAATTCCTTTCGATCAGCTAGCCAGTGTTGAAATAAAATCGGGGCCGGCACAAGTCTCGCGCGAAAACACCAAAAGGCGCATTACCGTTGGCTTCAATGTCCGCAACCGCGATATCCAAAGTGTTATTGCCGATGTTGAAAAACAGATCGACGCGAAGATTGAATTCCCAACCGGCTACTATGTAACCTATGGTGGCCAGTTCCAAAACCTTCAGGCTGCAAAAGCCCGGCTTGCTATTGCAGTTCCGGTAGCACTGCTGCTGATTGTTGTGCTGTTGTTTTTCACCTTCAACTCGGTAAAACAAGCTCTGCTGATCTTTACAGCAGTGCCAATGTCGATTATCGGCGGAATTTTTGCACTCTGGATTCGGGGGATGAACTTCTCCATTTCGGCAGGAGTTGGGTTTATTGCCCTGTTTGGAATTGCCGTTCTGAACGGGATTGTGCTGATTGCCGAGTTTAACCGACTGGAGAAAGAAGGAATTACCGACATTGCCGAGCGGGTAAAAAAAGGATTGCATACCCGTATGCGCCCGGTAATTATGACCGCAGCCGTGGCTTCGCTGGGATTCTTACCAATGGCGTTGTCGACATCGGCCGGTGCCGAAGTGCAAAAACCATTAGCCACCGTTGTAATTGGAGGCTTAATTACCGCAACATTGCTCACACTTGTTGTTCTGCCAATCTTTTACATCATCTTTTCGCAAAAGAAACCTTCGGGTTCAATTGCTAAGGAAACCACAAAGATTTCGGCATTAATTGCTCTGCTGATAATTGTTCCATCGGTTTTCAACCCAATAAAAGCACAGGAAAGGAAAAACATCGACCTGCAAAATGCCATTCAAATGGCACTCGACAGCAACCTGTCGGTCAGGTCATCGGCCTATTCTGTCGATGTTCAGAAGGCATTGAAAGGAGCATCGTGGGATATTCCAAAAACTTCGGTCGAAGGAGAATATGGACAGATCAATTCGTTCACCCGCGACAACACGTTCACCGTTTCGCAGTCGTTTGCTTTTCCAACGGTTTACATCAACCAGAGCAAGCTGGCCAGCGCCAATATTGAAAGCAGCGAATGGCAGCTTAAAATTTCGCAAGCCGAAATTGCCGCGCAGGTGAAGCAGGTTTACTACCAATTGGTTTACCTGAAATCGAAAGAGAAACTTTTCATCGGTCAAGATAGTTTATACGCTGGGTTTCTGAAGGCTGCTGAGCTGAGGGCAAATACAGGCGAAACGAACAAGCTGGAGATGATAACTGCCCGGTCGAAATGGATGGAAGCGAAAAACCAATTGCAGCAAGTCTGTGCCGATTTCGATATCAACCTGCAAAAACTTCAACTACTGTTGAATTCAGAATCGGAAATGATGCCCAGCGACACCATCCTGCACCGTATCGGTTTCTCTGTTGCCGAAACAAATATGGCGTTAGAAGGAAGCCCATCGGCTGAGTACATGAAAAAACAGGTTGAAATTTCGAGGCTCGAAAAGCAGTTGGAGCAGAGCAAAATGTTGCCCGACTTCAGCATAGGCTATTTTAGCCAAACAATGCAAGGCGTACAGGAAATTAACGGATTGCCACGCACATTCGATTCGGGCGACCGTTTCACCGGTATTCAGGCCGGAATTGAAATTCCGCTGTGGTTTGTCCCATACAAATCGAAAGCAAAAGCCGCAAAGCTCAACGAGCAGGTTGTAAAAACAAATGCCGAATACTATTCAAAATCGGTTGCCAATAGCTACAACTCGATGCTGGGCGAACTGGCAAAATTCAGCAAAAGCTTAGATTACTACGAGAAACAAGCCATACCCGAGGCCGAAATCATCATCGATCAGGCAACCAAAAGTTACAAAGCCGGTGCAATAGATTACCTCGACTACGTGCAAAACCTGAGTCGTGCCTTGGATATTAAGCTGAATTACCTCGATGCACTGAACAGTTACAACCAGACGGTTATTGGCATTGAATTCATTAGCGGAAAAATATTTTAAAGAGTTTAAAACGAAAAAATATAGAATCATGATTAAAAAATATAGGATCATTCCAACCACAATTGCATCAATTATGCTGATGGCGCTAATAGCTTGCAGCGGAGGTAAAAAAGCGGAATCGGAAGAGAAGGAAGAGGAAAACCTTCCAGAAGATATTGTTGAACTACGCGACGACCAGATCAAAATTGCAGAAATCGAAATGGGAAACATTGAACTGCGCCCGATGAACGGAACATTGAAAGTAAACGGAAGTGTTGCTGTAGCGCCTCAAAGCCTGGCAACCGTTTGCATGCCAATGGGCGGTTTTGTGAAATCGGTGTCGCTCATTCCGGGAAACCCTATTCGAAAAGGACAAACGCTGGCCATTCTCGAAAATCAGGATTTTGTTGACATTCAGCAAAATTACCTCGATGCAAGGAACAAGCTCGAATTTGCCGAAGCCGATTATAAAAGGCAAAGCGAACTGTTTAAAAATGAAGTGGCGTCGCAAAAGAACATGCAACAAATTACTTCGGAATACAAAAGTCTGAAAGTCCAGGTAAAAGGGCTGGAACAGAAACTCGCGCTCATCGGAATAAACCCAACAAGTTTGAACGAAGGGAACATTAGCAGTTCTGTTGCTTTAACCTCGCCAATTTCGGGCTATGTAAAAGCGGTGAACATCAACATTGGTAAATTTGTAGAGCCGTCGGATGTGCTGTTCGAGATCATCAACAGCGACAAGCTCTTCCTCGAACTTACCCTCTTCGAAAAAGATGCCGACAAAGCTACTGTTGGGCAGAACATTCATTTCTTCATTAACAATGAAACCGAACAGCACGAAGCGGTAATTTCGCAAACCAGTAAATCAATCGACACCGACAAGAGCTATAAAGTGTATGCCAATGTGGCTTCGACCTGCAAAAATGTACTGCCCGGCATGTATGTAAATGCCACAATCGAGACTTCTAACAATAAAACATTGGCACTTCCTTCGGATGCCATAGTTAGCTTCGACGACAAAGATTACATTTTCGTTTTCGAAAAGAATAAAGAAGAAGGTGGCAAGCCATTCACCGAATACCGCATGGTTGAAATACAAAAAGGAATCTCGGACAACGGGTACACCGAAGTTATTTTGCCCGAAGGGTTCAACGCCGAAACAACAAAAGTGGTGGTTAAGGGTGCTTACAACCTGCTATCGGCCAAGAAAAATGCCGGAGACATGGCCTGCTAAATAAGTTCTTCTCAAAACACAACTGATTTTTTATTAAAGATCCTTGATCCTCTATAAGGATTCTGTATGCAGATTGTATGTATCAAAAACAAAAACAGGAAATTGCACAAATGTAATTTCCTGTTTTTCAAGTAGCGAGAGCCGGGCTTGAACCGGCGACCTCATGATTATGAATCATGCGCTCTGACCAGCTGAGCTACCTCGCCATAGCTCACAGACTATTTGTCTGCTTTTTGAGCGTGCAAATATAGACGTTTTTATTATTTCTCAAAAATTCTGACCGCTTTTTTAAATTCTACCTGCTGAATGTTTATTTGTAAATTAAAACTTAATTGATATATTGCATCGAGTGAAAAAACTGAAATAAATGAGTAAAGAAAAAATTGAATTGGAATACGTAATTAACTGTTCGCCAAAAGTTTTATTCAACCGACTAAGCACAGCTTCAGGCCTTTGCGAATGGTTTGCCGACGATGTTTCTGTCAATGGAAAGAAATTTATGTTCTCGTGGAATAAATCCGAAAGCTTTGCTCAGCTGACAAGCCAGAAAGAAAATGTGTTTGTCCATTTCGATTGGATCGATGATGAAGGCTATTTCGAATTCAAAATTTCTCGCGATGAACTTACTGGCGACGTTTCTCTTCTTGTTGTCGATTTTGCTGAAAAAGAAGACATTGAAGAAACTAAAGACCTCTGGAATTCACAAATTTTGAAACTTAAACAAACATTAGGATCCTAATCAACCTCATCTGCTAAAAATCCTTAATCTTCATTTTATATTTAAACGGCCTTCTGCTTTCTTTTCTTAGTTTTGTGGTGATTCTCAAAAATATTCGATGAAGCGTCTTTATTCATACGTTGTTAAAAGTTTTATAGGTCCATTTATCCTGACATTTTTCATCTGCGTTTTTATTCTGCTGATGATGTTCCTCTGGAAATATTTGGATGACATGGTTGGAAAAGGACTTGAGACCAAGATCATTATCGAATTAATGTCTTATGCCGCAATGGACCTGATTCCAATGGCATTGCCATTATCAATCTTACTGGCTTCGATCATGACTTTCGGAACCCTTGGCGAGCGGTTTGAACTCATTGCAATGAAAGCCAGTGGCGTTTCGCTGCTCAAAATAATGAAACCACTGATTGCCCTTAATATTGTAATCACAATTTTTGCCTTTTACCTATCAAACTATGTGGTTCCGGTTACCAACTCAAAATTTGCAGCCCTTCTATGGAGTGTAAAAGAACAACGACCTGAAATGATCATTAAAGAAGGTATTTTTTCGAACGAATTGATGGATACAGCATTAAAGTGAACCGACGCAATCAGAAAACCGATGCATTACTCGGAGTAATGATATATGACCATAGCGAAGGAAAAGGAAATGTAAGTGTAACCCTTGCCGATTCTGGATTCCTCAACATGTCGGACGATAAAAAATTTATGATCCTTACCCTTTTCAATGGAATAAGCTATTCCGACGTTAAGCAGGGAGAAAAAAAATCGAAAGAAACCTACCCTTTCCAACGCGAAAAATTCAAACGCGAAGAACTCGTTATCAACGTTCAGAACTTTGAATTAAAACGTGCCGATGAAAAATACTGGCAAGACGGATATAAAATGCTTAACACCAAACAGCTTAACATTGCTGTTGATTCGCTCAACAACCTATACAAAGACCGGATACAGCTGGTTACAACAGGAATTTCTTACAATCAATCGCTTAACGAACAGGTTATTAACGCTTTTAATGCCGATTCGCTTAAAACAAACCGGTTCAGCAAGGGTCCAGTTGAACATTGCAATTTCGACTCACTTTTTTCATCTCTCAACAAAGAGCGAAAATCAAAAGTTTTGATCACAGCACAACAAAATGCACAGGCTAATCAAAGAAGCATTCTACAATTCAAAGACGATCTGAAAAACAGGATGATATGGATGAACAAACATGCTTTGGAATGGCATCGCAAGTTCACCTTATCTATTGCCTGCCTGATATTCTTTTTCATTGGAGCCCCTCTTGGTGCAATCATCCGCAAAGGTGGCTTTGGAATGCCAGTTGTTGTGTCAATCGTTATGTTCATATCATACTACCTTGTTTCGATGATTGGAGAAAAAGTTGCCCGGGAAGGTGTTTGGGTAATTGGACATGCCATGTGGTTTTCATCCGTAATATTCATGATTGTTGGGATTTTTTTAACCCGACAAGCTGTTACCGACTCGGTACTAATGAATTCGGAGACATATGGCAAGTTGTTCAAACATCTCAATTTTCTGAAGCTATTTAATACTGAAAAAATAGAACCTGAACCCGATGAAGATACTGTTCCTTACGAATAAAGTTCCGTATCCGCCCAAAGATGGTGGTTCGATAGCAACTTTTTCCCTGATCAAGTCATTCAACAATGCTGGTCATGCAGTCACAGTTATGTCGATGAATACTCGAAAGCATCACATTACACCGTTCGATATTCCAAAACAGATCTCATCGCAAATAATTTTCCATCTTATCGAAGTTCCGGCGCGCATAACTTTAAAAGGAATCGTAACAAATTTCCTTTTCTCGAAATTGCCTTACAATGCCGAACGATTTATTGATGACAACTACCATCACAAACTCGAGTTATTGCTTTCAACCCATCAATACGATATCATCCAGCTCGAAGGACTTTACCTTCTGCCATATTTCGATTTAATCAGAAAATATAGTACGGCAAAAATTGTGTACCGAAGCCATAATATTGAACACGAAATATGGGAAAGAACCGCCATACAAGCAAAAGGAATCAAAAAGATTTATCTGAACAACCTTAGCAAGCGGCTCCGGAAATTTGAAATTTCGCTCATCAACAAATACGATTTACTGATACCCATCACATTGCGAGATGAAAAGCGGCTGAACGAACTGGGGAACACCAAACCTGCACTAACCATTCCGGCAGGTATCGATATTCAGGAAAAAGAGCCCGTTGCAAAACCTCTTAAAAACGATCTGTTTTTTATTGGCGCCCTCGACTGGGCTCCAAATCAGGAGGGATTGATCTGGTTTTTCGACAACTGCTGGGACGAAATCAGAAAGGAGTGCCCAAAAGTTTCGCTTACTGTTGCTGGCCGAAATGCGCCCGACTGGTTTGTCAAAATACTGAAAAAGCACACGGTCAAATATCTTGGCGAAGTTCCTAATGCCCAACAGTTCATGAAAAAACATGCAGTTATGATTGCACCGTTATTGTCGGGCGGTGGAATGAGGGTGAAAATTATTGAAGGGATGAGCTTCAAGAAACCAATTGTTACCACTCCGGTTGGGTGCGAGGGCATTGACGCTGTAAACGAAAAAGATATTTTAATTGCCGAATCGCCCAGAGCCTATACCAATTATATTATCAGGCTGGCCAAAGACATTGCGCTTCAAACCTCAATTTCCAATAATTGCTATAAATTTGTCAAAGAAAATTACTCGAACGAAATACTTTCGAACCGATTAGCTGACTTTTACAAAACCCATATTCAATGATAATACTCTTTTGGATCCTTCTCTTTGCAGTTTTCTACACCTACATTGGCTATGCAATACTGCTTTTCTTCCTCACCATTTTCAAGAAGAAAAAGAAAGATCCGGAAATCAGCGATTCGGCTCCCGATTGGCCCGAAGTAAGCCTTTTCATTACTGCATATAACGAAAGAAACATCCTGAAAGAGAAAATTGAAAATTGTTTCTCGCTCGATTATCCTAAAGGAAAACTGAAAATTGTGTTTGTGACCGATGGCTCGAACGATGGCAGTCAGGACTTTTTGCGACAGTTTCCCGAGATCACGGTTCACCACGAAGACCAACGCCGGGGGAAAATCAATGCCATGAACCGCGGAATGCAATTTATCGCCTCGCCTATCGTAATTTTTACCGATGCCAACACTTCATTAAACAAAGAAGCCATTAAAGTCATCGTATCAAAATTCTTTGATCCAACAGTAGGATGCGTTGCCGGGTGCAAAAAAGTAATCAGTACCGACCAATCGGGTGCTGCCGAAGCCGGCGAAGGTGTTTACTGGAAATTCGAATCGTGGCTTAAAATGAAAGATGCCCAATTTCACTCAGCGGTTGGTGCCGTTGGCGAGCTTTTCGCTATCCGAACCCATTTATTCGAACCTGTCCCTGACGATACCGTCCTCGACGATTTTATGATCTCATTCAATATTGTATCTAAAGGATATTTCCTCGAATATGCGCCCAACGCCATTGCTTCAGAAACGGCTTCGTTCAATGTGGCCGAAGAGTTGAAACGAAAAGTCAGGATTGCGGCTGGTGGTATGCAAACTTTATTCAGAATGAAACATCTGCTAAACCCCTTTCGCTACGGGAAACTCTCATTCCAGTATTTTTCGCACAAAGTTACCCGTTGGACTTTCGCACCGTGGTGCTTTTTCGGGCTCCTGCCTGTTAATCTGCTAATTGCAATTCTAAATCCTGAACACCATCTTTATATACTTACGTTAGCACTCCAAACAATTTTCTATCTGATGGTAGTTTTAGGCTGGATATTTGAAAAGATCAACCTCCGAGTAAAACTCATTTTTCTGCCATACTATTTCACCGCCATCAATTTCGCAACCATCAGGGGGCAATTCCGCTATTTGTTAGGAAAACAGTCTGCTGCCTGGGATAAAGCCAAAAGGTTGTAAGTAATTAGTATCTTTTTGCTAGTTTTGCATCAAATTTAAACACACTTTTAAGATGAAGGAGTTCAAGCTCAACACAATAGAAGAAGCAATAGAAGAGATAAGAAACGGTAAAATCATCATCGTTGTTGACGATGAAGACCGTGAAAATGAAGGCGACTTTGTTGCGGCTGCCGAAAAAGCAACTCCCGAAATGATCAATTTCATGTCGAAAGAAGGTCGTGGGTTGATCTGTGCCCCGATAACTGAAAAACGATGCGAAGAACTGGAACTATCAATGATGGTAGGAAAAAACACTTCGCTCCACGAAACTGCTTTTACAATTTCTGTTGATGCCTTAGGCCACGGTGCTACCACCGGAATTTCGGCATACGACAGAAGTACAACGATAAAATTATTGGCCGATCCGGCCACAAAGCCCGAAGATTTAGGCCGTCCGGGGCATATTTTCCCTTTGATGGCAAAAAATAAAGGCGTACTCCGCCGTTCAGGCCATACCGAAGCTTCTATCGACTTAACACGCCTTGCAGGCCTCGAACCTGCAGCTATTCTTGTCGAAATTATGAACGACGATGGAACAATGGCCCGACTTCCTCAGCTAGTCGAAATTGCTCACAAATTCGATATGAAAATTGTATCGATTGAAGATCTGATTGCTTATCGACTTGAAGAAGAAAGCCTTATAAAACGAGGCGAAGAAGCCAAACTTCCAACCCACTACGGCGATTTCAGGATTATACCCTATCTTCAGAAATCGAACGGAAAGGAACATGTTGCACTTGTAAAAGGCGAATGGAGCGCCGACGAAGCAATTTTAGTCAGGATGCATTCGTCGTGCATTACCGGCGACATATTCGGATCGATGCGTTGTGAGTGTGGCGACCAGCTGCACAAATCAATGGAATTAATTGAAAAAGAAGGCAAAGGTGTAGTTGTTTACCTCGATCAGGAAGGAAGGGGAATTGGCTTGCTCAATAAAATAAAAGCTTACAAACTTCAGGAAGAAGGGCTCGATACTGTCGAAGCCAACGAGCATTTGGGTTTTGCCCCCGACGAACGCGACTATGGCGTTGGTGCTCAAATTCTCCGCAACTTGGGTGTCAAGAAAATGAGACTTTTAACCAACAATCCGGTAAAACGCGTTGGGCTTGAAGGATATGGTTTAAAAGTGATTGAAAACATACCTATCGAGGTTGAACCTAACGAACACAACGAATTTTACATGAAAACCAAACGCGACCGTATGGGGCACGTACTTCAGAAATTTTCGTACGATAACGAAGAGTAAAAACTTATAAATCAGATAGTAAAAAGGATGGACTCTTCTGTTTCCATCCTTTTTACGATCAATTTCATTTCAAAAAAAACAGAGCTTTACCCATTCAAATCTCTTTTTTCGAATTTTTGTTAATATTTTTGATCTTCCAAAGAATAAATAGAACTTTAATTCCAACTAAAGACGTCTGCTTATATGGTTTTCTCCATGTATACTATTTTATAGAGTAAATTAGAGTCTTAAACATTCAATAATTGATTATGGCAAATCAAAAAAAACCTGATGGATATCTCTACTCAAAAGGTTATACCAGATATGTTTTCATTCTTCTGTTCCTCCTTTATATGTTTGACTACATCGACCGAGTAGTTGTAACATCAATGTTTTCGATGATTGAAGCCGACTTTGGAATCTCCCACACAAAAAGTGGCCTGCTAATTTCTGCTGTTTACTGGTCAATTGTCCTTCTTACCTTCCCGGTTTCAATTTTGGTTGACCGATGGAGCAGGAGCAAAACAATCGGGATAATGGCCATTCTTTGGAGTGTTGCTACTGCTCTTTGTGCGTTGACAGGCAATTTTGTGCAACTATTTTTCACCCGGTTATTGATTGGAACCGGCGAAGCAGGATATGCTCCTGGTGGAACAGCCATGATTTCGGGACTCTACCCCGAAGATAAGCGGGCAAAAATGATGGGACTATGGAATGCGTCTATACCACTGGGAACAGCCATCGGAATGCTTCTAGGCGGATTAATTGCCACTCATTGGGGCTGGCGTCATGCTTTTGGGATAGTGGCACTACCGGGACTGGCAGTAGCTATTGCTTTCCTATTTGTTAAAGATTACAAAACAGTTGATCTATCCTATTCAGACGAAAAGCACAAACACGAAAAAATGCCTGTCAAGGACATCGTGAACCAATTCTTAAATACACCATCACTGATCTACACCTATTTAGGAATAACCGCTGTTGTATTTGTAACAACATCGTTAATAACCTGGCTTGCAAGTTACTTTATGGTGACACGAGGGCTTGAACCAGGCAAAGCTGGCACACTATCGAGTTCAGTCATGGTATTGGCAATTGTTGGAGCTCCTATCGGTGGCCTCCTTGCCGACAGATGGAGAAAAAGAGATGTCAAAGCCCGGTTGTTATTCCCTACAATCTCAACAATTGGTGCGGCAATCTTTCTTTCCATAGCACTGTTTTTTACAAAAGGCACAGTACAGTACATTATGTTTCTGTGCATGGGACTTTTCGTAACAATGTTTATATCAGCAGCATCAGCTGTAACACAGGATGTAATTCATGCCGGACTGCGGGCAATCTCCTACGCAATTGCAGTTGTGGTACAAAATCTTTTTGGCTCTTCAATGGCTCCAATTGTAATAGG
>JACCEE012053651.1_pt1 | contig 11269 bp, 9 predicted proteins | sample 7449931 | NCBI WGS metagenome assembly JACCEE01 (sample SAMN15323457, study PRJNA562643) | freshwater metagenome | isolation source: river surface water | place: USA:Blue River Watershed | collected 2017-08-19 | reverse complement strand
TTGTTGGTGCGGGAATCGTGGGGTTTTGGCCGAAGGGTAAGGATGAACAAGTGCGGGGGGTGGCATTGACGATCGCCGCCGGTATATTCCTCTGGAGCATCTGGCTGCTCACTCAATTTGATATCACCAGTACCAAACTTCAATTTGCCGAATATCTCCCCTGGGCAGAACCCATTGGTTTGAGCTACAACCTAGGCGTTGACGGACTATCCCTCCCCTTAGTAGTGCTAAACAGCATCCTCACCTGGATTGCCATTTACAGCACCAAAAAAGACATCGCCAGACCCCGGTTTTACCACGCGCTCATCTTTTTAGTCAACGCCGGAGTGGCTGGGTCATTTATCGCCCAAAACTTACTCCTATTTTTCCTGTTCTACGAACTAGAACTCATCCCCCTGTACTTTTTAATCGCCATTTGGGGTGGGGAGAAGCGCGCCTATGCCGCCATGAAGTTTCTCCTTTATACAGCCGTATCCGGGATTTTAATCTTAGCCGGATTTTTAGGCATCGCCTGGTTGGGCAACTCTGGGACAGTGGCATGGCTCAATCACTATTCCACTTTTGATTACCAAGCGATTATCACCAGGGGCTTATCCTTGCAAGAAAAGTTCCTCTTGCTGACTGTCTTGCTGGTGGGTTTTGGTATCAAAATTCCCCTGGTTCCCTTACATACCTGGTTGCCCGATGCTTATGTGGAAGCGTCGCCACCCATTGCCATTCTCCTCGGCGGTATTCTCGCCAAATTAGGAGCTTACGGTTTGATCCGGTTTGGCATGCAACTGTTCCCCGATGCTTGGGCACTCATTGCCCCTAGTTTGGCCGTTATTGGTGCCTTTAGCGTCGTCTATGGGGCACTCAGCGCGATCGCCCAAAAAGACATCAAACGCATGGTAGCCTACAGCTCGATCGGCCACATGGGATACATCCTTGTCGCCACCGCCGCAGGCACCCCCTTAAGCCTCCTCGGAGCCGTCGCCCAAATGCTCAGCCACGGCTTAATCTTAGCCCTTTTATTTCACCTCGTCGGTATCGTGGAAATCAAAGTTGGCACCCGCGAGCTAGACGTACTCAACGGCTTAATGAACCCCATCCGAGGTTTACCCCTCACCAGCGCCCTCTTAATTTTAGGTGGGATGGCCAGCGCTGGTATCCCCGGTTTAGTCGGTTTTGCCGCAGAATTTATCGTTTTCCAAGGCAGTTTTTCCGTATTCCCCATTCCCACCCTATTGTGCATCATCGCTTCCGGTTTAACCGCCGTTTATTTCGTGATTTTGCTCAACCGCACCTGTTTCGGCAAACTCGATAACAAATTGGCATACTATCCCAAAGTTCAATGGGACGAACGTATCCCCGCCTTCGTGTTAGCCGTGATCATCTTCATTCTCGGCGTGCAACCAAACTGGCTCTTACGGTGGAGCGATACCACCACCACCGCAATGGTGGCTGGGATTTCCGTCCCTAGTGCCAAGCAAATAGCCACCAAGTAGGGGCATTTGTCCTTTGTCCTTGGTCATTTGGAGGAGAAACCGGGTTTCTTAACCAAATATTCGGGATCAAGCAGTTGATTGTCGCAGAAACCCGGTTTCTGCCGAACCAGGGACAAGGGACAAATGACAAATGACAAATGACAAATGACATCACCGCTCAAATCCCGAAAAATGGTAAAATCCATTCCTGCTCTCCTAGTTGCCCTCCGCTTTCTCATCGGCCCCTTCTTGCTGTGGGATGCCTTAGATGGCCAAACTAGCCAGGGGTTTATCATCGCCTTTATCGTTGCCTTCCTCTCGGATATCTTTGATGGCATTATCGCTCGCCGCCTGGGGGTCAGCACCGCCAAATTGCGCCAAGCAGATAGCTGGGCTGATGTGTGCCTTTATCTCTGCATCGCCTATAGCGCTTGGCAAGTGCATCGGGAGATGATTCTAAACTTTCAATGGCCTTTACTCTCGGTTGTATTTATCCAGTTAGTTTGGTGGGCAGTGAACTTAATCAAATACGGCCAACCCGCTAGCTATCACACCTACTCCGCCAAACTTTGGGGATTAACTCTGTTTGCTGCTACCGTGGCTATGTTCGGATTTAATTACGCGGGAATTGCCCTTTGGCTGGCAATTATTGTGGGGTTCGTCCATACCATAGAAGAAATCGCTATGACTCTCATCCTGCCCCAATGGACTCACGATGTATTGAGTATCTTTCACGCCTTGCAATTGCGTCGGTCTAGTTCTGAATTGCCGGAATAGCCCCCTGCTATAGTTTAAATTAATCAAGGAGCTAAAAATGGTACAAGCACCACCGCAAACTAACGCCAAATTACCCCCATCTGAGCATATTTTTGCCGATGTTATCCACCGCTTGGAGGCGGGGGGGTCGATGCTGCCCGATACTCCCGAAAACTTAATGCAAATCATTGGCATCTACAAAGCCTATGCGGTGCCAATGGATTTCTACTGGCGGGACTTACTATATATTGCGGAACGGGTATTTTTAGACCCCCTGCCCTTTTTTAAATACTTTTTGCCCCAAGAATATCTCGACTTGCATAATCATTATGCGGGAGATGATGCGGACTTGCGCATCTGGCGCGGACCAGCTACGGCACACCCAGAACTGCTGGAGTTTATGGCGAAGGGGGAACTAAAGTCTAATCTCCCCCGCCTGGTGCATCATTTGTGGCACGATCGGATTAACATGGAATTTGCCGAAGCCTGCATGCGCGCCATGTTGTGGCATCAAGGCATGGGGGGTAAATTCAACGACTATTTGGAATCTGAGGAATACAAAGCCAATGCCGATCGAGCCATCAAGGCATATTTCCAAGGCAACCCCGCCATGTTGGCTCTGTACAAGCTATTCCCAGAGATGTTTCTCGAGCAAGTGCGCCAACTATCTTATTATGCCAACCTGGGATTATTCTGGGAAGTGATGGCGCCGGTGTTCTTTGAAATGTCCGATATTTATGATGAAGGCGGCTTCAAAGGCGTACCCGATGCCATGCAGTTTTTAGTCAATGGCATTTTCGCGATCGCAGGGCGTCCGATTTACCACCACCTGTATATCGGCAATCAATGCTATGAAATCATCCCCAAATCTAAAGGATTTACCTGGCTTTATGAAGCAGCTTTACCTTATGTAGAGGCAGTTTTTTACCGCACGGCACCTTTCCGGGGCACCAAGTCTTATAATGCTCAGGCGAAACAAGTGCCAGACGAGCAAAAAGATTTTCACTACGGCATTTTGTATGCCGATGTGTTCCCGGTGGGTACTGCTGGCATTCCTCCCACGATGTTGATGCAGGATATGCTCCACTTTTTGCCCCCCTATCTGGTGGATTATTACCGGAAACATTGCCGGGGTGAAGATGATATGCTGATTCAGTTGGGGATTTCTTTCCAGCGATCGATGTATAATGTGACTTCGGCGGTAATTCAGGCACTGCGTCAGGCGTTGCTTTATCCTTTAGATGACCCAAACCCCCGGCATTTGATGGCCAACCGGGCGTTTTTTGAAAGCCAGCTCGATCGCTTCAAGCGTCCCGAAGCTCGCATCCGCGATATTCAGCGCCAAGATTATCGTTAGGTTTTGATATTAATGGTTGTGGCGATATATTTTGACGAATCGCCGCAACCATCAATAGGGAGGGTAAGTTTAAAAAGCAGGTATGACAGTAAATTCCCTTGTCATTCGGGATTAAATCTTCAATAAGATAGGGGTAAATATTCAATCCTATCTTGATATTCATCTGGAAAAGAAGCGGCAGCTATAGTAATTAGCTCTTCGACAACTTCACCTATTTTATCTTGGAGGTCTATTATAAATATTCCCGGAATATGCAGACCTAGAGCGAGATGTTCTGCTAAATGTTTTGGCATAGATTTTCGGTTGTTTGTCACCAGGATAAATTTGTTATTTTCGCACCAAATCAGAATATCTGAATCTGATGTACCTTTGGCTGGAACATCTGGATCACCAATTATTCTGACTATTATTTGAGGTGCCATACGCACCAGTTGCGTGCGATACACCGGGGATATATGCTCATCCAGTAAATAATTAATCTGCATTATAATTTGGGGGCTGAATTAATTTCTTTTTCCGCTCTGAGCTGACGCATTTTCAGGCGAGCGGGTGAAGGATTATTTTGCTGTTCTTCCCGCATCCGGCGAGAAAAATCTAGCCAGTCAGCAAGATAAGCACTTACCATATCTTTGTTGTGCAGGTAGTAAAGAATAGTCGCATAGACCTGTTCCAAAGTCACTGTATGAAACTTTTGGGCAATTTCTTCTGGAGTTTGGCACTGATAAATATACTGATAAAGAATGGTTTCAATGCCAATGCGACTATTTTTAATTCTGATGTCGTCAGGGGCGATAAAGTTAAAGTATTCTTCAAGCTGCATAATAACCAGCCTCCGATTGCTAATGAAGTTTGATGTGAGTGCAGTAAATCTATTTTACCATATTTGGGAAATTACCGCAAGGCTTGGAGTCGGTTTATTTGCTTAAATTTCTGGACTATCTGTGCCTCTGGGGGGAAAATCAACCCCAAAGACACAAAAAATACAGAAGATGGCCAGACAATATACAGCCTCTGGTAATTTACCCCATGAGGATGACATTATCAATCACGTGGATAACGCCGTTATCGGCTTCGATATCAGCGGCGACAACGGTGGCATTTTTCACTTCAAAGGCGTAGGTGCAATCGATTTTGATGGGTGAGCCTTCTAAAGAAGTGACGCTGCTGAGTTTTTCTAGGTCACTTTGCATCAGTTTGCCAGAAACTACGTGATAGGTGAGAATTCTCGCCAGTTGGGGAATGTTTTGCAGCAGGGTGTGGATGGTTCCCGGAGGCAGTTTGGCGAAGGCTTCATCGGTGGGGGCAAATACGGTGAATGGGCCGGGACTTTTGAGGGCGTCAACTAAATTAGCGGCTTGGACGGCTGCCACTAGGGTTTGAAAAGAACCGGCGCTAACGGCAATATCGACGATATCTGGCATGGGTTTTTTGGGGTGTAAAAAATTTGCTTTTTGCATTTTAAACCAAAAGGGTTTATATCCAACCCCGGAGGCGATAAACTCCGCCGCCAATGTATTCTTTTAAGTGTTGGGTGATTTTATTGAGATGATAAGCATCGGGCAGGAGATTGAGTAATCGCGATTGCCAGGTGCCTTTGAGTTCTTCTAGTTCTTGTTGGCTGACCAAAAAATCGGTGGGTGCGGGGATGGCTTTGATGCCTTGGCGACGGAAAACCCCTAGGGACCGGGGCATATGGGAGGCGGATGTGACTAGCAACACGGGGCCTTTGATGTTTTTGGCATCCAGAATTTTGCGGACATTGACGGCGTTTTGGTGGGTGTTGTGGGAGTCGGGGTCTTGGAAGATGACTTCTGGGGGGACTCCCATTGCTTCGGCGATTTTGGCCATATCGGCGGATTCGGGGGGACCGCCGCCTTTCCATTCGATTCTCCCACCGGAAAGGATGAGGTAGGGGGCTTTTCCTTGGCGATAGAGGAGGGCACCATAGAGGATTCGATCGCCCGCCTCGGACACTTCCACCCAGGGACGGGGTTCGATCCCCGGTTTCGTCCCGCCGCCTAACACGACGATCGCCTCTGCCCGGGGTAGCTCCGACTGGGGGAGGTTTTGCCATTCCAAACTCCGCGCCAAACCGTAACTCACCCAGGGGTTACTCCCCAAAATCAACACCACCAACGCCGAGACGATCGCCCCACGCGCCCACTGAGGTCGTCGGCGCATCCAGATCAACGCCGCCACCATCAGAGCGCAAGCCAAACCCAGAGGGTAGATAAACAGCGGTAGCAATTTCGAGATAAACAAAAACACCTTTCTCGCTCCCAAAGCCAGGGGACAATTTCCCCAGTTTAACAACCGGGTGCCCCTCCAGAAGAAGAAACCTTCTCAAACTAGGTTCTCCGATGAATCGGGAGGGAAGTGGCAAAAACGGCTAGTCATGCTTTGGCGCCCCCCTAATTAGTTGACTATTAGCCGTGATTTAATATATGATTTTCTCTAATAGCCCCCCGAAGCAGAGATTGATTCCCCGCCTCTCACAGGAGTAACCGGGAAATTTTCCTTGCTTGCCCGTAAATACCGCATCTACCGCAGCAACTGAGAGGTTGCCCCAGATCATCAAGCCAATTTTTGCCTATTCTGCGGGACTTTTGCCCTAGCAGTCACACCGAGCCGTTGCCCTTTAATTGGCCTCCCTTCCGGCAACCTAATCCCAATGGGCTGCCCTAGGCGATCGCGGCTAAGAAAGGCATCGGCAAAGCTCACCCAAAACGGGATGAATATGAAACTAAGAACTAAATTTATTTCCGTTTTTTTGGCCGTAGCATCACTCGTATCTACCGGGGGCATCATCAACACTATTAATGCCAACAACCTGCGGCAACAATATACCAAGATTGCGGAAAACCGCACCCCCACATTAATTGCTTTAGAAAAGATTAAATTTGCTGCTCTCAAAATTATCTTGGCTCTCAGCCATGCTCAGGCTGGGGGAGAAATTGACCTAGATGTAAAATCGTCTGCCCCAGAAATCATCACTGCCAGCCAGGAAATTGAAAAAATGCTTGGCCAGATTGAATCTCTGGCGGGAGCCGCCAAATTAAGCGGTTTTTTTCAAGAAATATATCACCTTCAATCCCAAACTTATGATAATTATCAAAATTTGCTAAAATATCAAAAACAATCCAATTTAGAGTTAACCAATCAAACAAATCAAATAATTATTGAAAATCAGATCAAATTAATTGCTTTAACTGAGGCAGCTATGACATCGGCAATGGCCGATATGGAGGCAGAAAAGCAGCGCGCTTATACCAGTGCTAATCAGCTCCTCTGGATTAATATCGGGTTTATGGCATCTGTGGCGGGAGCAGCAGCCATCATGGGATTATTATTAGCAGAAACTATCGCGAAACCGATAATGAACCTCAAAAAAGTAGCCTTGAGTGTGGGGAAGGGCAACTTGGATGCCAGGGCAGAAATAGAATCAGGAGATGAAATCGGGATTTTAGCCCGCACATTTAATGAGATGGTAGCCAACTTGCAATCCACTACGGTATCTAAATCATATTTGGATAAAATCATCCGGTCTTTGAGTGATGCCCTCATTGTCATCGATGCCGAGGCGAAAATCCAAGATTTTAATTTTGCCACTCTCATGCTGCTGGATTATCAAGAGGATGAGCTACTAGGACAGCACATCAGCTTGATATTCAATCAGAAAGAAACTCTGAGAATGCTGGATATCACCGGGTCAGATTCTACAGGCAATAGTTTTTTGGGGAGCCAAGAGACCACTTTAGTGGCGAAAGATGGTAAGCAAATTCCGGTGTATTTTTCGGCATCAGTGATGCGGGATGGGGATGGGCAGATGCAGGGCATAGTTTGTTTGGCGCAAGATGTATCGGCGCGCAAACAAGCCTTGGGCGCTTTGCGGAAACAAGCGCTGATGTTCACAACAATTTACGACGGGGCGATCGTCACAGACTTAGACGGTAACATCACAGACTGGAACCCAGCCGCCCAGAGAATTTTTGGCTACAGCAAAGCCGAAGTATTGGGGCAAAAAGCGGAAATTCTGTTTCGCCCCGAGCGCGCCGCCTACTTGACGCCGCAAGTATTCGACGGGATTAGACGCCAAGGGCGTTGGGCCGCAGAAATCCGGTTTCGCCGCCAAGATGGGAGCGAGGGGGTTTGTGAAACGGTGATGGTGCCCCTTCGGGATGAAAATGGCCTGATGGTGGGCACAATTAGTATTAATCGAGATATTACCGATCGCAAGCGGGCGGAAGCAGAGCTGCAAAAAGCCCATGCTGAATTAGAAGAGCGGGTGGAGGTACGCACAGCAGAACTAACTGCTAACAACGATATCTTGTTAGAAGAAATCCGCGATCGCGTCGCCGCCGAAGCCGCCCTCAGAAAATCAGAAGCCCGCTATCGCATTTTAGCCCAACGAGAAGCCCTACTCAACCAACTTGCGAAGCAAATTCGCAACTCGCTTGATTTAGATACTATCTTAGGCACAGCCGTAGAGCAAATTCGGCATTTGCTGCAAGTTGACCAATGCTTATTCCTCTGGTATCGCCGGGACGATGTTTCCGCTTCATCGTCCAACGGATCCGGCTCCCCATACTGGGAAGTAGTAGCAGAAGCAAGTCAGCCCGATAGCGTCCCTGACCACAAAGTTCGGCCCAGCTTCTTAGGTGTCTATAAAGTCCCAGAAACCAATAACTACGCCCACGGGTTAGCAGAACTCGACATCATTTGTGAAGAAGATTTGGCCAAAGCCAAAATCCCAGAAATGCAGGAAATTTACCATTACTGCGGTCTGCGCGGGGTGTTAGCCCAACGCATCCGTGCCACCAAAGCCGTAGCAGAAATTGGCGTAGTTGCAGCCGCTCATTTTCAACCCCGCCAGTGGACAAAAGGAGAAATTGACCTGCTCAAAGCTATTGCTGACCAATTAGCCATTGCCATCACCCAAGCATCCCTATACGCCCAATCTCAAGCGGCAGCTCGTTCCGCCCGAGACCGCGCCAAAGAACTCAAACAAGCCTTAGACCGATTACAGCAAACTCAAACCCAGCTCATCCAAGCGGAAAAAATGTCTAGTTTAGGGCAAATGGTGGCTGGGATTGCCCATGAAATTAACAACCCCGTCAGCTTTATTTATGGCAACCTCAACCCCGCTAAACAATACATCGAAGAACTGGTACATTTGGTGAAACTCTACCGCCATCACTATGCCAACCCTGTAGCAGAAATTCAAGATTATGCTCAGGACTGTGATTTAGATTTCCTGTTGGAGGATTTACCGAAACTCCTCTCTTCCATGCAGATGGGAGCCGATCGCATCCGGGCGATCGTCGTCAGCTTGCGCAACTTCTCCCGCCTTGATGAAGCCGAGTGCAAACCCGTCAATCTCCACGAAGGCATCGATAACACCCTCCTGGTATTGCAACACCGCCTCAAAGCCAGCGGCTCCCAGCACCCCATTCCAGTGATTAAAAACTACGGCAATTTGCCCAAGGTGGAATGCCACGCCAGTCAAGTAAACCAAGTATTTATGAACTTGTTGGCCAACGCGATCGATGCTCTGCGCGAATACGAAGAAAAGCTCGGCCCCGAAGCCAGCAGTTTCAAGAGTACCATTACCATTACCACCGAAATCGTCGAGCGATCGTCCAAACCAACCAAAAAAGACCCCTTACCCCCAACCAATCCCCAGCAATTCGCCATCATCAGAATCGCCGACAACGGACCCGGAATCAGAGAAGAAGTCCGCCAACATATATTTGACCCCTTTTTCACCACCAAACCACCGGGCAAAGGCACCGGTTTAGGCTTATCCATCAGCTACCAAATCATCGTCGAAAAACACGGCGGTAACATCAAATGCCTCTCCACCCTCGGACAAGGAACCGAATTTATCATCGAGCTACCCTGCAAGCTGAATTATACCCCAGCCCAAAAAGCCTGAAATGCCCGAATATTTATCTAACAAATTTTCCTAAATTTTTTCGCCAAACCCCTTGACAGCCACTTAATGATATGGGACAATACGGATAATGGAAAAGGTGCCGCCTGTGGCTAAAGTTAGAAACCAGGGTTATGGCAGAGAAACCGGGTTTCTGCGACAATTTTGGGTTTTTAACCAAGAAGTTGGGTAAGAAACCCGGTTTCTGGAACCCCCGGCGGAATTTTCGGGCCTTGGGGTGAGGTCATGTGCCAGATAGACCGGCAAACCGCTGTATTTTCAGGAGGATCAAAAAATTTTTCGCCCCTCCTATAGTAGATAAAAGTGCCGTGAAGTACAGTTCTTAGCCCCTCTCCCTTTATGGGAGAGGGGTTTGGGGTGAGGGCTGTACCTTATGGATATGAGAAACGCTATAAATCAACATCAGCTCAAGTTATTCCGAAGGCAGCGAAACAGCCGCCACACGGAAACCGAAACTCGGATATTTCACCTTAGCATCGAACCACAGACGAAAAGCCGATCGACAACCTTTCGGCTTGCTAAACCAAGACCCACCACGCAAAATTCTGAAATCAGATTCCCCACCAATTTCCCACGCCGAGCCATCAGTAGGCGCCTGATCATAATTTTCGTGCCAACTATCCTGACACCACTCCCACACATTCCCTGACATATCATACAAACCAAAAGGATTCGGAGGAAAACAGCCCACATAAGTCGTTCTCTCCAAATATTCGCCTGTTTGTCCATTCTCGTAACTGTAATTGCCGTTATAATTAGCCAAATCAGGGATAATCGTCTCACCAAAATAGAACGGGGTAGTAGTTCCGCCCCGACAGGCGTATTCCCACTCCGCTTCACTAGGAAGACGATAGGAGTAACCAGTTTTTTCCGATAATTTTTGGCAAAATTCCACCGCATCATACCAGGATACTTGTTCTACGGGCCGGTTCCAGCCCTTGAAAAGGGATGGGTTGTCACCCATAACCACTTCCCATTGATCTTGATTGATCGGATATTTACTCAGATAAAATGATGGTACAGTAACTTCATGTTGCGGACTTTCCGCCTCCCATCTTTGTAGTTCACTCTTTGGCGAACCCATCAGAAACTTATTTCCCGGAATCGCTATCATGTCCAAGACAACTTCCTTTCCCAAATCCTGGCGTAAATATTCCGCCCGTTTCCCCACTTTACTGATTGGCTTTCCCTGTTTATTTATTGTGATGGCATCGAATGTAAAAAACATACTGGTAATTTAAATCAAGCTAGGATGATTTATTTGACAAAACTTTACGCTAGTTGTATTATACAGTACCTCCAGCAGAAAAACTGCCTCATAGACAAAATAAACCATAATATTTTTTGATAAAAGTTGATATTTTTATCAAAAAATCAATGGCAAAGAAACCGGGGTTCTCTGAAGAACCTCCTACCATTACAGAAATTTTCCGCAGAAACCCGGTTTCTGGACACCCACCCGGTTTCTGTCACCCCAACGTTAAATTATGGTTTGTAGTAGCACAGCTACTTAAATATTGAGCTGTCACGATAAATCTTAATCACGCCGTGCCCCCCCCACCACGGGACATTTGGGCGTGGTTGGGCAATTTTGGGGTTAAATTTGGGTTTGGGGGCAAAGAAACCGGGTTTCTCTCGATATTTATCGTCATCAACCCAGATTTTTCAAAGAAACCCGGTTTCTGTCTGTTTGTTGCGGATGTTGACGTGCTGTCCCCTACGGGGGGTAAATTTGGG
>JACCEE011962207.1_pt1 | contig 11269 bp, 11 predicted proteins | sample 7449931 | NCBI WGS metagenome assembly JACCEE01 (sample SAMN15323457, study PRJNA562643) | freshwater metagenome | isolation source: river surface water | place: USA:Blue River Watershed | collected 2017-08-19 | reverse complement strand
GGCATTTCTTGCTTGCTTTAAGATCTCTTCGCGATGCGCAATAAACAGAAATTTTGCGTTTGGTTTAGACCGTAAGAACCGAGCGAAATCAAAGGCCGAGATTAGTGTTTTGCCGGTTCCCGTCGCTGCAACGACCACATTTTTGTAACGGCCATATACCTGCCGCTCGACTGCGAGCTGTTCCAAAATGTCGCGTTGATGGGCGTACGGTTTTACCTCAAAAAAGAAGGTTAAGTTTTCTTCCTTGTTCACTCTGGATGCTTTCAAGGCTTGGTTGAGTTTAGTTTTGCTGGCTATGGAGCCATCAAACAATTCAAATTCTTTCGAAGCCCAATAGGTTTCAAAGGTATTCAGTGATTTTTCAATAATGTGTGGGATCTCTTTGGATGTGATCTTGAGATTCCACTCCAAGCCGCTTGTTAATGCCGAATGCGATAAGTTGGACGACCCAATATAGCCGGTGTGAAAACCGGTATTTCGCAAAAACAAATAGCTCTTGGCGTGCAAGCGTTCGCGATTGGTGTTGTAGCTGAGTTTGACTTCAGTGTTGGGAAGCTGGGCTAAATATTCCACTGCTTTAGAGTCAGTCGCGCCCATGTAAGACGTGGTGATGATTTTTAACTGGCGCCCACTTTGGGTGAATTCTTCAAGTTCTTTACTGAAAATGCGAATGCCGGTCCACTTGATAAATGACACCAACCAGTAGATTTTGTCGGCCGACAATATTTCTCGTTTTAACTCTGTTTCTAACGAGATACCCGCGTTGCTGCCACAAAACAACTCGCTTTGCCGAAGGCCGGTTAACGGGAATACGCTAGCGACATATTCTTTTAGATTGGCGGCAATTGGATTATGAGTATCGTAGATAGCCCGCAGGATTTTACCCTGCGAGAGGATGAGGTTATCGTCAAATGCCTGTTGCTCTGCAAATTGCTGTTTTAGCCACAGTAATAGTTTGTTGGCGAGGTCGATTTGGTTCGCCAATTGCTCGTCATCGCTTGGAACTGCGGCAACAGCCTGTTCAAAGATTGGCGTTATAAAGCTTGCCAACCACTTGGCTGCTTCGGTGCTCGTCAATGGCCGCTCGTCAACATAGTAACGTTCGCGATCTAGTTTGCTTTCAATCAACTGCGTTAGAAGTTGCTCATAAATTCCAAGTTGTTGCATCAGTTTCCTTACTGCTCTGCTACTGCAATGTCATCAACGGCCAGGATCATCAGCCTTCTTCACTTCAACTAATTTGCCTTTGGCATCGCGCTTTTCGCTTTTTACCGGGCTGACCGGTTTCACTTTACCTTGATAGCTGCCTTTGGCGTCGTAAATGCGTCCGCGTTCGTCGGTTTTTTGCAGTAGCTTGCCTTTAGCGTCATAGCTTTTGCTGCCGGTGGGGGCTGTGACGGTTTTGCCGGTGAGTTTGCCCTTGGCGTCATAGTGTTTACCGTCGCGGGTGGTTTTGCCCTGGTATTGGCCTTTGGCATTGTAATGCCGGCCTTTGTCGTCGGTTTTTTGCAGCAACTTGCCTTTGGCATCATAGGTTTTGCTGGCCTGGTTTTTATTGGCTTGTCCGTCAGCCATAGCTGGCAGCGGGCTCAATACCAGCAGCAGGCTTAGCGCCAGCAGCGTTTTTAACAGCAAAGGTTTCATCGTAACTCCCGGGGCGGGTGTTTCATTTTGTGTTGATTCTAGAACGCTGCTGCTTGCCGACCAATACTGTGGTTTTTGTCATGTCTGCAAAGCAGACACATCGCCCTAAAACGCGTGCTTCTTCACTTCTTCTAAGTTATCCACCACGATTTGCTGCGCCTCTGGTTTGATTTCCAGTTTGCTGAGGTCGAGATTCAATTGCTGGATCACATAAGGCACTAAGGCAGAGCGAGTTTTTACAGTGTGCATACCGTCGACCATGCCGTAGTCGTGCTCGACGATAGCGCGTTGATAGCTGGTCAGGCGCGGATCTGGCCGCAGCACAATGCTGACTTCGGTATTCCAGCGGCTGTCCTGATCTTTCAGGTTCGCGCTGGGGCCGCCGGTATCATTGATGGAGCGAAAGCGGCTTAACACAAAATCGCGGTAGTCGCGGTTTTTCTCGCAGTAGGCGCGTACGTGCCAGCGCAGCGGGGTGCACACCAGCGAGTGCGGCGTGATGATGCGGCTCTCTTCGTCGGGCGAAGTCATCGATACATAACCCATATCAATTTTTTCGCCGGTGCGGGCCGCTTGCACTAATGCCCGTAAGATCTGCGGGTCGACATGGCGCATCGGCGAATGCAGTATTTCGGTCTGATGAAAGCCTAAATCGAGCGTACTGAAGTTGTGTGAAATGTCGCGATTGCTGGCCAGCGCTAGCAGGTACTCTTCGGCGATGCCGCGGGTAAACACCGGTTTAAAAGTCGAAGAAGGGCGGTAGCCTTTGAGTTTACGGTCCAGCACCAGGTTGCCGGGGGCGATGTCCTGATTGTATTTATTGATATCTTTGGAGGCTTGCTGGCGTTTGATTTGAAAGCTTTGGCACAGGTGATTAGTCGTCAGCCGCCCTTCCCATAACGCGATGATTTCAATCAGGCGATAGCGCATCAGTACTTCAAAGCTATAAGGCAAGGCGCTCGCCACAGGCTCAGACATCTCACAGTTCCTTCTGTAATTCATTGATAGTCATCCCGAATCTAAGCTGTTCCTGCTTTAAGGTCAATGACAATTGCCGCGGTTGCGGTGGTTGTGGCCGGCAAGTGCTGTAGCCAAATCATACATGAGTAAAAACACAGCTCTGGCGGCGAAAATTAACGCTGTTAGCATGATGGTCGAGGGAAATGCTCTGAGGGAATGGGGCGCTGACAAGCAGTGCAGGACGCATGGCCGGCACAGGGAACGAGGATGTGCCAGTAAGGACCGGCAGCAGGAAAACTGCCGATGTTGGTTCAACAGGATGTGACAGGATGAATACCGGGCAAGGATGCCCAACCTTCAGTTTTTAGTTCGGATCTACAAAGTCAGAACCTTGCTAATGAACAAGGGTAGGAAAGGCATTTGATACATCAAACACGGAGCATGAATGTCGAAAACGAAGTTAAGAGAATTTGAGGCGCGCCAGCAACAAGCCATTACAGACAGCGCGTTATTACCTTGTGAAATCAGCTATCTGCTTTATCACGCTGACGTGCTCAATACCGGTTGTCAGCAAAACCCCGGCATGGAAAACGAATATGACCAGTTGGCGCGCTGGATCAGTGAAAGCGTTGCTACTGATGGCGCGTTGCCAACAGCGGTTAGCTCCGCGCTGACTGACTTGTTTACTGAAGAGCTCGCTGCAGACAAAACCACAGCAGTGTTAGCGGTACTACAAAGCATGGCCGCCAATGAGCTGAAGGCCGCGCGGCAACAGCGCATCGATGCGCTGCATCTGAAGCTATTCCCCGAGTGTTACGACCATCTGTACGACAGCATCGAAGATGCGCGGATCCGCCGCCGTGGGCAAGATCCGATGTCGCCTGCATATCAGGCGGCCTGGCAACAAAAGCGCCGTGAACGTGGCATCAGCGAAACGATGATGAGCCCGGAAACAGCGGCATATGCTGCCAAAGCCTATGCCGACGCCAAATGGCAGCAAGTGATTAAATAACAAACGCTTAGATACTGATGCAGCAACACATCTGGCTACGAGCAACGACTTTCTATAGCCCGATTTTGGAGGTAACTCATTCAGCGAATTACCTCCTGCTTAATCACTCCACGTTCTGGATCTGTTTGTGGGTTGTTGAATTTAAGTGCTTAATAATCAATTGGTTGTCTGTCATTTTTTGATTCATTTTAAATAGTACCCACCACCTTACCCACCGCATGAAAAAAGCCGATCTCACTCAATAAATTTTTGAGCATTGGAAGAGCGGAGCAGAGCTTGAGCTTATCTGGCCTCTATTACTAGACATTGTTAATCAGCATTTCCCCAATTTTGGTTGTTCATTGTAAAAACCAGTCGGTTGTTGGGCTGGTGGAAAAAAGCTAGGCTTAGTGGATTAGCATGGAGATCCAAAAATGACCGAGCAGCAACTACTTCTTCAGCGATTTGAGGCGACAAAAGTCGCAAATTTTAATGAGAGTATGCGGCTTGAAGGTCTTAAGCCTATCAAAGACAAGACTACACTCCCTGCAGAGGTAATTGCGAAGCTCAAGCAGCTACAGAGTACCGATTCCCGATAAGTTCTAGATTGGCTAAGATCTCTATTGCTATGCGGGACCATCCATCGTGAATAATGCCTTAGCTCAGGCTGCAAATTATTTCGCAGCTGCGGATTTTGAAATGCGTAATCCATTTACTTGATGCCAAAAGATTGTCTGGCTTCCTCCAAAGATACCGTGCTTCCCTTTATAGCTTCAGCGAGTCCGCGCACGGTCGCCTTTACAAACCTCAATTCCTCTGCGGTTTTCTCATAATCTTCCAGCTCCTGCAAAACAGCTACGCCGCTTCCACTGCTAGTTAGCAGAATTGGGAGGTGAGAGTCATGTGCCCGGCTAACAACCTCTGCGGGGTTGATCTTAAGATCTGAAAGAGGAATGACATCCCCGTAGAATTTAATTTGCATAGCAATGAATTCGTCATCATTTGGCATCAGGAGTAGCACCAGTTAACTTGCGCAGTCCAAGTGAGGACTATTGCTGCAACATGCTGGCGTAAAATTTCTCTGCTTTGCCTCTGCTGGACCCTGCTGTGGCGGCAACGGCCAGATATTCAATGAGAGATTCAATGCAGGATTCTGTCACCAATGTCAGTAGCTTACTGGTGTCATCCTGATATTCCTGAGCATAAACCAGCGCATCGATGTAGACGCTTCGACTGCTGTTGGCGATCACAACAATGGGATATCCCAGACGCAGTAATACAAGATTCATCAGCAAGCGAGCAGTTCTGCCATTGCCGTCTCTAAAAGGGTGGATCGCTACAAATCGATAGTGAACTTCTGATGCAAGTTGCAGTGGCGTCAGTTGAGAAGCATCTGCAGAATTTAGCCAACTGATAAAACCAGTCATTAATTCTGCTACCAGATAGTGCGGCGGGTACTGATGGCCAGTGCCAGCAGCTCTGACATCAAGTGTGCGATAAGCACCTGCCTCTGTCCGGTCTGCTCCTTTCATCACTAGCTGATGAATATCCTTAATTTCGCGCTCAGAAATGGGTTGGTTTTGACCCGCCAGAGCTTCGATAAAATCGATGGCTTCTTTATGTCCGATAACCTCCAGGTGCTCGAGTAAGGTTTTTCCACCTACCGTAATACCTTTTTCCAGGACTAACTCGGTTTCACTCATGGTTAATGTATTGCCTTCAATGGCATTACTGTTGAACGTGAATCGAGTATCGAACCGCTTCTTTAATTCCCACACGACATCCGCAGCCAGTGGCCGGAACTCATCAAGCCAATTTTTTAAACACTGCACCTGTGTAAGAAGATCTTTGGTGTCAGACTGACTTGGAACCAATTTTTTGATGAACGCGGTTACATCAGTCACTTGGTTTGCTTTGAGAAAGGCGATGAACCTTTCATAACCTTGATTTGATGCTGTCGAATGCATTTAGCAAAAACCTGTTGTTGGAAATTTGGCTCAGAGTTTGGCAAGACCATTTTCTGCCAGAATTCGAAGACGCCAGAGCGGCAATTAACCGCAAGTCTAAGTCGTAACAGGAGTAAGTGCAAAGGAAAAGCAGGTTCTCTGCCTTTTAAACGTAAAAATTAAAATTTGCGTTGACTTGTTTAATTGTCTAAATAAACTCAAATAAAATAAATTGCGTTTAAGGTGAGCTAATGGCTAGGGTAAGAGTCCCCAACCCAATGGAAGCGCTGTTGCAAAGCGCCCCAGCGGCTGAGTATTTTTCTTTGTTTGGTAAGTTTGGGGCCACCAACGAGGAAGGGCTCTACCTGCATTGGGATAAGTTCATGTGGCGGGTGCCAAAGGGTATTTCGGAAGATGCTGCCTGGATCGCGACCAAATTTGCCAGAAAAGCCATCTTAAAAACGCTGCCGTTACTTCAGGCTGACAAAGAGGGCCAGTGCTTCAGCTACTGCGTACCCGAGTCATTGTTCGCGAAATTACACCATATCGACAAAACCACCTGTGGTGGTCAGGCAATTGGTGACGGCACATTTATCACTGCCAGAGAAAAAGACAGATATCTGGTAAAAAGTCTGATGATGGAAGAAGCCATCACTTCCTCGCAATTAGAAGGGGCGTCGACTACTCGGGCTGTCGCGAAAGAAATGTTGGTTACCAACAGATCGCCTAAAGATAAATCAGAACAGATGATTTTCAACAATTATCTGTTGATGAAAAAAGCGTTAGAAAAAAAGGACGAGCCGCTTTCGATTGAACTGATCTTAGAGTTACATCAGATTGCCACTTTTAATGCCATTGATAACGAGGCAAAGCCGGGCGAGCTGAGACAAGACAACGAGATTGATGTACGGAATATCTATAATGAAGTCGCTCATACGCCGCCGTGTTACACCACACTCAAAGACCGGCTGAAAGCGCTGTGTGAATTCGCCAACGAAAATCATCTTGCGGACAGCTCCGGCAACTTTATTCATCCGGTGATTAAAGCCATCATTTTGCATTTCATGATTGGCTATATCCATCCATTTGGCGACGGTAACGGCAGAACGGCGAGGGCCTTGTTCTACTGGTATATGCTGCGTGCTGGCTATTGGCTGTTTGAGTTTGTGTCGATTAGTAAGCTCATCAAAGAAAAACGCAGCGATTATGACACTGCTTATATTTACACCGAAACCGATGATTTCGACCTGACCTATTTTGTTTATCATCAGGTAGATGTGATCATCAAAGCGGTTGATGCACTGCGTGAGCACATCGAGACTAAAAAAGCAGATTTCTATCACTTTATGCAGTGGGTTGAGCAAAGCCCGATTTCTCACAAGCTAAAACGTGGCCAGCTTGATTTACTCAAAGATGCATTGAAGCAACCGGGGAAAGTATTTACCGCCAAGCAGGTTGCCGGTGAGTTTGATATCACTGAAAACACTGCGCGAAGCTATTTGAACGGTTTAGTCGACGCAGACTTGTTGATGCCAACTAAAAGTAAAAAAGGCAAAGAGGTAGGCTATGTGTCGCCGGCCGATTTGCAAACCCGGCTTCGGTTATAGGCGTTGCTGCCCGGGGGCTCGGTCTTTTTGATAACAATCATACAAGATGTCTGCAAACTGTTTTTCGTCAATAGCGCCGAGCACGAGATCGACCATAGCCTCAGCCATAAGCTCCCTTTCGACAGTCACCTCGAAATCGTTTAGTGACAAATATTCCAGAGCCACCATTAAACCTGTGCGTTTATTTGCATCGGAGAGTGCATGGGCTTGTGCAATGGCTAACGCATACTTGGCCGCAATTTCGAAAACATCATCAAGTCCTTGGTATAGGATCGCGTTGTCGATGCGGGCCAGCGCACCTTCCAATTTTCCCTTGTCGGGTGCACCTTTGCTGCCTGGCTCGGTTGAAAGAATAAAAGCGTTAATTTCAATTACCCGTGCTGTGGGAAAATGAATAAGTTGCATTACATGGAAGCCAGGCGTTTGAAAGTGTTCTTATGTTGAGTCAGGATCAGCCTAGCTTCTGAATAGACCAACCGTTGTCCTTCTGGAGTTGTTAAATCCAGCTGTTTTGTCGGTTTAATCTTGGGGCGATTAACAGGCTCATTTACACCATACTTTGCTAGTTTATTTTCCATTGTGTTCCCCATCAGCTTGGTCTGATTGTGATTCTAAACCTGATGCCGCAATGTGTCGACTGAAAGACCTGAACTCTTCAAGTGGTGGTGCCGCATTCCGTCGCCTGAGTAAGCCTATAACTCATGTGCGCTGATAGTTACGGCCATAACATGATGAGCAATCAGTTTGGGTAATAAAATTGATGGAATGAGCGAATGGTAATTTGCGTGAACGATGGTGAGCTGTAGAACCTTGTCGTTACAAGGTGCAAGGGTCACAATAGTCGTCCAGCAACCTGCTGTCATATCGAAGATATCCTCTGATGCAAAGGGTCAGCATTACCAATGACACAACCCCATTTCGCCATTGAATCCTTTGACTCCGTCTCGGCAATCGATGCCAGATTGGCAGAGCTTGAAAATGAACGACTATCCCTGTTATCACGACGAGATGCTTTGCAAAAAGCAAAGCCCAACACTCAGATAAACTCTTCTTTGTCACCCAGCGAAAAAATTGCGATTTTTCGCAGTTTGTTTCGGGGCCGGCACGATATTTTTGCCAACCGTTGGCAAAATCAACAAGGCAAGAGTGGTTACGCTGTCGCTTGTAACAATGAATGGGTTCAGGGTATTTGTCACAAACCAAGAATTAAATGTCAGGAATGCCAACACCGTCAATTTAGCGAGTTAACCGATCAGGTACTGTATCGTCATTTGGCGGGGCAACAGGTTGTTGGTCTGTATCCTTTGCTGAATGATAATAGTTGTTACCTGCTGGCGGCCGATTTTGACAAAGGTAACTGGCAAGAAGAAGTAAAAGCCTTATCAAAAGCTTGTGTGCAGTTTGACGTCCCGCATGCTATTGAGATTTCTCGCTCAGGGCTTGGTGCACATTTGTGGATTTTTTTCGATGATAAAGTGCCGGCAGCCGAAGCTCGTTTGTTGGGCTTTGGCTTGCTGGATAAAGCGATGGAAATCTTTCCTCATCTGTCATTTGATTCTTACGACAGACTTTTTCCCAACCAGGATATTTTGCCCGAAGGTGGCTTTGGTAATTTGATTGCGCTGCCTTTGCAGCGAGAAGCCCGTATCAACGGCAATAGTTCCTTTGTTGACAGCGATTTGAATTTAATCGGTGACCAATGGCAATTTCTGGGGCAAATGCAGCGTCTAAACGCAAAGGAATTAAGTCAGTTGCTCAGTCGGATTTCGCCGGGTCCCCAATTGCTAAAAGAGCAAAACGGCATACTGCAAAGACCGCCGTGGGAGCTCACCGCAAAACAGGCTCCTTTATTGCTGCAAGATGTGCCAACGCATGTCACTTTAACGCTGGCAGATCGGCTCTACCTCGAGCTCAGCACCATACCAACCGAATTGGCTGCCCGGCTACGACGATTAGCCAGTTTCTCTAACCCGGTGTTTTTTAAAACGCAAGGGTTACGGTTTTCGACCCACGGGATCCCCAGATTTATTTCCTGTGCACGGATTGAGCAGGGATATCTCTCTTTACCACGCGGTTGTCTGGATGATGTATTAATTTTACTCAGCGAATGCGGCATCAGGGCGCAAATTGATGACAAAAGGACTGCAGGCAAAAAGCTGGTGGGTTTAAAACCGCTGATGACCTTACGTCAGAACCAGCAAGCGGCGGTTAAAGACATGACAAAGCATGATACTGGGACTTTGCATGCCCCCACTGCGTTCGGAAAAACGGTGACGGCGATCGGGATCATCGTGAAACGTAAAGTGAATACGTTAATTTTAGTGCATAGTCGCCAGCTACTTGACCAGTGGCGAGAGCGTCTTCAGGCATTTTTGCCAGATACAGAAGTTGGCGTAGTTGGTGGCGGGAAGAAGAAGCCGACCTTTGTTATTGATATCGCGACTTATCAGAGTTTGATCAATTTAAAAGACAACACAGTGCTGCCTTTGGTGCAGGATTATGGTCAGGTCATTGTCGATGAATGCCATCATGTCTCTGCACCTCGATTTGAGATGGTGCTCAACGAAGTTCGGGCGAAATACGTGCTGGGGCTGACTGCAACACCGGACAGGCAAGATGGTCATCAAAAGATCATTTTCATGGCAGCTGGACCCATCAGGCACAGAGTAAAGCCGCAGGCGGAAGCGCAATTTGAGCAGGAAGTCCGGGTCCATCAATTGTTCGACGCAAAACCACTAAAAGTGTTGGCAGCTGATGAGCGGAGCAAAATAACCGATGTGTATCGCGAGATTATGGAAAGCGAACCCCGTACGCTAAGAATTGTGGCGGATGTGGTGCAAAGTGTGAACGATAGCCGGCATCCGCTGGTGTTGACCGAGCGCCGGGAACATGCCCAGATCATTCACCAGTTGCTGCAAGAGCAAGGTATCAAGTCTGTTGTCTTGACCGGCGCAATGAAGGCAGCTGAACGCAAAAGCACTAATGAGGGTTTACTGACCGCCAAAGTGGTGGTGGCAACCGGAAAATATGTCGGCGAAGGTTTTGATTTACCGAGGCTGGACACGCTATTTCTGGCGATGCCAATCGCTTGGAAAGGCGCTTTAGCGCAGTACGCCGGCCGGATCCATCGAGAGGTTGAAGGCAAAACATTGGTCATCATTCATGACTATGTCGATTGCAATTTCCCGATGTTGCAACGGATGTACGCAAAGCGCGAGCGAAGTTACAAGGCGATGGGGTACAAACTAACGTGACGACCGCGTTTGTCTAGATACTTTCTTAAGCCATCCGGTCAATCAGCTGTTTTTTATTTTGCAGTTCAAGCAGCATCGATTGGGCAATCCCTCTGAACTCAGCCGAGACATTGGCATGCGCTGCTACCTGGCACCAAAACCGCTCGGCCATCGGATAAGCCTGGCGCCAGTGCTTACCCTCGGCGACTGGCGAAATGGTGAAGGTATGGCTGGAAGCCATCGCACCACTGCGTAAAGGAGCAAATGCCATTGGCAACATGTCATAAATCGGGGCCAACGTCAGCTCGTTATCACCCGCATAATAAAATGACAGGTTGCCGGTGTGCATATCAGTGTTTGCAATGAGACGGCCAAAACACCAAACAACCGCAATAGTTGCTGCGTCTTGTGCCGTAATGCGTTTATCTTGCAACAGCTGCTGCGCAATCACCGGCCATTCTGCTGGCTTACCAACAAATTGCATGTCAACCATCCGCAAGGAGACCAAACCTTTGCGTCCGAATGCGCCCACGCGGTCGAATCGCTCGCAGCTTAAGAAGGCACGTTGTTCCAGTTTGACAATCTTGGAGTGGGTTGCTGCAATCGCAAAATCCGCCAGCGTCGTCAATGCAAGGTGCTCGGCCAGTAACAAATCAGCCCAGCGCTGACTGTTGGCGTTAGTCGCGGGTTCGGTAAATTTGACCAACCGATGGGCTCCATCAACAAAGGCGCAGAACTTCGGTTGTTCGCCACCGGCCGAGGAGCCGACAACCTCGCCGGCCATCGCATCTGTCGCCAGTTTGACAAAGTCAGCTTCGGACACCATTGCAGGCTGATGTTGCAGCCATTGCTGATAGCTCAAACTACCCAGCAATAAGTTACCAGGTG
>JACCEE010285647.1_pt1 | contig 11271 bp, 9 predicted proteins | sample 7449931 | NCBI WGS metagenome assembly JACCEE01 (sample SAMN15323457, study PRJNA562643) | freshwater metagenome | isolation source: river surface water | place: USA:Blue River Watershed | collected 2017-08-19 | reverse complement strand
TGCCCTTCTTCCTCGCCGGCGTGGCCGACGGGGCCAACCCGACCGCTCTGTTCCAGGCCGACCGCATCCACCCGAACGAGGCTGCGCAACCCAGGCTGCTCGACAACGTCTGGGCGGAGTTGCGGCTACTCAGGCCCTGACCCGGGCTGACTGCTCAGGCCTGGAGCACGCGCAGGGCTTGCGCCAGATCGGCGCGCAAGTCTTCAACGGCCTCCAGCCCGACGGCCAGGCGCACCGGGCCATGGGCGTGCGGCCAATTCCGCCCGCGCATCTCGGCGCGCTCGTAGGGCACGCACAGGCTGACCGGGCCGGCCCAGCTGTAGCCGAGCCGGAACAGCTTGAGCGCATCGCAGAAAGCGACGACCTGCTCGGGCGCGATGACATCGTCGAACACCACCGTGAACAGGCTGGCTGCGCCGCGCGCGTCGCGCTGCCAGTGCTCGTGCCCGGGAGAGCTGGATAGCGCCGGATGCAGCACCCGCTGCACGCCGGGCTGCGCCTGCATCCAGCCAGCCAGCTCGCGCGCAGCGGCGTCCTGCGCCGCATAGCGCAGCGCGATCGAGGGCAGGCCGCGCAGCACCAGTTCGGCATCGTTGGCGCCCACGCCCAAGCCGAGCCGCATGTGCGTGAGCAGCAGCTCGCGGTGCAGCGCGGCGTCACGCGTGACGACCGATCCCATCAGCAGGTCGCCGCCGCCGCTGGGGTACTTGGTCAGCGCCTGCATCACGACATCAGCGCCGAGATCGAAGCCGCAGAACGCCACGCCAGCGCCCCAGGTGTTGTCGAGCGCACTCACGATCGGGCGCGCCCTGCCCTCATTGGCAGCGCGGACCAAGGCAGTGAGCGCTGGCAGATCAGGGAATTCGAGCGTGACCGATCCGGCCGCTTCCAGCCAGACCAGCCGGGTCGCTGGTCCGATCTTCGCCGCCAGGTCGGCCGGGTCCAGCGGATCGTAGTAGCGCGTCTGGATGCCCCAGCCCGCGAGCTCGACCGCAGCGAAGGACTTGTTGGGGCCGTAGGCGTTGTGCGGGATCAGCAGCTCGTCGCCGGCGCGCAGGAAAGCCATGTCCACCAGCGCGATCGCCGCCAGCCCGCTGGGCGCCAGCACGCAGTGCGCGCCACCTTCGAGCGTGGCGATGCGCTCCTCCAGCGTGAACGTCGTCGGTGTGCCGTGCAGGCCATAGGTATAGGCCGACTTGTCCTTCCAGTCGCGCGATCGCAGCGCGGCGACGTTCGGAAAGAACACGGTCGAGGCCTTGTGCACGCCCGGTGCCGGGGCGTCGAAATCGGCCGGCGGCCGGTAAGCGTGGTGGATCAGTGCGGTCGGCGACAGCACGGGGGCCAGGGCGGCGTTGGCTTGGAGATCAGACATGGACGGATGGTAGCGTCTCCACCTCGAACCCCACCACGCTGCGCGCTGCCTTGCTGAACTCGACCCCGACCAGGTGGATGGGCTCGCCGCGTGCCCTGTACTTGTCGGCGTAGGCGCGGTCCCTGATCTGCTGCAGCGCCCGGCCGTCGGGGACCAGCTCGACCACCTTGAATTCGAACAGCCAGACCTGGCGCTCGAACAGCACCGTCATGTCGATGCGGCCCCGGTTCGTCACATCTTCGAGCCGGATGTCCAGTCCCAGCGCAGCGAAGTGGCTATAGAAGATGCTGGCGTAATAGCCCTCGAACTGCGCCAGCGGCGAATTGCGGTACCAGTCGTGCGGGATGCTGGCGAAGAAGGCGGTGAACAGCGCCTGCAGCCCGGCGAAGTCCCCGGCCTGCAGCAGGCGGTAGAGCCGGCTGACCTGGGGTCCTGGCACCGAAGGGTCGCCGCTCAGGCGCTGCAGCAGGCTGTCGTTGAGGCTGGCCTGCACTTCCAGATTCGGGTACTTGAGCGTGAACTCGGCGCGGCCGGGGATGCGCCAGACGCTGCCGACGGTCAGATAGCCGGTCTGGAACAGCAGCGCCTCGGTGCTGATCTGCTCGACGTCGAAGTTGCCCAGCAGATTCTCCTGCGCCACGAAGGCCTGCAGCTGGGGCGTGAACATGCCACGCTGCGTCAGCACGTCGATCAGGAAGGTCGGCGTGCCAGTCTCGAACCAGTAGGGATGGAACTCGCGCCGGTCGAACAACAACAGCAGGTCGAAGGGGTTGTAGACGCTCGTTCCGGTCCAGTTGTAGCCGTTGTACCAGATGCGGATCTGCGCCCGGTCCAGTCCCGGCAGTTCCGGGGCGAACACCGTATCGACATCCTCATCGGTATAGCCGCAGATCGCCGAGTAGCGCGGATCGACGGTGATGTCCTTGAGGTTGTTCAAGCCAGAGAACAGCGACACCTTGCTGAACTTGCTGACGCCGGTCAGCATCGCGAACTGGATATGCGCGTCCTGGCCCTTGATGACCGAATAGAGGTCACGCAGGCCGTCGCGCATCTCGCGCGCTATTCCCGGCTCGGTGATGTTGTCGAGGATGGGCTTGTCGTACTCATCGACCAGCACCACCGCGCGCTGGCCGTGGCGCGCCCTGGCCTGGCGGATCAGCTCGCCGAACTGGCCCGGCACATCGAGTCCGGGCGGAAAGGTGACGCCCAGGCGCTCGGCGTTCTGGCGCAGGTTGTCGAGGATGCGCTGCTGCAGCCGCTCGGCGCTGTGCAGCACGCCATCGGCAAAGCTGATGCGGATGACGGGATAAGTCCTGGACCAGTCCCAGTTCGCCTCGGCGTGCAGGCCGTCGAACAGCGCCCGGTTGCCCTCGAACAGCTCGGCCAGCGTGTCGATCAGCAAGCTCTTGCCGAAGCGCCGCGGCCGGCTCAGGAAATAGAACGATCCTTCCCGCACCAGGCGCAGCAGCCAGGGCGTCTTGTCCACGTAGTAGCAGCCCTGCTCACGCAACTTGGCGAAGGTCTGGATGCCAATGGGGAGTTTCTTGCGTGTCATCCCGGATCGCCGGCAACGGACCAGTGGCCTCAGCCCTGCCGCTCCAGCAGGTCCTTCGGTCGCAGGCTGTCGTAGCTCTCGAACGGTTGGTGGATCCAGGGATTGGTCGCCAGGAACTCGACCGAGTAGTCGGGCTGGAACACCGAACAGGCCTTGGTCCAGATCACGGCACTGCGCAGTTCGGTGATCGGCTGGTAATTGTGGCGCAGCTGGTCGATCACCGCGCGCAGCGTGTGGCCCGAGTCGGCCAGGTCATCGACCAGCAGCACGCGGCCGGCGATCTCGCCCTTGGGCGTGGTGATGTAGTGCGCGATGTCGAGATGGCCCTGCACCGTGCCGGCCTCGGCGCGGTAGGAGCTGGTGGACATGATCGCCAGCGGCACATCGAAGATGCGCGACAGGATATCGCCCGGTCGCAGGCCGCCGCGCGCCAGGCACAGGATGGTGTCGAACTGCCAGCCCGACTCATGGACCTGGAGCGCGAGCTTCTCGATCAGTCCATGGTATTCGTCGTAGCTCACATAGAGGTGCTTGCCGTCTTCGCTCAGCATTTCGGTTCCGCAATGGGTTTCAGGATGTTCCCCGGGACAGATGCAAGAAGCGGCCCTGGGGCCGCATGCATCAGGCGTAGGGATGTCGGATCAGGATGGTGTGATCACGGTCCGGACTGGTCGAGACGACATGGATCGGCACGCCGGTGACGGCCTCGATGCGCCGCAGATAGGCCTGCGCGTTGGCCGGCAGGTCCTCGTAGCGGGTCGCGCCAACCGAGGATTCGGTCCAGCCCGGCAGCGTCTCGTAGATCGGCTGGCAGCGCGAGATCTCGTCGGCGCCCATCGGCAGCAGGTCGATCTGCTCGCCGTCGAGTTCATAGCCGATGCAGAGCTTGAGCTCGCTCAGGCCGTCGAGCACGTCGAGCTTGGTGATGCACAGGCCCGACAGGCCGTTGACCTGTGCCGAGCGCTTGAGCAGCGCGGCGTCGAACCAGCCGCAGCGGCGCGAGCGGCCGGTGGTGGTGCCGCGCTCGGCGCCGACGGTGGCCATGTGGTAGCCGGGGTTGCCTTCGGTTTCCCAGTCGAGTTCGGTCGGGAACGGGCCACCGCCGACGCGGGTGCAGTAGGCCTTGGTGATGCCCAGCACATAGTGCAGCAGGCCCGGGCCGACGCCGGCGCCGGCCGCGGCATTGCCAGCCACGCAGTTGCTCGAAGTCACGAACGGGTAGGTGCCGTGATCGACGTCGAGCAGCGTGCCCTGCGCGCCCTCGAACAGCAGGTTGATGCCGGCCTGGTGCGCCTCGTTGAGCTCGCGCGAGACATCGGCCATCATCGGCTTGATCTGCTCGGCCTGCTCCATCGCCTGCGCATAGACGGGGTCGAACTGGATCTGGCCGTCCTGCATGAACGGCGCCAGTGCGGCGTCCCAGCTCATGTCGGCGCTGCCCAGATAGGTGGTCAGCGCATGGTTGTGCAGCTCGAGCAGCTCGCGCAGCTTGGCGGCGAAGCGCTCGGGGTGCTTCAGGTCCTGCACGCGCAGCGCCCGGCGCGCGATCTTGTCCTCGTAGGCCGGACCGATGCCACGGCCGGTGGTGCCGATCTTCTCGGCGCCGGCACGGGCCTTGGCGGCCTCGCGCGCGATGTCGATCGCGGCGTGGAAGGGCAGGATCAGCGGGCAGGCCTCGCTGATGCGCAGGCGCGACCTGACCTCGACGCCAGCCTGCTCCAGACCTGCGATCTCTTCGAGCAGCTTGGTGACCGACAGCACCACGCCGTTGCCGATGTAGCACTTGACGCCGGCGCGCATGATGCCGCTGGGAATCAGGTGCAGCGCGGTCTTGACGCCGTTGATCACCAGCGTGTGGCCGGCGTTGTGGCCACCCTGGAAGCGCACCACGCCACGGGCGGTCTCGGTCAGCCAATCGACCAGCTTGCCCTTGCCCTCGTCACCCCACTGGGTGCCGACGACGACGACGTTGCGCCCGGGCTGGGCCTTGAAATTGTTTTCGCTCATGGGGATACCGTTTTCTTGTGGGCGGGGTCAGGCTGCCAGGGGCTGCACCACCCAGGCGCCGTCTTGCGCGACGAGCGCGCGGTTGCAGTGGAACTCGTCCACCTCATGTTCGTGGCCAGGCAGGACGCAAACCACGGTCTGGCCGGCTGCGCGCAGCGCGGCGATGGCGGCGCGCAAGTCCGGCTCCGGCCCCCAGGGGGCGCGGATCGCGGACTGCAGCGCCGGTGCGGCGGCTGCCGACACCAGTTCCTTCAGGTCGAGGCTGAAGCCGGCTGCCGGACGCTTGCGCCCGAACACGCCGCCAACCTCGTCATAGCGGCCGCCGCGCACCAGCTCGCGCAGGCCGCCGGCCGGGCCGCCAAAGAGCGAGAAGCGCACGCCGGTGTAGTAGGCATAGCCGCGCAGGTCGGCCAGGTCGAACGACAGGCGGGCACCTTCGAGCTGGCCGGCCAGCCAGCGCAGGTCGCCCAGCGCGCGATCGAGCAAGGCGCTCGGGCGCAGGCGGCGCGCGGCCTCGTCGAGCACGGCCGCGTCGCCATAGAGTCCGGGCAATGCCAGCAGGCTGTCACGCACCTCGGCCGGCAGATCCCGGCTCAGGGTGGCGAGCTCGGCGCTGTCCTTGGCCGCCAGCGCGGCATGGATAGGCGCAACCCGTGCAGGCTCCAGCGTCAGGCCGGCGAGCACCGAATCGATGATGCGCACGTCGCCCAGGTCCACCGTCTGCTCGAGGCCGGCAGCGCGCAGACTGGACTGCGCGAGCTCGATCACCTCGAGGTCGGCCTCCAGGCCGGCATGGCCATAGATCTCGGCGCCGAACTGCAGCGGCTCGCGCGTGCCATGCGGACGATCGACACGCGCATGCAGCACCGGGCCGCAATAGCACAGGCGCGTGACGCCCTGGCGGTTGAGCAGATGGGCGTCGATGCGCGCGACCTGCGGCGTGGTGTCGGCGCGCAGGCCCAGGCTGCGCCCGGAGAGCTGATCGACCAGCTTGAAGGTCTGCAAGCCCAGCGCCTCGCCGGTACCGGTGAGCAGCGAGTCGAGGTGCTCGATCATCGGCGGGATGACGAGCTCGTAGCCGTAGCCGCGCGCGCTGTCGAGCAGCGCGCGGCGCAGGTCTTCGATCTGCCGGGCCTCTGAAGGCAGGACGTCGGCGATTTGATCCGGCAATAGCCAGGCGGACATGGGGGTATCGGGGGACTGTTAAAAAAAGGATTTTACCGGGTCGCGGCAGCAACCCGGTGAAAAAGCGGCAGGCCGGTGGCTCAGCGCTTGTCGGCGGCCGATCCGCTCGAACGCATGGCCTTGAAGAACTCGCTCGACGGGTCGAGCACCAGCACATCCGTCTTGTTGGCAAAGCTGGCCTTGTAGGCCTCCAGGCTGCGGTAGAACTGCGCGAAGGCCGGGTCCTTGCCGAAGGCCTGGGCGTAGAGGCGGGCCGCTTCGGCGTCACCTTCGCCCTTGATCTTCTGCGCGTCGCGGAAGGCCTCGGCGACCAGCACCTCGCGCTGGCGGTCGGCGTCGGCGCGGATCTTCTCGCCATCGGCCGAGCCGGTCGAGCGCAGCTCGTTGGCGACACGCTTGCGCTCGGCCTCCATGCGGTCATAGACCGACTTGGTGATGGTCTCGGCGTAATCGACGCGCGTGATCCGCACATCGACCACGTCCATGCCCCAGGGCTTGTCGGCGCCGCGCACGGCGGCGAGCACCTCGCGCTTGACGTCGGCCATCAGCTGCTCGCGCTGGCTGGAGAGAAGCTCCTTGACGGTGCGCTTGTTGACCTCCTGCTGGAAGCTGTTGCGCACCACGCGCTTGAGCTGATCGGCACCGGCGCGCTCGTCGAGGCCGACGTTGCGGATATAAGCCTGCGGCTCGGAGACACGCCAGCGCACGTACCAGTCGATCACGACGCGCTGCTTTTCGGCAGTCAGCGTCGGCTCGGTGTCGCTGCTCTTGAGCGTGAGCAGGCGCTTGTCGATGTAGGAGACGTTCTGGAACGGCGGCGGCAGCTTGACATGCAGGCCGGGCTCGGTGATGACGCTCTTGATCTGGCCCAGCGCATAGACCACGCCGAACTGGCGCTGATCGACGACGAAGAGCATCGAGCTGGCCAGCGCGAGCGCGACCAGCAGGGTCGAGAGGAAGAATCCGATTCTGTTCATGTGGGTCTCCCGTTCAACGCGCGTCGCGCTCACGCGAGCGCTCGCTGTCACGGCTGCGCGAGCTGCTCGCCGTGGCGGCCGGACGGGTTTCAGGTGCCGCCGGCGCGACGGCTGGCTCGGCCTGGGCACTGAGCTGCATGATCTTGTCCAGCGGCAGATAGAGCATGTTCGAGCCCTGCTTGCTGTCGATCAGCACCTTGCTGACGTTGCCGTAGATCTGCTGCATCGCCTCCAGGTACAGGCGCTCGCGCGTGACCTGCGGCGCCTTGGCGTACTCGGTCTGCACCAGGCGGAAGCGCTGCGAATCACCCTCGGCCTGCGCGACGATGCGTGCCTTGTAGCCCTCGGCCTCCTGGAGCAGGCGCGACGCCGTGCCCTTGGCGCGCGGCACCACCTCGTTGGCGTAGGCCTCGGCCTCGTTCTTGGCGCGCTCGCGCTCCTGGCCGGCTTTCAGGACGTCATCGAAGGCGGCCTGGACTTCCAGCGGCGGGCGCACGCCGCCTTGCTGCAGGTTGATGCCGACGACCTCGATGCCGAGTGCGTAGCGGTCGAGGATGGACTGCATCAGGGCGCGCACGCGCGGGCCGATCTGGTCGCGCTCATCGGCCAGTGCCGCATCCATTTTCATCTTGCCTACCACCTCGCGCACCGCAGTCTCGGCTGCCTTGCGCACCGCGTCTTCGGGGTCGCGGCTGTTGAACAGGAAGGCGCGCGCGTCGCTGAGACGGTACTGGACCGCGAACTTGATCTCGACGATGTTCTCGTCCTCGGTCAGCATGGCCGACTCGCGCAGGCCCGTGGCGCGCATGACCGCGTCGCCGCCGACGTCGAGCGAGCGGATCTGGGTCGCGTTGACCGTCTCGTGGCGCTGGACGGGATAAGGCAGGCGCCAGTTGAAGCCGGCACCCACCGTGCCGTGGTAGCGGCCGAACTGCGTGATGACGGCCTGCTGGCCTTCCTGCACGATGAAGAAGCCGGTGCCGAGCCAGACCAGCACCAGCGCGCCACCGATCAGGCCCAGGCCGATCCCTGTGCCCCTGGGGCCGGGCTTGAAGCCGGGAAGCTGGCCGCCGGACTTGCCGCCCCCCGATCCGCCAAACAGGCCCGAGAGCTTGCGATTGAAGTCCTGCCAGAGCTCGTCGAGATCGGGCGGCCCCTGGTTCGGGCCGTCAGGACGTCGGGGGCGCTGCGGATCGGAGCCGTCGGACTTGCCGTCGTCGCGTCCCCAGCGGGGATCGTTGAGGTTGAACACGCCCTTGATGCGGTCCCAGCGGACCGCCCGCGGGCCAGTCAGATTGAAGTTCATGTAAGACGGTATTGCGATGGATGGAGGCTATTGTGCCGAATCCTCTGCGTTGGCGTGACCTTCGGGGTCATCGGGCCGCTCACCCAGGCGGGCCAGCAGCCGCTCGGCGAGCAGGCCGCGCAGCTCGGCCAGCCCGGCGCCGGTGTGCGCGCTCAGGAAGATGCGCGGCACGCTCTCGCCCTCGAGCTCAATGCTGTCGACGCGCTGCAGCGGCTGGCGCTCCTCGGGCACGAGGTCGAGCTTGTTGAAGACCAGGATCTGCGGCAGGTCGTCGGCGCCGATCTCGCGCAGCACGCGCATGACCTCGGCGATCTGCTCGGGGTGCTCGGGGTTGGACGCATCGACCACATGCAGCAACAGGTCGGCGTCGCGCGCCTCCTGCAGCGTGGCGGCGAAGGCCTCGACCAGGCCGTGCGGCAGATCGCGGATGAAGCCCACCGTGTCTGACAGCGAGACGCTGCGCCCGACCTCGCCCAGGTAGAGCTGGCGCGTCGTCGTGTCGAGCGTGGCGAAGAGCTGGTCGGCCGCGTAGGCGCGCGCCTTGACCAGCGCATTGAACAGCGAGGACTTGCCGGCGTTGGTGTAGCCGACCAGAGAGATGGTGAACGCCTCGCGCCGCTCGCGCTGGCGCCGCTGCGTGCTGCGCTGGCGCTTGACCTTCTCCAGCCGCTCCTTGGTGCGCTTGATCGCGTCGCCGATCATGCGGCGGTCGAGCTCGATCTGCGTCTCGCCAGGGCCGCCGCGCATGCCGATGCCGCCGCTCTGGCGCTCGAGGTGGGTCCAGCGCCGCACGAGCCGGGTGCTGAGGTACTGCAGGCGCGCGAGCTCGACTTGCAGCTTGCCCTCGTGGCTGCGCGCGCGCTGCGCGAAGATCTCCAGGATCAGCAGCGTGCGGTCGTTGACCGGCATGCCGAGGTGGCGCTCGAGGTTACGCTGCTGCGCCGGGCTCAGGGCCTGGTCGAACAGGATCTCGCGCGCACCGTGACCGAGCGCGAGCGCCTTGATCTCCTCGGCCTTGCCGGAACCGATGAACAGCGCCGGGTCGGGCGCGCGGCGCTTGCAGGCGATGCGATCGACCACGCGGTAACCGGCGGTCTGTGCGAGCTGGGCGAGCTCTTCGAGCTCGGCGTCGAAATGGGGAAACCCCAGGTCGACACCGACGAGCACGACGCCCGGCAGCTCGGCCTGGGGTTTTTTGCTGTCGCTCAATGTTTCAGGCAGCTTCGGCCGGCGCGGCGCTGAACTGGACCGGACGGCCCGGAACGATGGTCGAGATCGCGTGCTTGTAGACCATCTGGGTGACGGTGTTGCGCAGCAGCACGACGTACTGATCGAAGGACTCGATCTGGCCTTGCAGCTTGATCCCGTTGACCAGGTAGATCGAGACCGGCACATGCTCGCGGCGCAGCTGGTTCAGGAAGGGGTCTTGCAGGAGTTGGCCTTTGTTGTTGCTCACGATATGTTCCGTGTTCAGAAGAGTTTGGAGAAATAGACCATACCACAGCCAGCCCGTTTCGTCCGGACCGGCGGCTGAATCATTCGTCGTAGGGGTTGGCCGAGGTCTTGAACTCGATGCGCAGCGGCGTGCCGACCAGATCGAAGGCCTTGCGGAAACGCCCCTCGAGGAAGCGCCGGTAGGCGTTGTCGACGTTGTCGAGCGAGTTGCCGTGGATCACGATCACCGGCGGGTTCATGCCGCCCTGGTGCGCATAGCGCATCTTGGGCCGGTACATGCCGCCGCGCTTGGGCGCCTGCAACGTGATCGACTCCTGCAGCAGGCGCGTGAGCAGTGGCGTCGGCATCTTGACCATCGCCGACGCATAGGCCTTGGCGATCGAGGTCCACAGCGGGGCGATGCCCTGGCGCTTCCTGGCCGAGATCATGTGCAGCGGCGCGAACTTCAGGAAGCCGAGCCGGCTCTCGATCGAGCGCTGCAGGATTTCGCGCTGGTAGCTGTCGATCGCATCCCACTTGTTGATCGCCAGCACGACGGCGCGCCCGCTCTCGAGCGCGAAGCCGGCGATATGCGCGTCCTGGTCGGTCACGCCTTCGGTGGCGTCGAGCAGCAGCAGCACGACATGCGCGTTCTCGATCGCCTGCAGCGTCTTGACGACCGAGAACTTCTCGATCGCCTCGAAGACCCGGCCCTTGCGGCGCAGGCCGGCGGTGTCGATGAGCTCGAACTTCTGGCCGTTGCGCTCGAACGGCACCGAGATCGCGTCGCGCGTCGTCCCCGGCATGTCGAAGGCCACCAGGCGCTCCTCGCCGAGCCAGGCGTTGATCAGCGTCGATTTGCCGACGTTGGGGCGGCCGGCGACCGCCAGCTTGATCACAGTCTCCTCGGGCGCGGCCTCCTCGACCTCGTCGGGCCAGATCAGCTTGTCGAGCGCGGACTCGACCATGGAGCGCACGCCCTGGCCATGCGCAGCCGACACCGGCAGCACCTCGCCCAGGCCGAGCTCGTAGAACTCGACCAGCTGCGCGCCCTCCTTCATGCCTTCGGCCTTGTTGGCCACCAGCAGGGTGGGCTTGGCGAGGCGGCGCAGGTAGTTGGCGATGTCGTGGTCCTGCGCGCTGATTCCCGCGCGCGCATCGAGCACGAAGATGACGACGTCGGATTCGGCCACCGCCTGCTGCGTCTGGCGGGCCATCTCCTTGAAGATGCCGCTGCCGGCGTCGGGCTCGAAGCCACCGGTGTCGATGACAATGAACTCGCGCTTGCCCAGGCGCGCGTTGCCGTAGTGGCGGTCGCGCGTGAGGCCGGGGAAGTCGGCGACGATGGCGTCGCGCGTCTTGGTCAGGCGGTTGAAAAGGGTGGACTTGCCGACGTTGGGTCGGCCCACCAGGGCGATGACAGGTTTCATTCGGG
>JACCEE012455656.1_pt1 | contig 11272 bp, 6 predicted proteins | sample 7449931 | NCBI WGS metagenome assembly JACCEE01 (sample SAMN15323457, study PRJNA562643) | freshwater metagenome | isolation source: river surface water | place: USA:Blue River Watershed | collected 2017-08-19 | reverse complement strand
CAGCGGCATGCCACGGCAACTGCCACAGCAGCAACAAAGCCGCCCCCAACAATAGCGGCACAAACATAAAGACACACGCCATGCGGGCCGCGCCCGATGCGCCCAGCTGCACCGGCAGCGAGGCAATTCCCATGCGGCGATCGCCCTCGATGGCTTTGAAATCATTGAGCGTCATGATGCCGTGCGCCCCCACGCTGTACAGCAGCGCCAGCGCCACGGCGTGCGGGCCGGGCCATTGGCCGCCCAACATGACGGCGGTGCCGGTCAACCAAGCCAAGCCTTCGTAACTGAGGGCGCAAGCCGAGTTGCCCCACCAACCATTTTTTTTCAGCCGCACCGGTGGCGCGCTGTAGGCCCAAGACAAGACGATCGCCAAGGCACACGCGGCAAAGCCCCACGGCCCCATGAGCAGCGCCCAAGCCAGCGACAACAGCGTCCACGCACAGGCCAAACCCAAGCCCCAGCGGCCGGGCATGCGGCCCGAAGGGATGGGGCGATGGGGTTCGTTGATGGCGTCCACATGGCGGTCAAACCAATCGTTCACGGCTTGGCTGCTGGCGCACACCAAGGGGCCGGTGAGCACCAGACCCAAGACCAACAAGGGCCAATTTGCCGACAGGCTTTGCCCGGAAGCCACGGCACCACAGGCAAATGCCCACATGGGGGGAAACCACGTGATGGGTTTGAGCAATTCGGCCACGGTGCGCCACTGCGGCCGACGCAAGGGCTTCAGCGCTGCAGGCGCTTCGGCGGCAGACGCGGCTGCTGCAAGGGGGGGCGTGTGGGCCAGCGGCGGGGTGTCCATGGCCCCATTGTGGGGAGATGGCTCAAAATGTCAACTAGAATTGACACTTATCGTCAATTTAAAGTGACGATTTCAAAGATTTTCAGCTTCGGTCTCGGCCACCATGCCAAAACGACGCAATTTGACGTACAGACTTTGGCGCGACAAACCCAGCATTTCAGCAGCCGAAGCGCGGTTGTTGTGCGTCAACTCCAGTGCGGCCTCGATGCACATGCGCTCGATGGTGTCGACGGTTTCGCCCACGATGTCCTTGATGGGGCGGCGCCCCACCAGTTGCGACAAGTCGGCAAAAGGGTTGGCCTGACTTTGTGCCACCGAGGCCCCGCCTTGCAAACGGCGGTCCATGTCGCGCAGAAAAAACGCATAGGTGGGCTCGGGCCGGCTGAGGTAGACCGCCGAAATCTCGATGGGCAAGGTCATGCCCGACAAAGTGCGCACTTCGGTGGCGAAATTGCGCACCGGCAACTGCTGGCGCAAGCTGGTGTTGAGAACGCCCCAATCGACCGCGCCGCGCTGCAACCAGCGCTCCAGGCTTTGACCGATCACTTGCGATGAAGCGGTCAGGCCCAACAAAGCCATGCCTTCTTCGTTGACGCTTTTGACCAAACCCGCAGGGTCGGTCAGCACCCAGCCGTCGGGGAAATGTTCCATGGCCGCGCTCAAGGCGGCAGACGAGCCGGTGTCATTTGCTGGCGCCAAGGCGGCCTCGCGCGGCACCAAACGCACCAAAAATTGTGCCCCGCCCTCTTGCCGAAACACGGTGGCAGTGACGGTCCAGGCGGACGACAAACCGGCCACCTGAGCCGAGCACATTTCAATGCGGCCCGTGGCCAAAGCCATGCGCAGCAAGGACTGCACTTCGCCTTGACTGTCGGCCTCAAAGCATTCGCGCACATCGCGGCCGACCAAACGCTTGCCCGCGTCGCGCATCAGCGATTGCGCGCCGACATTGGCCTCCAGCACCCGCTGGGTGCCCGAGTCGACCATCAAAACGGCCTCAGAAGAGGTGTCAAACAAGACCCGGTAACGGGCTTCGATGTGGCGCAAACGCAAATAATCGCGCTCCATCGATTGCTGGGTTTCGACCAAGCGCCGTTGCAGTTCGGCCAGGCTTTCCAAGTCGCGGCCCACGGCCAACAATTTTTTGCCGCCCAAGGGCAACAGCACATATTGCAAGGCCACCTCATTGCCCAAAGGCGAGGTGTGGTTGACATGGCGCCAGCGCATCGTGTCTGCGGCGCCCTGAGATTGCAGCATCTCTTGGATCTTGATGCGGCTTTCGCTGGTCACCGTGTCGATCCACGAACGGCCCACCCAAGCTTGACAGCCCAAAGCGGCCAAGGTGTCACGCCCTGTGGAGACATCCTCGATCACGCCCTGAAGGTCCATGACCAAGGAGACATCCGACACCACTCCCAGCAGCTGGGAAAATGTGGAGGATTCCAAAGAGGGAAGCTTCATGGTGTAAATTTTGTGCGTTTAAGAATCAGGAAGTTGACACTTGAAATTGTCATATAAGTATAGACTTTTTACCATCCATCCCATCACTTGGCCTGTCACAAAAAAGGGAAAAGGGTGATCCAAGTCAAAGCCAGACGCTTTGACGGCTGTCCAAGATGTGCGACAGCATGGCCACCGTGGCGGGCGCATCTTGGGCGATCACATCGGCACCACAAGCTTGCAACAACTCGGGCGCCACAAAAGCCATCGGCCCCCCCACAAAAACTTTCAAATCGGTGTTGTCGGCCGCCTGCCGCAAAGCGGGCAAAAGGCTGCGCAAAGTGTCCAAATGCCGGTCGGTGCTGACCGAAATGCCCACGGCGTCAAACCACTCTGACTGGAACAAGCGTTTGAATTCGGTGACATCTTGGGGCACGCCCACCGTCACGGCGTAACCGGCTCGCTTGAAAAACTCGCTCAACATAAAGAGCCCCATGCTGTGCTGAGCCCCCGGCTCGGTCATGAGCAGCACGCAACGGCCGTTCGACTGGTGCGGGGCTTCTTGCAAAAACTCGCTGCTGAAGTCGTGCAACAACTGTTGCAAATGGGTCGAGGCGATGGTGGTCATGGAAAAGTCCAAGCGGTCCGAGCACCACCAATCCCCCAGCAAACGGGCACAGGGCGTGATGCCCTGCATATAGATATCTTCTAAAGATTGCCCTTGGCGCTGCCAGCCGTGCACCACTTGGCGCGCGGCATCCAAGCCCTGCAAACAGGCTTGCGCCAAGATTTGGATTTGGGCCAAGTCGAGTGCCGACTTACCAGTGAATGTGGTGCCCCCCACCAGGCGTGGACTGACGGGCGCCCCTTGTCGCAAAGCCTCTGGCAAGGCACCCGCTTGTCCCGGCCCAGAAGGCGGGGACTGCGCGTTTTCCAGATTATTTTGCGCCATGACAAACACCGATCATCAGAGGGTTATACCAGCGAAAAACGACTTTTCTATGACCGGTTTTTCGCAAGAGCTGCATGGAGCAGGGTTTCGATTGGACCCTACAAAACACAGCCCCAAGTGTGAGCGTGGTGAACGCATCTTGCATTCAGTGTAAACCCTAGTATATTAATTTATTGTCAATTTATGTTGACACAGTGTATTGCCAGATTTACATTCAAAGCCAAGCCCCTCACCCACAGGTTGTTCATGTCCGATTCGTCACCCCCGGTTTTGTACACGCCCGCGCAACGCGCCCGGCGCGATGCAAGCCGTTGGACGCTGGTTCAAGGCGTGCTGGCCCCGGTGCAATTTTTGATCTTTGGCGTCAGCCTTTACCTCGTGGTGCACAGCCTGCAAACCGGCAAGCTGACCGACTGGGCCTTGGGCTCGGTGGTGCTGAAAACAGGGGTGCTCTACGCCATCATGGTCACCGGTGCGATTTGGGAAAAAGTGGTCTTCGGCCAATACCTGTTTGCCCCCGCTTTTTATTGGGAAGACGTGGTCAGCATGGGCGTGTTGGCCCTGCACACCGCTTATTTGTGGGTCTGGTGGCAAGGCCTGTGGAGCCCCACCGACCAGCTGCTCTTGGCCCTGGCCGCTTATGGCAGTTATGCCATCAATGCCGCGCAATACCTGCGCAAGTTGCGCATGGCGCGCCTGCAAAAACCCCCTTCCATTTCGCCCCCCGCGGGCGCACAGGTGCAACCATGAGCCCCGTCATCCCGATCAAAGCCGCGGCCTCTGGCTGTACCGACGTTGTGCCCTTGGTGCAGCGCGGTCAACGCGAGGTGTTTTGTGGCTTGACCGGCATCATTTGGCTGCACCGCAAAATTCAAGACGCCTTCTTTTTGGTGGTGGGCTCACGCACGTGTGCACACCTGATTCAGTCGGCCGCGGGCGTGATGATCTTTGCCGAACCCCGCTTTGGCACGGCCATCATCGACGAGCGGGACTTGGCCGGCTTGGCCGATGTGCACGAAGAACTCGACCGCGTGGTGAGCCAACTGCTGACACGCCGCCCCGACATTCGCTTGCTTTTCTTGGTCGGCTCTTGCCCCTCTGAAGTCATCAAGCTCGATTTGTCGCGCGCCGCCGAAAGGCAAAACCGCCTGCACCACCCTGCGGTGCGCGTGCTCAACTACTCGGGCAGTGGCATTGAGACCACCTTCACCCAAGGCGAAGACGCTTGCCTCGCGGCGCTGGTGCCCACCCTGCCCGCCGCCACAAGCGTCGCCGCAGCGGCGCTGACCCATGACGCCCAAGCCGCCGAAAAATCACTCTTGGTGGTGGGCACCTTGGCCGATGTGGTGGAAGACCAACTGCGCCATCTGCTGCAGAAGATGGGCTTGAACGTCAGCTTTTTCCCACCGCGCAACAGCCAAGCGATGCCCGCCGTGGGCCCGAACACCCGCTTTTTGTTGGCCCAACCCTTTTTGGCCGACACCGCGCGCGCCCTGCAATCGCGTGGCGCCAAGGCCTTGAGCGCGCCTTTCCCCTTGGGCGTCGAGGGCACCACGGCTTGGCTGCAAGCCGCCGCCACCGAGTTTGGCGTCAGCCCCGAGCGCTTTGAACAAGCCATTGCCGCGCCCCGCCAACGCGCCGAAAAAGCCTTGGCCGTGCAACGCGAGATGTTGCAAGGCCAACGCATTTTCTTCTTCCCCGACTCGCAGCTCGAGATTCCGCTGGCGCGCTTTGTGCACCGCGAATTGGGCATGACCTTGGTCGAAGTGGGCACGCCCTATTTGCACCGCCAACACATGGCCGCCGAGCTGGCTTGGCTGCCTGCGGGCACCCGCATCAGCGAAGGCCAAGACGTCGATTTGCAGCTCGAACGCTGTCTGGCCGATGCGCCCGACATGGTGGTCTGCGGCTTGGGGCTGGCCAACCCGCTCGAAGCCCAAGGCCTCACCACCAAATGGGCCATCGAGTTGGTCTTCACCCCGATTCAGGGCTACGAACAAGCCGCCGATTTGGCCGGCCTCTTCAGCCGCCCACTGAAACGCCGCCTGAAGTTGGCAGCCTAACCCCGCGCAGGAACACCCCATGCAACTGACGCTCTGGACTTACGAAGGACCGCCCCATGTGGGCGCGATGCGTGTGGCCACCGCCATGCAAGATGTGCACTACGTGCTGCATGCACCGCAGGGCGACACCTATGCCGATTTGCTGTTCACCATGATCGAGCGCCTGCCGCGCCGCCCGCCCGTCACCTACACCACCTTTCAGGCCCGCGACTTGGGTGGCGACACCGCCGAGCTGTTCAAAGACGCAGCCCGCGATGCGATGCACCGCTTTCAGCCGGCCGCCATGTTGGTCGGCTCTTCGTGCACGGCCGAGCTGATTCAGGACGACCCGGGCGGTTTGGCGCAAGCCCTGCAATTGCCGATCCCGGTGGTGCCGCTCGAGTTGCCCTCTTACCAGCGCAAAGAAAACTGGGGCGCCAGCGAGACCTTTTACCAACTGTGCCGGCACTTGGTGCACCAGCCTGCGACAGCCGCAGCGACAGCCCAAGCGACCGGGGGCGATGCCGGCGCCGAGCCCAAAGCCTCTGCACGCCGTCCGCGTTGCAACATCTTGGGCCCCAGTGCCTTGGGTTTCAGGCACCGCGACGATGTGAAAGAAATCACCCAGCTGCTGAACAGCCTGGGCATTGAAGTGTCGGTGGTGGCGCCGATGGGGGCCAGCGTGGCCGATATTCAGCGCTTGGCCGAAGCCGACTTCAATGTGGTGCTTTACCCTGAAGTGGGCCTGGCCGCGGCGCAGTGGTTGCAGCGCCAATTTGACCAGCCTTACACCAAAACCATCCCGCTCGGCAGCCACGCCACGCGCGACTTTATAGCCGAGGTCTGTGGCCTGACGGGGCTGACCCCACCGGCGCAAGACCCTCAGCACGCACATGCGCCTTGGTATGCCAAGTCGGTCGATTCGACTTACTTGACGGGCAAGCGGGTCTATATTTTTGGCGATGCCACCCACGTGGTGGCCGCCGCCCGCGTGGCCCGCCAAGAGATGGGCTTTGAGGTGGTGGGCTTGGGCACATACAGCCGCGAGTTTGCGCGCGAAGTGCGCGAGTGTGCCAAGCAACACGGCATCGAAGCCCTGATCACCGACGACTACTTGCAAGTCGAAGACCAAATCAACGCGCTGCAACCCGAGTTGATTTTGGGCACGCAAATGGAGCGACACATCGCCAAGCGCCAAGGCATTCCTTGCGCCGTGATTTCGGCCCCGGTGCACGTGCAAGACTTTCCAGCGCGCTACGCCCCGCAAATGGGTTTCGAAGGCGCCAACGTGTTGTTTGACACCTGGGTCCACCCGCTCATGATGGGCCTCGAAGAACACCTGATTGGCATGTTCCGCGAAGACTTCGAGTTCCATGCGGGCGCCGCCCCGTCGCACTTGGGCAGCAACCGCCCTGCGGCCGAACTGGTGGCGCAAAAATCTGCGCAGGCGCCCACCGCCGACATGGCCACAACACACGCCACAACAAACACGGCAATGGGTGCCACAGCGGGCACCACAGCAGGCATCACGCCGCAGCCGACTCCGTCAAGCCCGTCCACCCTCCAAGGTGTGCAAGCCGTAGGAGTGCAGGCCGTAGGAGTGCAGGCCGTGGGAGTGCAGGCCGTGGCCGTGCCGGCCCAAGCCGCTTCCAACCAAGCCATCTGGAGCCAAGAAGCCGAGAAAGAGCTGGGCAAGATCCCGTTCTTTGTGCGGGGCAAAGCCCGCCGCAACACCGAACGATTTGCCCAAGATTTGGGCGTGGCGACCATCACCGTGGAGACGCTCTACGATGCCAAAGCCCACTTCAGCCGGTAAGCAGGCGCAGGCCCACCCTCTGACACCGCGCATGAGCGTGGTGCTTCTGACCATGGACAGCCACTTGGCCAGTGCCGCCGAGAGTGCGGGCGAAAAACTGGCCCGGCAACTGCCCGGTGTGCAACTGCAAACCCACTCGGCTTCGGCCTGGCGCGACAGCGAGAGTGCACTGGCCGCGTGTTTGGCGGCGGTGGCGCAAGCTGACATCGTGATCGTCACCATGCTCTTCATGGAAGACCATTTCTTGCCGGTGCTGGACGCCCTGCAAGCGCGCCGCGAGCACTGCGATGCGATGGTCTGCATCATGTCGGCCCCGCCCGTGACGCAACTCACCCGCATGGGCAAATTGGTCATGGGCCGCGAGTCGAGCGGGCTGATGGCCCTGCTGAAAAAACTGCGCCCCAGCGCCAAAAACAAAGACACGGGCGAAGAAAAAGGCGCCCCTGCCAACGCCGGCGCCAAACAAATGGCGATGCTGCGACGCCTGCCCAAGTTGTTGCGCTTTATCCCGGGCACAGCACAAGACTTGCGCTTGTTTTTCTTGACCATGCGCTATTGGCTGGCCGGCTCAGAGCACAACATCGAGCACATGGTGCAAACCTTGGTGCAGCGCTACGCGCAAGGACCACGCGAACATCTGCGCGCTTTGGCCAAGCCGGAAGACCCGATCGAATACCCCGAGGTGGGGCTGTACCACCCGCAGATGAAAAACCGCATCAGCGAGCAGCTGAGCGACCTGCCCGGCAATGGCCGCAAAGACCAAGCTGCGGTGGGTTTGTTGTTGCTGCGCTCGTATTTGCTGGCGGGCAACACCGCGCATTACGACGCGGTGATTGGCGCTTTGCAAGCGCGCGGCTTGCGCGTGATTCCGGCTTTTGCCAGTGGCCTCGATGCCCGTCCGGCGATGGACCGCTTTTTCAAAAATGGCGGCCAATCGCAGATCCAATCGCTGGTGTCATTGACCGGCTTTTCACTGGTGGGCGGGCCGGCCTACAACGATGCCAGCGCCGCTGAAGTCGCCTTGAGCGAACTCGATGTGCCCTACATCGCGGCCCACCCGCTGGAGTTTCAATCGATCGACCAATGGGGCAGCTCAACACGCGGTTTGCTGCCAGTAGAAAACACCATCATGGTGGCCATTCCCGAACTGGACGGCTCGATCTTGCCTATGGTCTATGGCGGCCGCCCCGGCCCGGCTGGCCAAACCTGCAACGGCTGCGACAAGCATTGCACCTTCCCCAGCGGGCCGCGCAGCCAAGACATGTTCACCTGCAGCGAGCGCACCGACATGCTGAGCGCGCGCGTCGAGCGCTGGGTGCGTCTGCGCCACAAGCCGCGCGCAGAGCGCAAGCTGGCGATTGTGTTGTTCAACTTCCCGCCCAACGCAGGCAGTGTCGGCACGGCCGCTTATTTGTCGGTGTTTCAGTCGCTGTTCAACACCTTGCAGCGCTTGCAGCTTGAGGGTTACCGCGTCGAGATGCCCGACAGCGTGGACGATTTGCGCCAGCGCCTGCTGCAAGGCAACGCCAGCCAATACGGTACGCAGGCCAATGTGCTGCACGCCATGGACACCGCCCACCATGTGCAACACGAGCGCTATTTGAAAGACATCGAAGCGCAATGGGGCCCTGCCCCCGGCAAGCACCTGACCAACGGCCAGTCGCTGTTTGTTTTGGGCGCGGCCTTTGGCCAAGTGGTGGTGACGGTGCAACCGGGCTTTGGCTACGAAGGCGACCCGATGCGCTTGTTGTTTGAAACCGGCTGCGCCCCCACCCACGCCTTCAGCGCGTTTTACCGTTACCTGCGCGACGACTATGCCGCCGATGCGGTGCTGCACTTTGGCACCCACGGCGCCTTGGAGTTCATGCCCGGCAAACAAACCGGCTTGTCGGCACAATGCTGGCCCGACCGCCTGATTGGCGCACTGCCCAATGTGTATTTGTATGCCGCCAACAACCCCTCGGAAGGGGCTTTGGCCAAACGCCGAGGCGCCGCCACTTTGGTCAGCTACCTGACACCGGCACTCACCCATTCGGGCTTGTACAAAGAGCTGGTCAGCTTGCAACAATCGATTGAACGCTGGCAACAGCTGGGCCCCGAGCAAGCCTTGGACCGCGCCAGTTTGACCGAGCTCATCATCGAACAAGCGCGCAGCATCGACTTGGCGGTGCCTGCCCACATCAACGCTGCCAACGATGTCAAGGCTACAAGAGACACCGAATTGGCCGCCTGGATCGAGCAATTGCAAAACCAGTTGCTTGAGCTTGAATACGCGCTCATTCCCGAAGGCCTGCACGTGATGGGGCAAACGCCCACCCGCGAGCAGCGCTTGGGCACGCTGAAAGTCATGGCCGATGCCATGGGGCTGAACAGCCGCGAGCACAGCGCTCTGCTCGAAGCCTTGGTGGACGGCGCCACCGAAGCCGAGCTGCAAAGCCAACAAAACAACTTAAAAGAAGCAGCCCCACACAGCCACGACAAAGCCAGCGCCCCCCCAGAAGCCGAGAGCCTGCGACAACTGGTGCGCAGCAACCGCTTGCTGGGCGAAGACCACGAAATGCAAGGCCTGATGCGCGCCTTGGATGGCCGCTATTTGCAACCCGCCCCCGGCGGCGACTTGATTCGCAACCCCGAGGTCTTGCCCACCGGGCGCAATCTGCATGGCCTCGACCCCTTCCGCATGCCCTCGGCCTTTGCGGTGCGTGATGGTCAACGCCAAGCCGAAAAACTGTTGGCCCGCTACCAACAAGACCACCAAGCCTTGCCCGAAACCGTGGCCATGGTCTTGTGGGGCACCGACAACTTGAAAACCGAAGGCGGTCCGCTGGCCCAAGCCTTGGCCTTGATGGGCGCGGCCCCCCGCTTTGACAGCTATGGCCGTCTGGCCGGTGCCGAGCTGTTGCCGCTGAGCACTTTGGGCCGGCCACGCATCGATGTGGTGATCACCTTGTCGGGCATCTTCCGCGACTTGTTGCCCATGCAAATCAGGCTCTTGGCCGAGGCCTCCTTTTTGGCCGCCAGTGCCGACGAGCCGCCCGAACAAAACTACCTGCGCAAGCACGCCCTGGCTTATATGGCCGAGCACGAGGGCAGCACCCTCGAGTGCGCCTCGCTGCGGGTGTTTGGCAACACCGAAGGCGCCTATGGCGCCAACATCAACCACCTGATTGACAGCAGTTGCTGGGAAAACGAAAACGAGTTGGGCGACGCCTTCACGCAACGCAAAGGCTTTGCTTATGGCCGTGAAGGCCGTCCGGTGCGCAACACCTCGGTGCTGCAAAGCGCTTTGGCCAGCGTCTCGCTGACTTACCAAAACCTCGACTCGGTGGAACTGGGCGTGACCAGCATCGACACCTACTTTGACACCTTGGGCGGCATCAGCCGCGCCGTCTTGCAAGCCAAACACCAACGTGATGGCAATGCCGCCGAAGCGCCACCCGTGTTCATTGGCGACCAAACCCAAGGCGATGGTGTGGTGCGCAGCCTGACCGAGCAAGTGGCCCTGGAAACCCGCAGCCGCATGCTCAACCCCAAGTGGCACGAAAGCATGCTGCAACACGGCTACGAGGGCGTTCGCCAAATCGAAGCGCACCTCACCAACACCATGGGCTGGTCGGCCACCACCGGCCAAGTGCAGCCCTGGGTGTACCAACAACTGGCGCAAACCTTTGTGCTTGACCCCGCCATGCGCGAACGCATGGCGCAGCTCAACCCCACCGCATCGGCCAAGGTGGCCAACCGCCTGTTGGAGGCCACGCGCCGCCAATATTGGCAACCCGACGCCGAGACCATGACAGCCCTGCTGCGGGCCGGTGAAGAACTTGAAGACCGCCTTGAAGGCATACAGGAAGGACTCCCCGCATGATCGAAACCACCCACATTCCGGTGAACCGCATCCAAAAGGTCCGAGGCGCCGATGGCGAGGGCAGCGTGCAGGTGCAGATGGACCCCACCGTCAAGATCGGCAATGCCAAAGTGTTTGCCGTGTATGGCAAAGGCGGCATTGGCAAAAGCACCACCTCGTCCAACCTGTCGGTGGCGTTCAGCAAATTGGGCAAGCGCGTCTTGCAAATTGGCTGCGACCCGAAACACGACTCGACTTTCACCCTTACCAAAAAACTCATGCCCACCGTGATCGACGCGCTCGAGACGGTGGACTTTCATGCCGAAGAACTGCGCCTCGATGACTTTGTTTTCAAGGGCTACAACGGCGTGAT
>JACCEE012378501.1_pt1 | contig 11274 bp, 13 predicted proteins | sample 7449931 | NCBI WGS metagenome assembly JACCEE01 (sample SAMN15323457, study PRJNA562643) | freshwater metagenome | isolation source: river surface water | place: USA:Blue River Watershed | collected 2017-08-19 | reverse complement strand
ATTTTGGATGTGATGTGGTTTTGATTGAGAAAAAAGAGGCAGTAGGGGGGCATTTAAACAAATGGTATAAGGTGTTTCCTGACTTTACCGATGCTTCGGAGATTATCGCCAATCTCAAGGCGGGTTTGGGGAAAACCAGGATGATTAATAATGCGACGGTGACTGAGATTGCCGGAGAGGCGCCTAATTTTCAACTCACCGTATCCACGGGAGAAAAAATCGAGGCGGCGGCGATTCTGGTGGCCACGGGATTTAAGCACTTTAATGCTTCGTTTAAAGAGGAGTATGGCTACGGAATTTATGATAATTGCATCACTTCCGTGGAATTGGATGCAATGCTGAAGGCGCAAAGTGTGAAAACTCGCGCTGGGAAATTGCCGAAAAAAGTGGCGATGGTTCACTGTGTGGGTTCTCGCGATGAGAAGGTGAATAATAATTACTGTTCGCGAGTGTGTTGCACGAATGCGATTAAGGTGGCGATCGAGATTAAAGAACAGAATCCCGATTGTGAAATTTACTGCCTCTATATGGATATCCGGGTGTTCGGTCGCGGCTATGAGGAATTGTACCGCACTTCCCAGGAAAAATATGGGGTGCAGTTCCTCCGGGGTCGGCTTTCTGAGGCGGGGGAGAAAAATGATGGCAGTTTATTGCTGCGGTTAGAAGATACATTGACGGCGAAACCGATGCGGTTGTCTGTTGACTTGTTGGTGTTGATGGTGGGGATGGAAGGTAATGCGGAGTTATCGGAGGTGGCGGGTTTAACGGTGGGGTGCGATCGCTTCTACGCCACAGCGCATCAGCAATATTCTAACAATGCTTCTCCCCGGAAAGGGATTTTCCTGGCGGGAACGGCGACCGGACCAAAAGCAATTGTGGAATCAATTACTGATGGCCGATCGGCGGCTGCAGAAATTGCGGCTTTTGTCGCTAGTACCGCAGTTACTTCTCACAATGGAAATTCAGCCTTTCCCGCAATGGCTGGAGCGCTTAATTAAGGGATAAAACAATGGCAGGAAAACCTAAAAAATGTTTTTTCGGACTGAAAGTCGATCGCCAGATTGATGGCGATAAAATGAACTCCGATTTTCTCAAAAAAGTCCAGGCGGAAGGTGGAGAAGGTGCGGCGATCGCCGCCTGCATGCAGTGTGGCACCTGTAGCGGTGGCTGCACCAACATTGACCTCATGGATATGTCACCCCGCACCCTAATTTTAATGGTGCAAAGAGGGGAATGGGAAAAAGTCCTCAAAAGTAACACCCTGTGGATGTGTAGCTCCTGCTATATCTGCACCTCCAGATGTCCCCGTGGGGTGCGTCCTTCCGATGTCATCGAAGCCGTGAAAGCGATCGCCATCCGCCAAGGCATAGAAAACGACTCAACCCGGTTCAATCAAATATTTGTCGAACTCGTACAGAAACGAGGCATCCTCTTTGAACCCGAGCTAATGCAGAAATATGGCGGTTTCCAAGCCATGCTCGACCAAGCCGAATTAGGCATCAAATTAGTCCTCAAGGGCAAAATGTCCCCCTTTCCCGACCACATCAAAGAACCCCAAAAATTTAGCGAAGCCTTAGAAAAAGCGAAAAACCCATGAAATACTCTTACTATCCCGGATGTAGCCTGCATACCACCGCCAGGGAGTTCGATATCTCCACCAAAGTCGTCATGGAGGAATTAGGAATTGAACTAGAAGAACTGCAAGACTGGTCATGCTGTGGCGGTTCCGTCGCGGCGGGAGTTTCACACGATGTGGGCATGGCAATGGCTGCCAGAAACGTCGCCCTAGCCCAAAAGCAAAATCTCGATTTGTTGGCATCTTGTTCTGGGTGTTATAATAAGTCAGCGCGGGCAGCCAAAGCCTTACAAAACCCCACGGAAAAAGAGAAAATCACCGCCATTATGTCGGAAATGGGGATATCGGTGGCCGACTACAACATCCGGGTCAGAAACGTTGTAGATGTGTTGATTCACGATGTGGACATTGCCCCCCGCGTCAAAAAGCCCTTAACCGGTTTAAAAGTTGCCTGTTATTATGGATGTCTGCTGACTCGACCCGCCGATATCACCGGCTGGGATTCCCCGATGTTCCCCACATCAATGGATAAATTAGCCGAAATTTGTGGGGCGGAGGTAGTGGATTTTCGGTCAAAAACCAAATGTTGCGGCGGGCCGATTTTGGTCTCCAAGCCAGATGTGGCCTTTGACCTGACCAAGCAACTCTTAGATGAGGCCAAATCTCTAGGTGCAGACTGCATTGTTTTGGCTTGTCCCCTGTGCGACACGAACCTAGAACTGCGCCAGCCAGATATCGAGAAAAAATACAACGTTTCTTATAATCTACCAATTCTCTATATCACCGAATTGATTGGGCTGGCGTTAGGAATGAAACCGGGGAGACTGGGGATGAACAAGCACATCGTCTCGCCGAAACCGGTTTTGGCTAAATTGGGACTCTGAAAACGGGTGCATCTCAGTTAGGCAATATTGCCCTCATCCCCCAACCCCTTCTCCCTGTTTGGGAGAAGGGGTGTTTACCAAGTGAGATGCACCCCTGAAACCTTAATTTTACCGAGGAATAATCGAAAATGTTTAGCAATGTTGGCAACTTAGATCGGATACTGCGCTTCCTTTTAGCAGCGGTTTTGTTGTACGCTGGTTTGAGCGTTTACCAAGGCACTTCCTTGGGAATCGGATTAGATGTTGCCGCCGCTTTATTGGCTGTAAGCGCTTTCATAGGTTTTTGTGGCATTTATCGCCTGTTGGGGATTAGCACTAACCCGCAAAATCGCCCCCCTGTGTAATTGTCACCCAAATTTAAACAATATTTAAGGATTGATGTAACGAACAATGGATAATAGCCTTCCCCTTGAGGCTCCTTCTATGTCTCGCCGCCAGCTCCTCAATTTTCTCACTGGGAGCGTCATTGCTTCCACGGCGGCGGCGGCACTTTATCCCGTAGCCAAATATTTTATTCCTCCTAGTGAAAGCAGCGAAGGGGGAGCCATTCTGGCGAAAGATATTTTGGGCAAACCAATTCCGGCTAGTCAGATTTTAGCTGAACCGGCGGGGACTCGGGCTTTAGTGGCGGGGTTGGCGGGGGAACCCACTTACCTAACTGTGCAAAAAGATGGTACAATAAATCCCGTGGGCATTGTTGATAATTGCACCCACCTAGGCTGCACGTTCCCTTGGAATGGGACTGACCAAGAGTTTCAATGTCCCTGTCATGGTTCCCGCTACAGTGCTGATGGTTCTGTGTTGCGAGGTCCAGCGCCTTTGCCTTTGAAATTAGTGCGCGTGGCGGTGAAAGATAATGGGATTTGGATTGCTCCTTGGACGGAATTAGACCCCCGCACTGGGGAAACTCCTTGGTGGGTAGTATAAATCAAGCAATTGCACAACAACAGGACAAAATAGATGTTTCAAACTGTCACTGAATCCCTAGCCATTGGCAATGAGGTTGACCCGGCAGAATTGAGGGAAATTGCCCAAAAAGGCTACCGGACGATCGTCGATTTATGTACCCCGGCGGAAGGAAATCAACTCAATGCCGAGGAAATGAACCAACTGGGTTTTGAATATATCAGTGTCCCAGTCGATCGCCAAAACCTCACCCCAGCAACTCGGCAAAGTTTTATGGCGGCGATTAATTCTGCATCTGCACCGGTTTATACCCGCTGTGCATCAGGTTTGCGAGCGGGAGTGATGACTTTACTGAGTCTAGCCGATCGGGAAGGGTGGACAGAACAGCAGTATCTAGAACGGCGGCAGGCTTTGGGAATCGAACACAAACCTAATTGTCCTTTAGAAGCCTACGCCAGAGAGTTTTTTATCAACTCTCAAAAATAACCGCATTATTACGAGGAGAATTGGCGATGAAAATTGCCGTAGCCAGCCAAAACCAAACCAGCATCACCGGTCACGTGGGACATTGCCTGAAATTTTGGGTTTTTGAAACCAACGAAACCGAAATTTTGGCGAAAACTCTGCTAGAATTATCCCCAGAGCAGTCTTTTCACAATAGCTCCCTGGACGAAACCCATCCTTTAGATGACGTGCAGGTTTTGATTTCTGGCGGCATGGGGAAAAATTTGGTGCGTCGTCTGGCGAACAAAGGCATTGAAGGCATTATCACCAAAGAAACGGATATCGATAAGGCAGTTGCCGCCTATCTCGATGGTTCTTTGGTGAAAGAAGCCGCCGAATGTCGCGAACATCAACACCGTCACGGCAACCGTCACGGCAACCGTCCCGGCAACCGTCCCGGCAACCGTCCCGGCAACCGTCCCGGCAACCGTCACGGCAACCGTCACCAACATCAGGCGTGCTGATAGTTTTAGCTCAAGCTGTCATTAGCAGCACCATTTAACCTGGTTGTGGGGGGATTGAATTTATTCCCCCCATAACTTCGCTCCAGTCAGGAGATTTTCCCTGGTCTCTGACCAACCCAAATCAAGATATCTAACTATGTGGGCAAGTTCAATTACCGCCTATCTGCACTACTTAGGCTTCATGGCAGCTTTTGCCTCCCTCACCGTAGAGGTTTTCCACTTAAAACCAGACATGACCATCGATGAAGCCAAAAAAGTTGCCTTTGCCGATGCAGCTTATGGGATAGCCGCCACAGCCATCCTGGTGACTGGAGTTTTGCGAGTTTTATACTTTGGCAAAGGCACTGATTACTACCTGGGCAACCCATTTTTCTATGCTAAAATGGGTGTGTTTATCATCGTTAGTTGTTTGTCAGTTTATCCAACCTTCACATTCATTTCCTGGACCAAGGATTTACAGGCTGGTCAGGTGCCAGCGTTAGAGATGGCCAAATTTAACCGACTTTCCTGGCTAATTAAGGGAGAATTGATAGGATTTACTCTCTTGCCTTTATTTGCCGCGATCATGGCTAGAATTACTTGACAGCTTGTTCAACAGTGATTTGGTACAGTTTTGTAGGGTGGGCAGTGCCGCCTCCTGCTACTGGTGATGAAGAGAATTCTTGGTGAGGCACTGCCCACCCTACTATCTCTTGCAATTGATTGGTGGCAATAGATAATTTTTGAAAAATTGAGGAAATTTAATGACATCATTTGTGCCAACTACACCGGACAGCCCCAAACAAGTTCATCTCAATTGGTGGGCGGTGCTATTTTTCGCTACCGTGCATATACTCGCCTTATTAGCACCTTGGTTTTTTTCTTGGTCAGCCTTGGGGGTTGCTCTATTCCTGCATTGGCTTTTCGGTAGCATTGGCATTTGTTTGGGCTATCACCGGCTGCTGAGTCATCGCAGTTTTCAAGTGCCCCAATGGCTGGAATATGTCCTGGCTTTTATCGGCGCCTTAGCTCTCCAAGGTGGCCCGATATTCTGGGTGGCAGGACATCGCCTGCATCATGCTTTTACCGAAGATACAGAAAAAGACCCTTACTCTGCGAAACGGGGATTTTGGTGGAGCCATATGTTGTGGATTTTCTACCCCCATCCCGAATTTTTTGATTACGAGCAGTATCAGCGGTTTGCACCAGATTTAACGCGGGAGCCTTTTTATCGCTGGCTGAATCGCTACTTTCTCCTGCTGCAAATTCCCCTGGCCATCTTGCTCTATATTTTGGGTGGTTGGCCATTCATAGTTTATGGTGTGTTTCTGCGGTCAGTCTTGCTCTGGCATAGTACCTGGTTCATCAACTCCGTCACCCATGTATGGGGATATCGCACTTTTGAAGTCGCCGACAACTCCCGCAATCTCTGGTGGGCGGCAATTCTCACTTATGGCGAAGGTTGGCATAATAATCATCATGCTTACCCCCATGTAGCAAAAGCGGGATGGCGGTGGTGGGAAATTGACCCCACTTGGTGGGCAATTTCGCTGCTGAAAACCTTGGGTTTAGCCCAAAAAGTGACTATGCCTCCCATTCAAAGCGCCTCTAAGGGATAAGCAAATAGTAGGGTGGGCATGGCCTTACGGAATCACCTTTTCACAGTAGCAATACTTGTTGGGCACTGCCCACCCTAAGAACTTCGTTACCAGACCGAAGACCCTCACCCCCTGCCCCCTCTCCCAAAAAGGGAGAGGGGGGATGGAAAATCGGCATCACAGAGATTTGTGTATAAACCGTAGCTCAAGTGGGGGGATGGACTGACTCCCCTCTCCCTACCGCCGGTGTGGGGTAGGGGGTGAGGGCAAGAGCAGCTAGAAAATAGTAGTAGGGTGGGCATGGCCTCACCGAATCACCTTTTCACAGTAGCAATACTTGTTGGGCCATGCCCACCCTACGAACTACCGCCGGTGTGGGGTAGGGGGTGAGGGCAAGAGCAGCTAGAAAAGAACATTGAAAAGAGAGGATTAGTTATGAAATGTGGTGTTAGGAAAATATTTTCTCGGTTCCTGTTGCTGGGAGCGTTAATCCTGAGTTTATTGGTGTTTTCGGGAATGTTAAATATTCCGTCTGCTCAGGCAGCAATTCGTCAATTAGAGGAGGCTCCGGGACAAATTGTCTATCAGTCCCGACAAACTTTGAAAGATAATCGGGGAAATGGCTGGCAGGTTATCGCTTTCCAGCGCATCCGTCCTGATGGTAAAACCAGTTTTTCCCTGCGATTGGTGGGTTTTCCTGGGGTGGGGGATATCGATCGCACGCAACCCCTCACCCTGACTAACTCCTTGGGTAAAACTTTAACCGTCCCCGATGCTTCCGCTAATATTTTCACTAATGCGGCGGCTCCCGAACCAAATGTGGCACAATACGACTTGCAGCCGCTGCTAGGAGAGTTACAACCAGAAATTCCCCTAAAGTTGATTATCCCCATGAAAGATGCTCCCGCCGTGAGCTTGTCCGTGTCACCATCCTTAGTCCAAGAATGGCAAACCGTTGCTAGTTATAAGTAGTAGGATTTAGTCAAACAAAATCATCCCCTTAGCTGGAGCAGAAAGGTTGCCCCATCCGCCGATTTGCTCCGGTTCTTAATTGGGCTGCTCTAGGGGATTTTATGTCAGAAGTTCAGATAATACCTGAGCAGCTTCAGAAGCATCGTAAGGAGACCACACAACTGCTTCTGTAGTTGCTAGTTGTTGGAGGAGTAAGTTTTCCTGATGTGGGGTTTCGATGGATTTTAAATCGCAACCGTCTTGCTTCGCTACCTCCAGCAGCAAAAAATGAATTAGGCGGAGTTTATCTTGGTGTGATAGCTGACTGACCGCACCGAGCAGTTCATTTAGAGGCATATTTCTTATGGTCGAAAGTATCGATGATAATTATAGCTTAAAGATGCACCAATAGCCAGAATCGCTCCCGGTTTCATTTGGTTGGTTTCAAGGTCTGGATTATTGTCAAAAAAACTCTTGACATTGCCCTGGCACTATGATAGTATAAAATCGATAAGGAAGAACTATGCTTTAATTTAAAGTTTTGTTAAGTATAGGGAGATGGCAGGGGGGAGGGGAAAAAGCGATCGCCCCGAATTCACCAGAACCCAAAGAGCGATCGCAACGCTAACTAACGCACGGTGCCCCGCAGAGCTTCCGCATCCACACCTTTGAGCAGATAAATCCGCAACAGATGACCGACGATGGACAATTGCATCGGCAATTTCTGCAACGCCTTCACCCACTTAGGCTGAGAACCGGCATCGATTTTAGACATTTGTAAATTTATCTGGGAACAGCGATGCAAGCGATCGAAAAACTCTGGGTTATCCGTATCCAGCACCGATGGGAAAGCGCGAGCCGCAGTTTCATTAGTCTTGCGAATCACTTCCTCATCAAAATTCGTGGGTTCGATACCCAATATCTCATAAAACTTGGAGCGCTCATGCACGGTCATGGTATGAGTAGCAAACACCGTCAGCAGGAAAAAGCGGCTCCACAAGCGAGATTGCCAAGTTTGCCAGAGTTGCGGCTGAGACCGCAACAGCGCCTTAAAAATATCGCCGTGGCGGTTTTCATCCTGACACCAGCTTTCAAAGTATTTGAACAACGGATAAAACTGATTTTCAGGATGTTTTTCCAAATGGCGATAAATAATGATGTAACGCCAGTAGCCAATTTTTTCTGACAGATACACCGTGTAAATCACCCACTCGATCGGGAAGAAGGTATAAACCCGATTCTTCGTGAGATACCCCAAGTCCATCGTGTAGCCAAAATCCCCCATCGCTTTATTGAGGAATCCCGCATGACGAGCCTCATCCCGTGCCATCAAATGAAACATTTCCGCTAAAACGGGATTGCGGTCTTTCAGCTTGCGCGATAGCTCTTTAAACAGGAGAAATCCCGAAAATTCCGACACACAAGAGCGCTCCAGGTAATCGATAAATGCCTGTCGAGCCTCGCCGGTAATCTGTTCCCAGGATTGATTAAAATCCTCATCCCGCGTGAAGTGGTGGCGGTTATAATCGGCGCGCATTTCTGCCAGCATGGCCTGAAACTCAGCCTCCTGAGCTGACAAATCCATTTGAGCAGCGGTGTCAAAGTTCGTGGTGTAAAACCGGGGGGTGAGGATGTTTTCCTTAACAGTCCTCTTGGCCGTTGCCACATCCAAAGTGGGAGAACTAACCATAGGGTGTATTGCTCATAACTCAATAGTTTTCAAGCTATCCCACTCAACGCTACTTGTAAAGCCCCCCCATTTTCTAGGGTTTTCGCCCCCTAAACGCTATATACAAAAATTATAGCTACCGAACATCTATATATAGCGTTTATTTGGGGTTTTAGCGCCCTCAAACGAGTTTTGTTAAGTTTTGAAAATTTTTCTTTTGTAAATCGCTGTATAGTTGTACAGTGGCAAAATCAGGAGGTTGGGGAAGGCAAAGCCGTCGAAGAATGTCACCACCAGGGGTCATTCCCGGCATCGCCCAGACAACCATTTTAGGAACCATGAGGTAATTTGATATGAGCCAAGATCTAGCCAGCCGCCTGCGCGAAGGCACCCAGCAATCTCACACCGCCGCTGAGAACACCGCATATATGAAGTGTTTCATCAAAGGGATTGTGGAGCGAGAGCCATTCCGGAAGCTACTGGCTAATCTGTATTTAGTTTACAGTACCTTAGAAGCAGCCATGCGCCGCCATCAGGAGCATCCCGCTATCGGTGGGATGTATTTCCCCGAGGTAAACCGCACGGAGGCTTTGGAGAAAGATTTACAGTTCTATTATGGGGACAACTGGCGTCAGGAGATTGCGCCGCTGCCAGCGGGCCAGGTGTATGTCGATCGCCTTCAGGAAATCGCCGATACCGCGCCAGAACTGTTAATCGCTCACGCCTACACCCGTTATATGGGGGATTTGTCCGGCGGTCAAGCGTTAAAAAACATCATTCGTTCCGCCTTAAAGTTACCTCCAGATGTGGGCACCGCACTACATGAATTTGAACAAATTCCCACAGTAGAAGCCCGCCGCGCCTTTAAGGAAAAATATCGGCAAGCACTCAACGCCGTTCCGGTTGACGATGCCACAATACAGCGGATTGTAGATGAAGCTAACTATGCGTTTCAGCTCAACCGAGACGTGATGCACGATTTAGAAGATGATGTGAAAGCCGCCATTGGCGACCATGTATTTGATTTGCTCACGCGGCAAGATAAACCGGGCAGCACAGAACGCCCAAACCGTTCTGCTGCAAACGAATCAGCTACAGTTTAAGAATTGTCATTGGTCATTTGTCATTTGTCCTTTGTCCTTTGTCCTTTGACAATTGATAATTATTAATTATCAATTGTCAATTGTAACCAACTTACAGGAGAATATTTACTAATGAGCTTTCCGCAACCTAACGTTCAATTTGACGCCGAGTTGATTAAAAAGTACGATCGGCCATTACCCCGCTATACCAGCTATCCCCCCGCCACAGAATTAAAGCCAGAATTTGACCAAGTGAATGGCCGGGCATCTCTGGCGGTGAGCAACTATAAGAAAACGCCCCTATCCCTTTACTGTCATATTCCATTTTGCGAAACCCCTTGCTATTTTTGCGGTTGCAATACGGTGATTACCCAGCGCAAAGAATTGGCAGTGCCTTATTTGGAATATACAGAGCGGCATATTCGCCAATGCGCCGAGCTGATTGATGGCGATCGCCTAGTTGACCAAATGCACTGGGGTGGGGGAACACCCAACTACCTCTCCCTCCCCCAAGTGGAAAAACTATGGACAACCATCAACCAGCATTTTCGCTTTTCTCCCGACGCGGAAATATCCCTAGAGGTGAATCCTCGGTATCTGGATAAAAACTACATTCTCTTTTTGAAAGACTTAGGATTTAACCGGATTAGCTTTGGTATTCAAGATTTTAACCCCCAAGTCCAGGAAGCAGTTAACCGCATCCAACCAGAAGCCATGCTGTTTAACGTCATGGAATGGATCAGAGATGCAGGTTTTGAGAGCGTCAACGTGGATTTAATTTATGGGTTGCCCTTCCAAACCCTAAGCACCTTCCGCGATACCATTGAGAAAACCATCAAAATGGATCCAGACCGGATTGCAGTTTTCAACTTTGCCTATGTGCCTTGGTTAAAACCCCTGCAGCGAAAACTACCGGAAGAAGCATTGCCCAAAGGACCGGAAAAACTGGATATCTTGCAAATGGCGATCGAGGAACTCGGCGCCAGCACCTATCAGTTTATTGGCATGGACCATTTCGCCAAACCCAACGACGAACTGGCGATCGCGCAACGGGAAGGACAACTGCACCGCAACTTTCAGGGATACACCACCAAACCCGAATCCGATTTAATCGGTTTTGGCATCACCTCCATTAGTATGCTCAATGATGTGTATGTGCAGAATCACAAACGGCTGAAAGAATTCTATCAAGCCATTGACAGCAACACCTTACCCATCGATCGCGGTGTCAGTCTCAGCCAAGACGATATCCTGCGCCGCACCATCATTATGGAATTAATGTGTCAATTCCAACTCTCAAAATCCGACTTAGAAGCCAAATATCATCTCAGCTTTGAAGGAGATTTTGACGACTATTTCGCCCCGGAACAACTGGAATTGCATCAACTAGAAGCAGACGGACTCGTGCGCATCTTCCCCAACCGCCTAGAAGTCACGCCATCCGGGCGATTGCTCATCCGCAACATTGCCGCTGTTTTTGACACCTATCTCCACCAAAAAACCATGAGCAAATTCTCTAAATCAATTTAGACTGCCCTGATGTTGGTGTTTTTTGTGTCTCACCACCAAGGCACAAAAGACACCACCCACCATAAATAACGCGATAATTTCCGGTTTTGCGCTAGAATAGATATAGTCATTTTAAATAAAAATGAAACACT
>JACCEE010545082.1_pt1 | contig 11274 bp, 7 predicted proteins | sample 7449931 | NCBI WGS metagenome assembly JACCEE01 (sample SAMN15323457, study PRJNA562643) | freshwater metagenome | isolation source: river surface water | place: USA:Blue River Watershed | collected 2017-08-19 | reverse complement strand
GGTCGGTTCATCGGCAAAAATGATTTTCGGTTCACTTACCAAAGCCCGGGCGATCGCGACACGCTGCTGCTCTCCGCCTGAAAGCACCTTGGGTGTTTGAGTTGCCTGACGTTCTAATCCCACTTTTTTCAATAACTGCAAGGCCTTCTGTTCCGCTTGAGCATAATCAAAATGCGGCTGTAAACGTAAAGGCAACATCACATTTTCTAGAGCTGTTAAATGCGGTAACAATTGAAATGACTGAAAGACAAAACCAATCGATTGCTGACGGACGGCGGCACGCTGCTCTTCATTCAGGTGATGGATCGGTTGACCACACACATACAGTTCGCCAGAACTGGCCTGATCCAACGTTGCCAGTAGCCCCAACAGAGTCGATTTTCCCGAACCGGAACGTCCGGTAATCGCAACCAGTTCCCCCGGATAAATGTCGAGCTGAATATCTTTTAAAATGGTCAGGGTCTTGTCTTGTAATGTAATGCTTTGGCTCAAATGCTGGGCAGAAATCAGGGCTTGTGGCATGATGGAGTCCGAGATATTGGTTTGAGTCATAAAGTGCCTCTATGCAGAAACATAGCGTAATATTCAAGATCCAGCAGTGGATGTGTGTTGGATGTCTCTGTCTCAGCCCGATGGCCGTTTCCGCCAAAACCATTATGGTTTTAGGTGACAGTATTAGCGCTGCCTACGGGATGAATCCGGAGCAAGGTTGGGTGAGTTTGTTGCAAAAACGATTAAACCAACAGTATCCGAAACAGCATAAAGTGGTCAATGCCAGTGTCAGTGGTGAAACCACCAGTGGTGCTTTGGCACGCTTGCCGAAACTGTTAACAACCTATCGTCCAGACGTGGTGGTGATTGAGCTCGGTGGAAATGATGGTTTGCGCGGACAACCACCGCAGATGATTGCCAAAAATTTAGGCCAACTGATTCAACATAGCCAAAAGACACGGGCCAAAGTTGTATTGTTAGGGATGAAAATCCCCCCGAACTATGGCAGTGCTTACAGTCAGGCTTTTGAGAAAAATTATCGCGTGGTCAGTCAGCAGTACAAAATCCCACTGCTGCCTTTCTTTTTACAGCGTATCGCTGGCAATGCGCAATTGATGCAGCAAGATCAGATTCACCCGAATGTGAAAGCCCAGCCGATTTTACTGGCGAATGCCTATCCATATATTAAGGGCGCGTTATAAACGCGCCCTTAATGACTGATCTTGCCTAAAAATACGGTTAATAATCGAAGAAGACCACTTCACCGGTTTCGAGCGAGTATTCTGCACCCACCACAATCAGCTTACCTTGAGCGATCAAGTTTTCAATCACCGCAGAACCATGGCGCAACTGATTCACCGAAGCGAAAACGTTAGAACGTACCGCGTGTGCACAGAGTTTATTCAAATCATGCTTCAAATCAGTTTGCAAAAGAATTTCTACAGAAGGACGAACGCGGTTCACAATCGACATCAAATTATTCGATGGTGGGCTTTCCGGATTGAGTAGCGTATCTACTGTCGCCTGTACCGCACCACAGTGACTATGACCTAAAACCACCACCACGGCACAGTCATAACGTTCAGCAGCGAATTCAACACTCCCGACTTGGGATGGGGCAACCACGTTACCGGCAACACGGATCACAAACAAATCACCGAGGCCCTGATCAAAGACCATTTCTGCCGGCACGCGTGAATCCGAACAACCTAAAACAATCGCAAATGGATTCTGGTCTTTTGCCATTTCTGCGCGCTCGTGGTGCGTCAGCAACTTCGGATGTGTAGTTTCACCCTTTACAAAGCGTTGATTTCCTGATTTTAAACGTTCTAAAGCTTCTTGAGCTGTTAACATTTTCTATCGTCTTCCCTATTCATGACGAGGATCATTGTAATCCTCACACCTGCACATGTCATTGACCAAAACAATGCGCTTAATGCATTTCTACTGAATTGCGGAGTCAATATTGAACCGTGCAAGTAGGTTATTTTTCAGAAGAATGTTTGAGCCTATTTCTGTTAAATGGCTAGCGGGCATCCCAGATCTACAGGTTTTCACAGCCCTATTCCCCGTGCATCACCTTAATTCCAACAAAACCATGTGCCTAAACAAGGAGCAACAAACGGGTTCAGCAATATCAAAAATCATCTGACAAAATAGAAATCTCTCTCAAAAAGATCCGCTGGCCTACCTGCAAAAACCATCATCATGCTGCAACATCCGCTGGAGCCCCCTGTCCTGAATCGGTACAATCCTCTCTAGCTTCACTTCCCTCTGCTTAGGTTTGCCTGATTTTTATGTCTACACAACCCATGATTGAACAACTTATCGATGCCCATCTGGCTTTTCTTGAGCAGGAATGGAGCCAAACCACTACAATACAAAACGAATGCAACAGTTTTTACCAGTGGTTGAGCCAGCAGAGTCTGGGACAACTGTGGAGCTTTGAACAAATCAATGCCTTATTGCAGCAGCAAATCCTCAACACGCCGGCCAGTGCCTCTCTGATTGAACAGATTGCTGAACATCTGCATTTTGCCCTCGTGCATCCTGTGAATGACAGTACCCGTATTGAAGATGTGATTCCGGTACTCACTGTCGACCGGATTGCCCAGTATGTGTCCAGTAAAGGGGCACATCGGCAACGTCTGATCAAACGTGTGGTCAATAATCCTGCCTTCTCCGCAATGATCTCGCAACTGATCCAGCATGCCATTCAGGATTACATGGAAAACTCCATGCTGGCCAAACGGGTACCGGGGGTTAGCCAGTTTATGAAGATGGGCAAATCCATGCTAGAAAGCGTGACGGATGCAGATCTGCAAAGCACGATTGCCTTTTACCTTAAGCGGAATATTCTGAAACTCAGCCAATTGAGTGAACATGTGCTGAACCAGCATTTTGATCAGGACAAGCTGTATCATTTTCAGGCCAATCTCTGGCATAAAATCAAAGGCCTGCCCTTGCATGTCTTACGTGATTATATCGAGGTCAAAGATTTACCGCAGACGGTTGGTCTAGCGCATGAAATCTGGGAACATCTGCGCCAGACCGATTATATGCGACAGCAACTGCATGATGGGTTATATACCTGGTATGTCCGCAACCAAGAACGTCGTCTGGATGCGCTGTTACGCGATCTGAATATTGATGAAGCCTTGGTACAGCGAGAACTGCAACAGCTCCTGCATCCTATCCTAGAACAGATGATTTCAAGCCAGTACTTCCGCACGCGGGCACGACATTATCTGGAAAAATTTTATTATTCTGCTGCAGCCCAGCAGATTTTGAGCAGTCAACCCACGGCTCACTGACAACTCACCTATTTTAACAACTCGTTTTAGCCATAAAAAAAGACCTTAGAAAAGGTCTTTTTTTATGGCCATGGGCTTATTTGAAATAAGCACCTTCAGACTGGCTATGGTCGGTTTGATCCACGACACGCATCAATTCAGGCACGTGTTGTTTCAGCGTTGTTTCAACCCCTTGCTTTAAGGTGATATCAATTGAAGAACAGCCCTGACAGCCACCGCCAAATTTAACCACTGCAGTCAAACCATGTTCAGCATCTTCAACCACTTCCACAAGTGCACAGTTACCACCATGCCCTGCAAGACCTGGGTTGATTTCGGCCTGTAACACATAGGTAATACGTTCTTCAACTGACGCATCCGGCCCTACACGTGGTACTTTAGAGTTTGGAGCACGGAAAGTAAGTTGGCCGCCAAAACGGTCTTTGTTATAGTCAATCACGGCATCTTTTAGATACGGAATGGATGGCGTATCGATAAATGCAGGGAAATCTGGATATTCTTGCTTATAATCGGTTGGCACGACTTCTTCTGGTGCACTGTAAGCCATGCAGCATTCAGCACGTGGTGTACCCGGGTTTTCAACAAAGATACGAACGCCGATTCCCGGAGTATTCTGTTTGGCAAGCAAATCACGCAAATACTCTTGTGCAGTTGGAGTAATGAGTACGTTTGGGATTTCTTCTGCAACTGCAGCGTTGGTGTTCTCAGTCGACATAGCAATAATTCCTCAAGCTGAAGTTAGTATTTTAACTGAAGATGCGGAATTTTAAAAAAAAATCAACTAAATTTGTCGGATTTATGCTGAAAGTTCAATCTTTATATGGATTTAATGGCATGATGCAAGGCAAAACATGAAATCTAGATTGGGGTTATATGCTGGATTTGCCTTTTAATCACACCGTCACGATTATTCTGATCACGGTTATTGTGTCTTTATTGGCCTTTAATAATCGCGTGCTGATGAACCGTTTGATCTTCTGGCCACCCGCCATGCAGCGTGGACAATATGACCGTTTCATCACCCATGGTTTTGTACATGCAGACGGCGCTCACCTGCTGTTTAATATGATCACGCTGTTTTTCTTTGGCAGTATCATCGAAAGCTTTTACCGTCAGTATTTTTATGATCTGGGCTTTGTGCTGTTTTATCTGGGCGGGCTGATTTTTGCCATTCTGCCGAGTTATCTGCAACATAAAAACGATGTGCACTGGGCCAGCCTGGGTGCATCGGGTGCGGTTTCAGCCGTCCTGTTTGCCTATATCCTGTTTGAACCGTGGAAACTGATTTTTGTATTCTTTATTCCCGTGCCTGCGATTATTTTTGCGGTGTTATATGTAGCGTATAGCATCTGGTCTGGCAAACGTGGCAACAGCAACATTAACCATAGTGCGCATCTATGGGGAGCTGCGTATGGAGTCATCATGACGATCATCATCGAACCGCGGTTAATCGGCCACTTCCTGAATAAACTCATGCAAATCCCTTTTTAACCTCCCCATCCGTTGAGCCGTCTAGCCTGTTCATGACCAGCGGCTCGACTACATCTATCCGTGTCTCGTTACATCGCTTTATCAGCTCTACATTTCTTGACAGATTTTGGTAGTTCATGCCTGTTCACAATTGCATTTGGGATAGATAATGAGTTGATATAGATATTCAAACTGATTATTGGCGAGATTCTTTGCATGTCCAGTTCTTTAGACGGCCTACAATTCCCCATTGACCCGGAAACCCATAAAACCAGTACCTCGCAAACCGGCAAGGACATTGTGGCCGAGGCATTATCAATCGTCGATCACAAGACCTCACAACAGACCTTACAGGAAAAAAACTGGCGTAAGCACTATCCACGCTATTTTCACGCCTTAGTCAAACACGGCATTCAGAGCAGCCATAATGCCATCACGATTGCCCAACAAGGCTTGCATAAAGCCCATCACAGTTTTGTCTTTTACCGCAAAGGTGAAGTGCATTTGCTGAAAGATCTCATGCAGCTACCGCATGACACATTGCACCAAGTCGAAATTCACGGCAAAAGTACTGCAGCACCGGAATGGTACATTCCCTACCACGGACAAAAATTACAGGGACAGGCGTTACTGGATCAGCTGCAACGCTGGCAAGATGCCGGGGTCATCGAAGCCAGTCATGCGGATGCCTTGCGTCAGGTGAATGCCCATCCTGAATGGCTCGATCTCTCCGACCGGACCTTGGTGCTGTTTGGTGCTGGTTCTGAGGCAGGACCACTGACTTGGCTGTCAAAGTGGAAAGCCAATATCGTGGCAGTTGATCTGCCGAATGCCAAAGTTTGGGAACGTATTCTAAAAACCATTGATGCGGGGAATGCAAGGTTAATTGCACCAAGTGCCCAAGCAGTGAAAGAGGATAGCAGCACAGCCGAGTTAAAAAACCAACTGGGTGCCAACCTGCTGACTCAAACACCGGAAATTGCCCACTGGCTAGGCCAGTTCTCACAGCCACTGGATTTAGCCGCAATTGCTTATCTGGACGGTGAAAAACATGTGCGGGTCGCCATGGCAATGGACAGCATCATGCAGGCGGTGAGTGAACAAAAACCCGACACCAGTTTGATGTTTATGTGTACCCCAACCGATGTCTACGCCGTCCCGAAAGAAGTCACCGAGGCTGCCAAAGACAAACTCAAACAACGTTCAGCTATACAAAAACTTCTGACCAAAGGGGTGTCCACATTATCTTTGCAGCGTTTTTTCCAGAAAAACCCACAGCAACTGATTCACTCCGAAAATGGTAAAGACTACGGGATTGCGGACTGTCTGGTGCTTGAACAAGGCCCCAATTACGCACTGGCCAAACGCCTGCAACAATGGCGTGCCATTCTCGCGCGTCATAATGGACAGACTGTCAGCATTAACATTGCCCCATCCACCACCACCCACTCCGTCACCAAGAACCCTTTGCTCAAAGCAGCCTTTAATGGTGCACAGTTATTCGATGTGGAAGCCTTTCATCCAGAAACCACCAACGCCATGATGGCAGCGCTCTGGATTCACGATTTAAGAAATCCTGCTTCAGTGGCACATCCAGAAACTCCTCTGGAGCATCCTCTGGAGTTGATCATGTCTGGCGCCAACCATGGTGGTTTGTGGCGTGTGGCCTATCTGGCACGGACGGCCCTGCCGTTTGCTGCCCTGTATGGGTTCGGTCAGGAATACCTGCCATTAAAAAAAGCACTGCGCAAACTGAAAAAATGAAATTGATCACCATAAAAAAAGCTTTGCCGAGGCAAAGCTTTTTTTATTACGGGTTTTATTGTGAATTAAACGAACTGCAGGAACAACCAGTACAAGCCACCCGATAAACAGATAGTTGCAGGCAAGGTAAAGATCCAGGCTGATAGGATGGTTCTTACCGTTGCGAAGTTCAAACCAGACTTATTCGCCACCATCGTACCAGCTACCGCACTGTTCAAAACATGGGTTGTCGATACTGGCATCCCTAAGCCGTCTGCCGCTGCAATTGTAGTCATCGCAACAAGTTCCGCCGACATCCCTTGACCATAGGTCATGTGGTTTTTACCAATACGCTCACCAACGGTAACCACAATACGCTTCCAGCCCACCATGGTTCCAAGACCCAGCGCTAAAGCAACTGCAACTTTTACCCATGTCGGAATGTATTGCAGGAATGAATCCAGGTTGTCACGATAGTCTTCTACCACCTTGTCTTGTTGTTCATTCAACTTAGGTAAGGCTTTTGCTTTATCCAGACGTTTGAAGGCGGTCGTACTCAAATACATGTCGTTACGGATTTCAGCAACCTGTGCTTCAGGAATATCTTTCAGACTGCGGTAATCACCGACGCGCTCACCCAAATGGTTCGTCAAACTGGCCAAAGCGGGAACCACTTCAGGGTTGACTTGTTTCGTCTGGATGTATTTGGTCAATACGTCACGGGCTTTTTCATCGGCCATCTGGTCATGCTGGGCATAAAGAACAGTCGCCGTTTGTGCAGACAATTTTTCAAAAGACTGCAGATGCTGGTTGTCCAGATTCTTGTTTAATGAATACGCCATTGGTACCAAACCGATCAGAATCAACATGATCAGGCCCATACCTTTTTGACCATCGTTTGAACCATGCGCAAAGCTCACACCAGTACAGGTGAAAATCAGCAAGGCACGAATTAACGGTGGTGGTGGCTTATTGCCTTCAGGTGGCTGGAACAGTTCCAACTGACGTTTGAAAATGGTTTTCACCAGCAAGAACACAATTGCAGCAAAACCGAAACCGATCAGTGGCGAGAACAACAATGCCTTACCCACCTTCATCACCTGATCCATATCCACACCACTAGCACCGCCGGTAGTGTTCAACAGGTAATTCATCACCCCTACACCCAGAATCGAACCAATCAGGGTATGCGAACTCGATGCTGGAATGCCAAGGAACCAAGTTCCCAAGTTCCACAGAATCGCGGCGATCAGCATGGCAAAAACCATGGCAAAGCCTGCACCACTGCCAACATTCATAATCAGTTCGACAGGCAACAGCGCGATAATTCCATAGGCAACCGCACCACTGGCGATCATGACCCCAAGAAAGTTACAGAAACCGGCCCACATAACTGCAACCGGTGCAGGCAACGCATTGGTATAGATTACGGTTGCAACTGCATTCGCCGTGTCATGGAAACCATTCACGAACTCAAAGCCCAAAGCGATCAGTAATGCCGTCGCTAATAGGATAACGGAATATAAGCTAAGCGCCGGTACATGAGAAAGGTCCGCACTCATCTGAAACGCGATATAAATCAACGTTGAAATGATGATTGCAAGAAACACCGGCATAAAGAATTTCGGTGTTGGGACATGCACATTCGTCGACCGTGTGGCGGATTGACCGGCTGAGTCTTGACGTGGAGAAGTATTCTGATTCATGCAGATAGCATTTAAAGGACAATAAAATGCCCTTATTGTTAAATTAAATTATGACAATTATATGACAAAAAGATGTCATATAACGCCATTTTTTAACAATTGCGTTAATTTTGACTGTCATCCCACTGGATTAGACTATTCGTTATTCAAATTTAGAAAGTTCATCGAGTTTTATATGGGATGTGACCGCTACACCAGCGGAAAAACATGCATCTGAATCAGCTCTATAACACGCTCAACCATGAAAAAGATGAGCGGAATATACGAATTCAATATTGCAGTTTGATGAAAAAACCGACGTGAATGCTTTGATTTGCAAGGGTCTAGCCCTGCCACCTCTTGCAAGGCATAAAAATCAAGATGAAACCTGCTATAATGCCGACCATTTTACATCCATCTGCACTGGGGTTCCTTATGTCCACGCTTGCCACCCTAAAAGAGCTTCTCGCCAAACGTATCCTGATTATTGATGGTGCCATGGGAACCATGATCCAACGCCATCAACTGGAAGAAGCTGACTACCGGGGTGAGCGTTTTGCCGACTGGGCGCATGACCTGAAAGGCAACAACGACCTGTTGGTTCTGACCCAACCGCAAATTATTCAAGGCATTCATGAAGCCTATCTGGATGCCGGTGCAGACATCATTGAAACCAACAGCTTTAACGGCACCCGCGTTTCCATGTCTGATTACCACATGGAAGACCTGGTACCAGAAATCAACCGTGAAGCCGCGCGTATTGCCAAAGCAGCCTGTGAAAAATACTCGACGCCGGACAAACCGCGTTTTGTCGCAGGTGTTTTGGGACCAACTTCACGGACCTGTTCGATTTCACCGAATGTCAACGATCCAGCCTTCCGCAACATCACCTTTGATGAACTGAAAGAAAACTATATCGAAGCAGCGCATGCGCTGATCGAAGGTGGCGCGGATATCCTGCTGATCGAAACCGTGTTTGACACCTTGAACTGTAAAGCCGCAATCTTTGCGGTAAAAGAAGTGTTCAAGCAAATCGGTTATGAACTGCCATTGATGATTTCCGGAACCATTACCGATGCTTCAGGCCGTACCTTAACCGGTCAAACCGCGGAAGCCTTCTGGAACTCGGTACGTCATGGTGATCTTTTGTCGATCGGCTTTAACTGTGCACTCGGTGCAGATGCCATGCGCCCGCACGTCAAAACTGTTGCCGATGTCGCTGATGTGTTTATTTCTGCGCACCCGAATGCCGGTTTGCCAAATGCTTTTGGTGGTTATGATGAAACACCGGAACAAACCGCGGCCTTCCTGAAAGAATTTGCCGAAAGCGGTCTGATCAACATCACTGGTGGTTGTTGTGGTACCACACCGGATCACATCCGTGCGATCTACAATGCGGTTAAGGACATTGCACCGCGCCAGATTCCAGACATTAAACCAGCTTGTCGTCTCAGTGGTTTAGAACCGTTTAACATTTTTGACGACTCGCTGTTTGTGAACGTTGGTGAACGAACCAATGTCACCGGTTCAAAAAAATTCCTGCGTCTGATCCGTGAAGAAAACTTTGCTGAAGCCCTCGATGTTGCACGTCAACAGGTGGAAAGCGGTGCACAGATCATCGACATCAACATGGATGAAGGCATGCTCGATTCGCAACATGCGATGGTGCATTTCCTGAATCTGGTCGCGTCTGAGCCAGACATTTCTCGTGTGCCGATCATGATTGACTCCTCAAAATGGGAAATCATTGAAGCAGGCCTGAAATGCGTCCAAGGTAAACCGGTCGTCAACTCGATTTCCCTGAAAGAAGGCTATGATGAGTTTGTCGAAAAAGCGCGCCTGTGCCGCCAGTATGGTGCAGCAATTATCGTGATGGCCTTTGATGAAAAGGGTCAGGCCGATACCGCTGAACGCAAACGTGAAATCTGTAAACGTTCTTATGACGTATTGGTCAACGAAGTCGGTTTTCCATCGGAAGACATCATCTTTGACCCAAACGTATTTGCCGTCGCGACCGGTATTGAAGAACACAACAACTATGCCGTGGACTTCATCGAAGCGACCGGCTGGATCAAGCAAAACCTGCCGAATGCGATGATTTCCGGGGGTGTCTCCAACGTCTCGTTCTCGTTCCGTGGTAATGAGCCGGTACGTGAAGCCATTCACTCGGTGTTCCTCTACCATGCCATCAAGCAAGGCATGACCATGGGCATTGTCAACGCCGGACAGATGGCGATTTATGATGACATTCCACAAGAACTGAAAGAAGCTGTTGAAGATGTCATTCTGAACCGCAATCAGGGTGAAAGCGGTCAGGATGCGACAGAAAAACTGCTGGAAGTGGCAGAACAATACCGTGGTCAGGCCGGTGCACAAAAAGCCGTTGAAAACCTAGAATGGCGTAACCAGTCCGTCGAAAAACGTCTGGAATATGCGTTAGTGAAAGGGATTACCACGTTCATTGATGAAGATACCGAAGAGGCACGTCTCAAAGCCAAACGCCCACTGGATGTGATCGAAGGTCCATTGATGGATGGTATGAACGTGGTCGGCGACCTGTTTGGTGCCGGTAAGATGTTCCTGCCACAGGTGGTGAAATCTGCCCGTGTGATGAAACAGGCTGTGGCTTGGCTCAACCCGTACATCGAAGCGGAAAAAACTGCCGGTGAGACCAAAGGTAAAGTGCTGATGGCCACGGTTAAAGGTGATGTACACGACATTGGGAAAAACATTGTTGGCGTGGTCCTCGGCTGTAATGGCTACGACATTGTTGACCTAGGCGTGATGGTCCCTGCCGAGAAGATTCTGCAAACTGCGATTGACGAGAAGGTTGATATTATCGGTCTGTCCGGTTTGATTACCCCATCGCTAGATGAAATGGTCTTTGTTGCCAAAGAAATGCAACGTAAAGGCTTCAAGATTCCACTATTGATTGGTGGTGCGACCACGTCTAAAGCACATACTGCTGTCAAAATTGATCCACAATATCAAAATGATGCCGTGATTTATGTGGCAGATGCCTCACGTGCCGTGGGTGTCGCAACCAGCTTGTTGTCGAAAGACATGAAAGC
>JACCEE010086397.1_pt1 | contig 11274 bp, 15 predicted proteins | sample 7449931 | NCBI WGS metagenome assembly JACCEE01 (sample SAMN15323457, study PRJNA562643) | freshwater metagenome | isolation source: river surface water | place: USA:Blue River Watershed | collected 2017-08-19 | reverse complement strand
GCTTAACCGACTACCCCAGCCTTTTTGGCTGACCGCTTGTTAGGCTTAGTTGTTTGTTTATCATGCTATTTCGATTCCAAATTTTTGAACTTCTGCAAGAAAATTTGCTTCGTCAAAATCTTTTTCAATCAAAATTGGTTCAATTCGGTCATCAACTTGTCGACGTAATTTCCAAAGCAATGGATTTATAGAAAAATAATCTCCATCAATATGGTTTACAACAATTGCAACATCAATGTCACTATCTTCTCGATTTGTATCCTTAGCATATGAACCAAAAAGATATACATTTTCGAGTTGAAAATAATCTTTCAATAAAAGTCGATACGCTTTTACTTTTTTTATAGCCTCTTCTTTATCCATTGTTGTAATTCTTTAGTCTTTTGAATAATTTCAATGCATTTTGAATCAGTTAAACTTCTCATTAATCTCTCTTTATGGGAAGGGTATCGTGCTTCAATATTCAATGGTTCAACTTGGTCTATAAATTCTTTTTGTTCTTCGGAAAGTAAGTCATAGAATTCTCCTCTTTTTGCGAGAAAAGACAAACTATGAGTGAAAGGGGCAGTCTCAGATTTAGCTTTTGTAAAATACGCTTTAAATGCTTTTTCTATAGTTTGGTGACACATAAAGCCAACATACAAATATCTCTTGCTTTGAAGCATCGCTTCTGCTGTTTCTAAATCATAATCAGAAATGTCAATCCAATATTTAACGTTACTATCCATTCTATCATTTTGATTCAAAGATACAAAAAAGATTGAATCTTCATTGGTGTCGTGTTTTTACAATTATGGCTAACGGTAGACTGTTGCAAACGAGCAGGTTGGTGGAGTGACTGTCTGTCCGTCAGGACTAGACTATTGAGCGGGAAGCATGATGTCCGCTATGACTTCTAACCGCATGTTGTGTGGCTTTTATTTTTGTGTCTCCATGTAGTCATTATAATCTTTCATCATCTCTGATTGTTTTCTCCAATATAATCTATTTATATTCATTGAAATACTAAATCTATGATTCCCAATATAATTTTTTAAATCCTTGTTTGAAAAAAAGCTATATCCATAATAAATCTCAAATATTCCCAATGGAATTCCAGCTTTAGGAGTTACAGCAAAAGATCTATTGTCAAAATCAGAGAAATAAGTGAACTCGACACCATAAGCTCCACCTGCTGTTGCTCCAACACCTGCAAATTCAAATCCAATCTTGGGTCCAATTATTGTCTTATCAGTCCGTATAAGAATTTCGGAAGATATATAACCTCCAAATAGTCCCATTCCAAAATTTGAGTATTTACCATTTTTACTAAATCCAACACTATATTCATTAAAAGAAACTCCTAACTCTGTGAATAAATTCTTTTGATATGAAATCCCAACTCTTGGAGCAATTTTAAATTCTCTGAATGAGAATCTTGTTGAATCAGCAGTTTGACTACGTGCAATCAATGGAATAAGAAATCCCAAAATCAATATTAATAATTTTCTCATGTTAGCCGGTATCGTTTTTTAATGCCACATAACGGCTGGCTGTAAGCAATAGTTGATTTTTAAAGTATTTGTCTGAACGAAAAAATATATTTACCCAATTCCGTATCATACTTTTTAGTTTTTCTTATTACACCATTTTCATCATAAAAATTCCAAGTACCAATACGTTTAATGCCTAAATAATTCCCTTCAACTTTTAATTGTCCATTCTTATAAAATAATTTCAAAGGTCCATAACCTTCAATAAATCTATTATTATATTCTGCTTTAATTTTCCCATCATTATAATAGATAATGCAATGAAACACTTTTTCACATTTGTCATTAACATAATTTAAAATTAAAGTTCTTTTTCTGAAATACAATTTAGTTTGTCCGTTCATAATACCATTATTGTAAGCTATTTCTTTTACAATTTTCATTTTTCTATTATAAACTTGGACTATTCCACAAATTTTACCGTTTTCAAATGGCATTATCCTTTTTATATTTCCATTTCCAAAATAATAAATCTGTTTCCCTTTTGAACTATCTTGTGTTTCATACACATTTTTAAATTCAATACTACCATTTCTTCGATAGCTAATTTCTTCAATATTTTGACTAAAGGAATTATATCCTATAACTATCAAAATAAATAATGTAAATAGTTTCATATTCGTGTGTGTTTTTCAATTATTGCTAACAATCAAATAACAACAAAACAATTGCATAAAAAACTCAATATTGTTCTTTTTCGTTAGGGAAATTAAGTGTTTTCACATCATCGATATAAGCTTCAACAGAATCGAGTATTTCACCATAAAGATTGTTGTAACGACGCAAAAAACGTGGCGAAAAATCATTGTTCAAGCCAAGCATATCGTGTAAAACCAGTACTTGCCCATCAACACCATTACCAGCTCCAATGCCAATAACCGGAATTGAAAGGGTTTCGGCAACACGTTGAGCCAATTCAGCCGGAATTTTCTCTAAAACCAAACCAAAACAGCCTGCTTGTTCAAGCAATTGTGCATCTTCAATTAATTTTCGAGCTTCTTCTTCTTTACGAGCCCGAACCGAATAGGTACCAAATTTATGAATTGATTGTGGTGTCAATCCTAAATGTCCCATCACTGGTATTCCGGCAGAAATAATACGTTCTATAGATTCTATAATTTCGCTTCCTCCCTCAAGTTTTACAGCAGAGCAAAGCGTTTCTTTCATGATTCTGATGGCCGACTGCAATGCACTGCGAGAGTCACCTTGGTAGGTACCAAAAGGCAAATCAACAACAATCAACGATCGATTTACAGCTCTCTGAACTGATTGTGCATGATAGATCATTTGATCGAGCGTAATCGGTAATGTTGTTGGATGTCCGGCCATTACATTCGATGCCGAATCGCCAACCAAAATTACATCAATACCGGCAGTATCAAGAATTTTTGCAAGAGAATAATCGTATGCCGTAAGCATTGCAATTTTTTCTTTGTTCATTTTCATTTCTCGTAAAACATTGGTTGTTATAACCTTGTGTTTTGATATTTTTGATGATTCTGCCATAATAATTTAGTTATATTGAAGCAAATGTAGTTATAAATTCGATTTTCTGTAGACGTTTTGTTTTCGTGTAAATAAAACGGGCGAAGTGTCTGCCTCGCCCGATATTTTTTATTCTTTACCTTTTACAATGATCCATTTGTCGAGATAGAAATATGTAAGATTTGTTCCATCAACGTGTTTGTAATACAATTCACCTTCAATGGTAAGTTTGTCGTTCGATTTAACGATATCGTCTTTTTTCAGTTTTTTACCCAAATAGATGACATAATATTTTTTGCTTTTTTTCGCAATGATAGGCAATTTGAATACTAAGTTACAATCGCTATATCGAACAGAACAGTACTCGGTTTCTTTATTTTTATCATATACAATTGAAGTACAAGAGATGTTGTAAAACTTACGTTTATTGGTTTCGTCTTCGGCATAAATTCTTAAGGTTGTATCGCAAATTCCAAAATCACCGATAGAAGGATTATCGACCGGAGTGTAACAAGTTTTTGTCGAAGCATCATCACTCATGATTTTATTTGCATCGTATTTTGAAATTCCAGTCCAAATAATATTTCCGGAGAAACGTACAATTTTGCCATCGATCAAGTCGAACGATATTTTTTTTGCATCAAGGGTTCTGATGTATTTGAAGCCATCACCTTCCTTGAAATTATTCATGAAATCACTATTTTTTTGAGCATCACTTAAAGTTTTACTTTTATCTTCAAGTTCTTTTTGCGCTTCTTTTAAATAGACATTAAGGACACGAATTTCTTTCTCATCTTTGTTTTTTGCGGTAGCATCGTCGACTTTCTTTTGGCATTTTTGAACCTTTTTTTCGCACTTTTTGATTTCAGCTTCAAGTTTTTCATTTTGTGCAAACAACGTATTAGCTACTAAAACCAACGAAAGGAACCCTAACAAAAACTTCTTCATAAAATAGACGAGTTATTTTACTTATTAAAAAGTATATCAACAATTAAAGCCAAAAAACGGATAAAACACCCAATATATCAAGTTTCAGAATGCTGATTCTTGAATGGTCAAAAGTACGATTTTTTTTTAATGAACAAATGGATAATTTCATTTTTTCTTTTGGTTAAAAACCGCCGAATGTCTTGCTTAAAAATCTGTTTCCTGAATTTCTGTATTTCGTTTTTTCTGTTTAACACCACCATTAATTTTATACCGATTTCTTTTGTGAATTATTTGAATACTGATTTAAGACATAAAAAAAAATTAATAAAGTAAAAACAATTCTCATAATTTCATTACAGATAACACAGTATTAGGGCATTTCATACAATATCCATTTTAATAAAGAGATAAGTATTTATTACGAATGGCAAATATTCTAAAACAGAATCGAAAAAAAATGCTTTTTTGTTTTTTTTTAACATTTGCACAATCTATTTTTGCTTAAAAAAAAGAAATTGTTGATACAAGATTACCTTATATACGTACCTGGCATTTTATTTGGCATTTTTACATTTGCCTTAGCTGTGCAATTATTCTATTATTTCTTCTTCTACTCAAGAATTGCATTTCATAAACAAAAAAAATACACAAACGATATAGAACCCGTTTCTGTTATTATTTGTGCGAAAAACGAAGCAGAAAATATTGAAAAGTTCTTACCTCTGGTTTTAAATCAAGACTTTCCTGAGTTTGAAGTTATAGTCGTAAATGACTGTTCGATGGATGAAACCGAAATGCTTTTGGCTCAAATGAAACAAAAGTATAGTCGGCTCAAATTCACAACGATTGTCGAAGACGAAAAATTTAAACACGGGAAAAAATTAGCTGTTACCGTTGGTATCAAATCGGCAAAATACAACAACATCGTTCTAATTGATGCCGATTGTTATCCGGAATCAAACCAATGGTTATTGTCAATGCAACAGGGCTTTGGATGGGGTAAAGAAATTGTTTTAGGCTATGGAGGTTTTGAAGACTGTAAAGGTTTTCTTAATAAATTTATCAGATATGATGCCATGTTCATTGCTATAACCTATTTAAGTTTTGCAAAAGCACACCTACCCTACATGGGAATTGGCCGTAACATGGCATATAAAAAGCCTCTGTTCTTTAAAAATAAAGGCTTTGCGTCTCATTACGAACTCAATTCGGGTGATGATGATTTATTCATAAATGAAACAGCAACAAGCAAAAATACCGTAATCATCCTTGATAAAAACAGTATTGTTCGCACGCTACCCAAAACCTCGTTCCGTGATTTATATCTACAAAAGAAACGCCATCTGACAACATCAGACAGATATAAACTAAAACACCAGTTTTTATTAGCTTTCGAACCATTTACCCGATTCTTGTTTTATGCGACAATAGTTCCGGCAATAATACTGATTCCAGAACCATTAAAATGGTACGTTGTTGGCGGAATCGGTTTCCGTTTACTAACACAATTAATAATCATTAAATTTTCAATGATTAAATTAAAAGAAAAAAAATTATTACTATATTCGCCAATACTAGATATATTGTTACCTGTATTTTACCTAACAATATACATAATAAATTCTTTTTCAAGCAATAAGAAGCAAAACAAATGGAAATAAACCCAAATTTATCCGATAAAGCACAACAAGACATTAAACTCGTTGAAGCTGCCATGCGTGGCGATCAACAAGCATTTGCCGATTTAATGGATCGATATAGAGATACCATATTTTATATGCTTCTAAGAATGGTTAAAAACAAAAGCGATGCAGACGATTTAACCATTGAAGCTTTTGGAAAAGCTTTTAAAAACATACATCAATACACACCAAATTACGCATTTAGCACATGGTTATTTAAAATTGCTTCAAATAACTGTATCGATTTTCTTCGCAAAAAGAAATCAAACACCATATCCATTGAAGGTCAATCAGACGATTCAAATAATGAAACACAAATCACCATCCAATCGCCAGTTCTCGACCCTGAAGAAGATATGATTAAACAACAAGAAGCAAAACTAATGCGCAGTATTGTTGACAAATTAAAACCTCGCTATAGAGAATTGGTCAATCTTCGATATTTCAAAGAATATTCATATGAAGAAATTTCGGTTGAAATGAAACTACCAATCGGAACAGTAAAAGCTCAACTTTTCAGAGCTCGTGAACTATTGAACAATATCCTAAAGGCTAATCAAGAATAGCTGTAATGAAAGAAATATTACAATATTTTCCCGATTTGACAAGTAATCAAATCAAACAATTCGAAACACTTTTTCCGCTTTATTCTGACTGGAACCAAAAAGTCAACCTTATCTCTCGTAAAGACATTGAAAATCTGTACGAACGACATGTTTTGCATTCGTTAGCCATTGCAAAATTCACGTCATTCAAGAAGAACACTTCGGTTCTGGATGTAGGAACAGGTGGCGGTTTTCCGGGTATTCCTTTAGCAATAATGTTCCCGAATGTTCAATTTCATTTGGTTGATTCTATCGGAAAAAAAATAGCTGTTGTAAGCGATGTAATTGAAAAACTAAACTTAAGCAATGCAACGTGTCAACAAATTCGTTGCGAACAGTTGAACGACACCTATGAATTTGTCATTTCAAGAGCTGTAACTGCATTTCCCGAATTTGTGACACTTACCAAACAATTGGTAAGCAAGCATCGCTTCAATACAATCAAAAATGGCATAATTTATTTAAAAGGAGGCGACTTAACAGAAGAAATGACACCATTTAAAAATAAAATAACAACCATAAACATTAGTGATTATTTTGAAAATGAATTCTTTACAACAAAAAAAATAATTTACTATCCAATTGTCTGAAAATTGCAAAATATGTTGTTTTTCTAAAAACAATGTTTTACATTTGCAGTCCAAAAGAAAAAATATATTATCATAAAGATTAAAAGATATTTACAATGAAAAGGACTTATCAACCGTCGAACAGAAAAAGAAGAAACAAACATGGTTTCAAAAAAAGAATGTCTACTGCTGACGGACGCAAAATTTTAGCTAGAAGAAGAGCAAAAGGAAGAAAAAAATTGACCGTGTCTGACGAAATGTACAAGAAATAATTCTTGTTTTAACATATTGTATTAAAGCATATCCTATCTTGGGTATGCTTTTTTTAATTTATAGCCAACCGTAAACAAGATAAATTTAACAGATACAATTACTGATTAATAATCAGCAGGACTTTTTTCGGTTATTGCTAAAACTATTCTTATTTATGAGCTAGCATTTCAACCTTTTTTCGTGATTATCACAAACACGTCCCGAAGGATCATCGTTTTTTTGCCATTTGGGTATTCATTAATTCTACCCCAACTCAAAATTGCTCTTTTTGATGTTTGCTTTATCATTGAATGCTGCTCTCAAGTAATATTATTTTTACATTTTTCGGCTGCACAATTTGGTTTCTTATCCTCAACTCTTTACAATCTTATACATATCTTATATTATTCTCCAGATTATATTTAATTACATATTACCATCTCTATTACAGATATAGAACAATTATTGTAATTTAGCTCAAACTCAATACAAAACACCACTATCATTTTATAATCAATTACGGCTTAAAATTGATTATTTCAAATCAATTAAATAAGTATTTTACCTATTTTTTAATTATATTTTAGTATTATTGCAAAATAAATCTACAATTATGAGCTATAACTTAATAAAACCTAAAAATTACAATCCATTGCTTGATATAAAGCAAACAGAAAAAGCAATTCAATTAGTAAAAGAAGCATTTCAAAAAAATCTTTCGGCAGAATTAAGATTAAGAAGAATAACTGCACCTCTTTTCGTTTTAAAAGGAACTGGCATTAATGATGATTTGAATGGTACAGAAAGACCCGTTTCATTCCCAATTAAAGAAATGAATGAAGCTCAGGCTGAAATTGTTCATTCATTAGCTAAATGGAAACGCTTAGCTTTAGCAAATTTAGGAATAGAATCAGGCTACGGTATTTATACAGACATGAACGCAATGCGTCCGGATGAAGTTTTTTCAAACGTACATTCCATTTATGTTGACCAATGGGATTGGGAACGAGTAATCAAAAAAGAAGAAAGAACACTTGATTTCCTTAAAAATATAGTACGTAAATTATATGGTATATTAAAACGAGTTGAATACACAGTATATGAAACATATCCATCAATTACACCTGTTTTACCTGAAGACATTACGTTTTTCCACAGCGAAGAACTAGCTAAAATGTTCCCAGACAAAACACCTCGCGAACGCGAAACCGAAATGGCAAAAAAATATGGAGCGATTTTCATTATCGGAATTGGTGGAGAAATGCCTAATGGCGAAATTCACGATGGACGCGCTCCCGACTATGACGATTGGACAACTCCAAACTCAAATGGTTTTAAGGGATTAAACGGAGATATCGTTCTTTGGAATCCAATATTGGAACAAGCTTTTGAAATTTCATCAATGGGTATTCGAGTTGATAAAGAAGCTCTTCTTCGTCAATTACAAATCAGAAATGCAGAAGAAAGAAAATCATTAATGTGGCACAAAATGTTATTAAATGATCAATTACCATTATCAATTGGTGGTGGAATTGGACAATCACGTATTTGTATGTTCTTCCTTCGTAAAGCTCATATTGGAGAAATACAAGCGAGCATTTGGCCCGATGAAATGGTTGCTGAATGTAAAAAATTAAACATTCCTATATTATAATATTCGAATTGATAAAATAAAAAAAGGTGAAGAATTCTTCACCTTTTTTTATTTTTTATATGGTCTGAAATATCGCCAACCATATCCCCATCTCCACGAAAAAGGCAAATATGGTGAGCCCCAAATACGAACCGCTTTAAACATAGCCAATGCAATAATACTATCGCTTTTTTCACAAACACATTTATATAAATTACTATCAGCAATCAGTCGTTCATATTTTGTACCACCTTTCCAATAAGCACTATCGTGAACAATGCAACACGTTTTCCACTTTTGAGGATCTTCGATTGTACCGTCAGGAAAACACGAACAATTATCTGTTTTAAAAGGTCTTAATTCATGAAATGTTTTGCATGAAAAAATTAATGCGATAAGTAAAAAATACAAAAGTCGATTTTTCATTACAACATTACCATTGTAGCTCCAAATTTATATTTCTGAAATGATGCATCTTGAAACTTCAATTTTGGATATTTTGTTTCTAAAATACTCTTAATCTTCAATTTTAGAACACCATTACCAACTCCATGAATAAAGACTACTCGTTTTTCATTATTTAAAATAGCGACATTTAACTCTTTTTCAAAATGCTTTAATTGAATATCGAGCTTATCCCCAGGTGTGAGTCCTTGTTCATTTTCAACAAGTTCATGTATATGCAAATCGACCTCACGAACCGTATTTCGTTCTTCCTTATTTTCTTTTTTCGATGACTGATGCAATTTTTTATCTGCTTGTTCCTTCGAGAATACAACTTTCTGAAATGTTTTACCATCAATTTGCTTTATTTCATCAGCTAACGATTTTTCATAAATTGTTTCAACCATTGCCGGTTCATCAAAGAAATCATTTTCCTTAAAACAACCACCTTTAAAAAACTTCACAGCTGAAATAGTAATTTCTCTTGAAACGGGTTGTTGTACTGAAAATCCTTTTTTCTTAAAAAAGACTCCTTGTATGATTAGCGATTTTAAATCCTCAATTTTTTCTTTTGAAAATTGTTTTATGAATACTTTGGTATTAGCCTCTATTGTTTGAATATCAAATACATCTATCAGTTTTTCCTTTTTATATCCAAGTGTATACAGAAAATGATAATTGCAATCATTAATTATGTACAACTCAAATGCACTCAACGATTCATCAATCGGCACAAAAGCATATAGCAATCTAGGCATCTCATTACCAGATATTTCATCATCAGTATCAGGAATTAACGATTTTACTATTTCCTGTTTCACAACAACGGGCTCTTTGCTCTTTGAAAAAGCCGAAGGAACCGACATAGGTTTATCTTCGATTTTAACCAATTCCGACTTCTGAAAAGGGATATCAAATCCCGATTCATCAAGAACTTCAACTAACTGTTGATTTATTATTCGAGACACAACCCCACCACCTTTGGCGTTGAGGTAACGAACTTTGTCTCCTACTTTAATTTCCATAATTTAGCTTTTTACAAAGGTACTATTTAAGCTGTATTTAAAAACAATGTTACATCAAAAAAAAGCTATACCTTTGCATCATGATTGACCCAAAACTTATAAGAATACAAGATTACACGTATAATCTTCCTAATGAAAAAATTGCGAAATACCCTCATTCGGTTCGCGATACTTCAAAACTTCTTGTATTTAAAAATCAATCGATTACAGACAGTCATTTTCACGAAATTTCAAAGTTTATTCCTCAGAATAGTTTAATTGTTTCCAACAATTCGAAAGTTATTCCGGCTCGTATCTTTTTCCAAAAGAAAACAGGTGCAACAATTGAAATATTCTGTTTAGAACCCCTATCGCCTACAGATTATACACAATCATTTCAACAAACCTCGTCTTGTGAGTGGAAATGTATTGTTGGAAACTTAAAAAAGTGGAAAAACGAAACATTAGAAAAGAACTTTACAATTCAAAATCAAACAATTACATTAAGAGCAGAACTTACTCAAAATAATATTGGCGAACAACATATTCGGTTTTATTGGAACAATTCAATTCCTTTTTCGCTCATAATTGAACATGCAGGTAAAATTCCAATACCTCCATATTTGGAACGTGAAACAGAAGAATCAGATCTCACTCAATATCAAACAATTTACTCAAAGATCAAAGGTTCAGTTGCTGCACCTACAGCAGGATTACATTTTACACAAAACGTATTTACAACATTAACGAAAAATGCGTGCACATTTACAGAATTAACACTGCATGTTGGAGCCGGCACATTTAAACCAGTAAAGGCAGACCAAATTGGTATGCATGAAATGCATCAAGAATATTTTGAAATATCAAAACAAAGTCTTGAAATGCTTAAAGATGCACCAAATATTGTATCTGTTGGTACCACAACAACTCGTTCTTTGGAAAGTCTTTATTGGCTAGCCAATTCTATTCAAAACAATCAGAATAATGATACAAATGTTTCACAATGGCAACCATATAATTCGGCATCAAAACTCTGCCGACAACAAGCTTGTGAAATACTTCTAAATCATATAGAAACTCAAAATACAGATACATTAAAATGCGGTACGAGCATCATGTTAGTTCCGGGATATTCATT
>JACCEE010776182.1_pt1 | contig 11276 bp, 12 predicted proteins | sample 7449931 | NCBI WGS metagenome assembly JACCEE01 (sample SAMN15323457, study PRJNA562643) | freshwater metagenome | isolation source: river surface water | place: USA:Blue River Watershed | collected 2017-08-19 | reverse complement strand
CTTCCGCAAATACCGTGCAATGGACATGCTGCTCGATCTGAAACGCATCAACCGCCGCATGCACAATAAAAGCTTTATTGCCGATAACCAGATTGCCCTGATTGGCGGGCGTAACATGAGCAACCAGTACTACAATGCCAGTGACAATTATCAATTCTCGGATGTCGATGTCATGCTGGTTGGGCAGGCCGTGGATGAAATTATTCACTCGTTCGATGAATACTGGAATCACGACTATGCCTATTCAGTGCAACATATTGTTCATCCCGAACAGCACCGTCTGAGCTATAACAGCCTCAGACAACAACTGGATGCTCACGCTCAGGACATTACCGTACAGAATTATCTGGATTTGGCCAAACGCTCGAATGCCTTTGAACAATGGTTAAACCAGCGTCTTCAGTTCGACTGGGTTAAAGCAGAAGTAGTAAAAGACTCACCTGAAAAAATCAAATCGCGTGCACGCAAAGAAGACTACCTGAATTTCCAGCTGATCAATCACTTAGACACCCCAGATCACAGCGTGGATATTATTTCAGCCTATTTTGTCCCTGAGAAAAAAGGTACAGAAATGCTGAATCAGATCGCGCAAAAAGGGGTCCAGGTACGGGTATTGACCAATTCTTTTGCGGCCAATGACGTTGCCGTTGTACATGCCTACTATGCCAAATACCGTAAACCGCTCCTGGCCAACGGTGTGCAACTCTATGAATTCTTGCCGGTGCTGGCAGCTGAAGACCTGAATGCAAACACCGAAGAGATTGCCAAGAAAGCCAAGGTCAGCCTGAAAGGTTTAAGTCATTCCAGTCTACATGCCAAACTTATGGCACTGGATGAAAAGCAGGTGTTTATTGGCTCTTTTAACTTTGACCCGCGCTCGTCCTATCTCAATACCGAAATTGGCGTGCTCCTCAATAGCCCGGCACTGGCCAGTCAGGTGCATCAGACCATGGATCAGAATCTCAGTAAATATGCCTATCAACTACTATTAAATGCTGAGCAGAAAATTGTCTGGCGGCAAGAAAACGCACAACATAGTAAAATTTATAAAAAAGAACCGCATATGAAATGGTGGCAAAAAGCCAGTATGAAAGTGATTTCCTGGCTGCCTTTCGAAGGATTTATGTAAAACTGGCTTCCGACTCCGGCTCTGCCGCCGGAACGGGTTTTAACACCTTGCGATGTAATTCATTCAACCCCTGCACCATGCGCTGATGCACTTCTTCGGTTAGGGTTTCAAGCGTATGGCCTGCAACCTCGATTTCTGGCATCACCATCAGATGTGCCGTGACCTGCGGCATTTCCAGCACCCGCTTAATATGATCAATAAAGGTCATCTCATCAATAAATGGTGCGATCATATCCAGTTCACCCTGCTGGTTCACATAACAGATCAGCGTGACCTGTACCGGACGTTGGGCCTCTATTGCAGCGGCGAGCAGGCGTCCATGGATTTTTTTGATCGCTCGACCATTTGACGTGGTCGCTTCAGGGAAAAATAGAACAGGCACATCTTTTTTCAGGAAATCCGTAATCTGCTCACGAATCCGGCCAGAATCCCCCGAACCGCGTTTAATAAACAGGGTACCGCCACCTTTGGCCAGTTTACCGAGTAAGGGCCAATCGGCAATTTCAGCTTTCGCTAAAAAGAACACACGTGCACCAGACCCCAATACGGCAATATCCAGCCAGGACACATGATTACTCACCCATAAAGATGGGCGGTGAGAAATCTGCCCATGCATTTCGACCTGAATATTAAAGACTTCACAGAGACGGCGGCAAAAATGCTGCACATAACGCGTATTATGCGGATTGTTCGGCTCTTTATACATGCGATGGCGAAATACCAGATAAAATCCTTCCAGAATTACCGACACGGTCATGAACAGCTTTTTACTGTAGAAAAAAAATCGCGTGATTCCATGCAATTTAGACGAGAAAACCGTTGGGGTTGGATTCATAACACTGTCAGGCACAAAGCGGGCGAAGGATCATGGCTACATATCTTATACGTTTTACCTGCAAGATGCATTGATCATAAAAACCGAATATCTGCATTAAAATTCTCCATTTTTCTTTAATCTCCACCTCGCCTAACATCATCAATAAGAACAAAAACTATCAATCCTGTATTAGTTGGCTGAAACAAGAGGAGGCTGTACATGAGACCTACTCGTCTTTGTAAAGTTTTGATTGGCGGTAGCATCCTTTACCTCGGTGCACTGCTCCTCACCTCACGTATATTTGTTTACTTCCTATAAACAAACAGGGAAAAGCTCCTGAACAGGCTGCTTTTCCTCTAGAATAAGATTTTTCACCTCGTACAGAGTCTAAACATCCGTGGAACCAATTGAGCAACCTCAAGGTGTAGAACGCGCTATCCTGGTCAGCGTATCAGTACAAATGCTGGAAGATATTGATGCAGAAGAATTCAATCTACTGGCACAGTCTGCAGGTGCAGAGATCATCGAGCATCTGCAGGTGCAACGCATCAAGCCGGACCCAAAACTGTTTATTGGCTCGGGCAAGACCGATGAAATTGCCGAATTGGTGAAACAGCAGGAAGCCAGTCTGGTCATTTTTGACCACACTTTGTCCCCTGCACAAGAGCGTAATCTGGAACGGGTATTGCAATGCCGCGTCATTGACCGTACGGGGTTAATTCTGGATATTTTTGCCCAGCGCGCCCGCACCCATGAAGGTAAACTGCAGGTCGAACTGGCACAACTGGAATATCTGTCGACGCGTTTGGTCCGGGGCTGGAGCAATCTAGAGCGACAAAAAGGCGGGATCGGCTTACGCGGTCCCGGTGAAAAACAACTGGAAACAGACCGACGTCTGTTAAGGATTCGTGTCGGACAACTGAAAGAACGTCTGGAAAAAGTCCGGAAAACCCGTATTCAGGGCCGTGCAGCACGACAAAAAGCCGCTGTGCCAACCGTCTCACTGGTTGGTTATACCAATGCAGGCAAGTCGACCCTGTTTAACACCTTGGCCAACAGCAATGTCTATGCCGCTAACCAGCTCTTTGCCACGCTTGATCCAACGCTACGCCGTTTGCAGTGGGATGGGATTGGTACCGTCGTACTAGCCGATACCGTAGGCTTTGTCCGCAACCTGCAGCACGGTCTGGTCGAATCTTTCAAAGCCACTCTGGAAGAAGTACTTGAGGCGACACTGCTCCTGCACGTGATTGATAGCAGCAGTCCAGACATGCTGGAGCAGATTGAAGCCGTCGAAAAAGTGCTAAAAGAAATTGGTGCGAATGTTCCGGTACTACGCGTCTATAACAAGATTGACCAGAGTGGCGAAGAAGCAAAAATCGTCTATCGTGGTCCGCACCTTCCTGATCGTGTCTATGTTTCTGCCCATAGCGGTCAAGGTCTGGATTTACTGCGTCAGGCCGTGCAGGAATGTCTGCTCGGCCAGTTACAGACCTTTGATCTGGTGCTGCAACCCGCTTATAACAAGTTACGTACCCAACTCTATACGCTAAACGTCATTCAATCCGAACAGTATGATGAGGTTGGCAATCTGCATCTGCAAGTCAGCATGGCGCCCGATAAATTGCAGCAGCTGATCCGGCAGGCCAATTTACCGATTGATGAAATTCTTGGCACGGCAGCACAGCAATTCAAAAGACCACTAGAAGAATTTGAAATCCAGGATCAGATCGGTTAAAACGTGAAACGTCAGGTTTAAAAGTAGCAGCAGACATGGATGCAATAAAAAAATTGGATTGGCCAGCCTGGATTGGCACACTGGCATTGATCGTGATTTTTCGCGAAGCAGCAGTAGCATTGATGGGGTTGTTTCATCATCCTGAACTGGGCAATCTGGTCGGGCTGATCAGCTTACTGATCGTGCTCGGCACATGGCGTAAATTCAAAAAACTCCCGCTGCGTCTGGTCGATACCAACAACCGCCTCATGAAAGAAAGTGGCTTTGCCTTTTTACCGATCTGTGCCGGCTCATTGTTGATGCTGGTGCAGATGGGCAAAGAAATTCCCTTGTTCCTGCTGGTCATGTTTGTCAGCACCTTAATTCCGTTGTGGCTGTATGCGCGCATGGCGAAACAGTGGTTATAGGAAATATCCCTCATGTTGACAATTTTTTCTGGCTTTCTGATCACCCTCGTATGTTATCTGCTGGCCAAACCGGTAAACCGTAAGTTTCCGCAAATTCCTTTAATCGTGATCGGCATGTGCCTGGTCATTCTGGCTCTTTCCCTACTGGGCATTCCGTATCAACAATATATGCAACAGGTCAATCCGCTGTTTAACCATCTGCTGGGCTATGTCACGGTGGCTTTGGCTATTCCGCTGGCCGCCATGCGCTATGATGATTTACCCTTGAAAGCACTGGCGGGAATTCTGGTCTTTGCCAGTATCAGTGCAGTTGCCCTGCCGATGGGACTCGCCTATCTGCTACATATGTCTGAACCAACGATTTTGGCATTCGCCACCCGTGCCGTCACGACACCGATTGCCATCAATATTGCAACCTTGCTACATGCCCCATTGGCCATGGTGACCTTGATCGTGATTTTATCCGGCGTGATTGGGGCCGCATTTTCACCGTGGATTTTACGTCATATCAATGATGAACGTGCCTCGGGGCTGGCCTTGGGCTTGGCGGCACATGCGATTGGTACGGCACAAGCCTGGCAGCGTGGAGCCGTTGCCGGTCGTTATGCCGCTTTTGGTATGGCACTGAATGGCGTCTTTACTGCCATCTGGCTGCCCACCTTTATGCTCTCGCTGGGATAAAAAAACCCGTTGCTCAGCAACGGGTTTTTCTTATTCATCCATTTCACATCAAGCCAGTGGGTTACTCACTTTAAACAGCTGCTGATCTTCCAAACGATAGGCAATCAAGTCTTTACCCCAGACACAGCCACCATCAACATTCTGGATTTGTTCATTAATGGTTTTGCCTTCAAGTGCAGCCCAATGACCAAACACCAGTTGATGGGTTTTGGCTGCACGATTGTCGAATTCAAACCAAGGCTGGAAACCTTCTGGCATTGGGTCATCTAGAGATTCTTTAAAACTGAATTCCAGACGGCCTTCGGCATCGGTTAAACGCATACGGGTCAAATAATTGGTAATGACACGTAAGCGCTCGTTACCTTTCAGGTCATGCGTCCAGACGTTCGGTTGTGACCCGTACATTTCTACCAAGAAACGGTCTAGAACCGATAAATCCTCATGTCCGATATGTTGCTGTACTTCGCGAGCTAGCTCAGCAGCTTGATCCGCCGTCCAGATATTGGGTACACCGGCATGGGTCAAAATTACATTATCTTTCGGAAACAGGCACAACGGCTGGCGACGCAACCAGTCAATCAACTCATCACTGTCTATCGCATCAATCACATCACGGGTATTGTCTTTGTCCTTGATGTTTTTCAGTCCACGTGCGCAAGCGATCAGGGTTAAATCATGATTGCCGAGTACGGTGGCCGCTGCGCCCTGCTCGGACAGTTTTTTCACAAAGCGCAAAGCCCCCAAAGAATTCTCACCCCGTGCCACCAGATCACCGGCAAACCAGAGAAAATCCTGGGCGGGATCAAAGCGGATTTCTTTCAGCAAGGCTTTGAGCGCTTCGAAACAGCCTTGCAAATCCCCAATCACATAATTGTAGCGTGCTGCCATGTTAAGCCACCATTTGATCTGAAAGTGCCACGAACTGGCTCAAGCTCAAGGTTTCCGGACGCGCCATTGGGTCTACCCCTGCTTTTTCAAAACCATCTTCCACCAGCATACCTTTCAGGCTATTACGCAGCGTTTTACGACGCTGGGTAAACACATGCGCTACCAAACGGGCCAAGGCTTTTTCATTTTTGGCCACCACCGGTTTCACTGCATGCGGTACCAGGCGGAACACGGCACTGGTCACTTTCGGTGGTGGATTGAAAGAACCCGGAGGGACTTCAAATAAAAACGTTGGCTGGCAGAAATACTGAATCATCACCGATAAGCGACCATATTCTTTGCTATTTGGTTCTGCGGTAATGCGATCCACCACTTCTTTTTGCAGCATGAAGTGCATATCTTTGACTTTGTCACCAAAGTCCAAAAGATGAAACAATAGTGGAGTAGAAATGTTATACGGCAGGTTTCCTACGATACGCAGTGGACGGCCTTCCTGATACAGCTCGGAAAAATCATACTTCAATGCATCGGCTTCCACGATGGTCAAACGCTCTGGATAAGGCACACGTCCCGGCAAACCCGCCGCAAGATCACGGTCCAGTTCGATCACAGTCAGGGCATCACATTCACCAATCAGTGGTGACGTCAATGCAGCCAGACCGGGGCCGATTTCCACCACATTATCCCCCGGACGAGGGTTCACCGAGCGCACGATCTTGGCAATCACCCGCTGGTCATGCAAGAAATTCTGGCCAAAACGTTTACGAGCCTGATGCCCTTCATCTTTAGGGTTTAGGGCATTAATCTGATACATACAACATTTCCAACATGAAATTAATGACGGGCAAGATCCAAAGCCAAATCAACAGCCACATTCAGACTAGAACTTTTAGCCTGTCCACTCCCTGCAAGTGAGAGTGCTGTGCCATGATCGACCGAAGTCCGGATAAACGGCAAGCCGAGGGTAATATTAATTGCTTCACCAAAGCCTTGCGATTTTAGCACAGGTAAACCCTGATCATGGTACATGGCCAAAACAGCATCTGCATGTTTTAGATTTTCTGCAGTGAATAGGGTATCAGCTGGCAGACTCAAGCTCAGATTCATGCCTTGTTTACGATAGGCTTGCAGTACCGGATTGATCACTTCGATCTCTTCACGGCCCAGATAACCGCCTTCTCCTGCATGTGGATTCAGGCCACACACCAGAATTCGAGGCTGCGCAATTTTAAATTTGGTTGTTAAATCATGCAGCAAGATATCAATCACCTGATGCAGACGCTCAGACGTAATCGCATCAGGAACTGCCCGTAGCGGCAAATGGGTGGTGACCAGTGCCACACGCAAGGTTTTGGTGGCCAGCATCATGACCACACGTGGTACACCGGCAAATTCCTGGTAATACTCGGTATGACCACTAAAAGCGATGCCTGCCTCATTGATCACCGATTTTTGTACCGGCGCCGTTGCCACCCCGACACTTTTCCCGGACATGGCATAGTCTGCTGAACGATGCAGTTGTTCTAATACATAAGCGGCATTTTCGGCATTTAATACCCCAGCTTGAACCGGTTGTGCCAAAGCCACATGCTCCACATATAACGTGCCCTGTGCTGCGGATTCAGACTGGCCAACGTAATCGATCAGCTCAACCTTTAAACCCAGTTGTGCCGCACGCACGTGCAGCAAGTCCCGGTCTGCCAATACAACGATTGGGCGTTCATCGACACGTTGTGCCAGGCTCAAACAAATATCTGGACCGATCCCGGCCGGTTCCCCGCTAGTAACATAAAGTGGCAGCACGACTTGATTCCGTGAATTCTCTAGACTGTTTTATTATACGGCTGAATAGAAAAGAATGCGGTGTCGAATGGCTTCCTTTTGTAGCGTTAGGCTTTTATAATAACCGACCTGAAAATGTGATATTTTCGTTGTGATTCTACCGATTATCGGGTAGAATTCGCTCTCCTTTTTGTTTGGACTGTTTCCTTGTCCAAACCAACTATAATAGGTAGTGGTTGAATGAAAACTCTCAGCGCGAAGCCAGCTGAAGTACAACACGACTGGTATGTTGTTGATGCTTCTGGCAAAACTCTTGGTCGTTTAGCGACTGAAATCGCTCGTCGTTTACGCGGTAAGCACAAAACTTCTTATACTCCTCACGTTGACACCGGTGACTACATCGTTGTAATCAATGCTGAGCAAGTTCAAGTGACTGGTAACAAAGCACTTGATAAAAAATACTATCGCCACACTGAATTCCCAGGCGGTTTAAAAGAAACTAATTTCGAAAAATTAGTTGCTCACAAGCCTGAAGAAATCTTCCAACGCGCTGTGAAAGGCATGTTGCCAAAAGGTCCTCTTGGTTATGCAATGATCAAGAAGATGAAAGTGTACGCTGGTAGCGAACATCCACACGCGGCTCAACAGCCACAAGTTTTGGACATCTAAGGGATAAAGCACATGGCAACTAATTATGGTACAGGTCGCCGTAAGACCGCAACTGCACGTGTTTTCTTATCAGCTGGTACTGGTAAACTTGTTATCAACAACCGCACCCTAGAGCAATATTTCGGCCGTGAAACTGCTCGTATGGTTGTACGTCAGCCTCTAGAACTTCTAGACGTAGCTGAAAAGTACGACCTTTACATCACTGTTAAAGGTGGCGGTATCGGTGGTCAAGCAGGTGCAATCCGTCACGGTATCACTCGTGCATTGATCGCTTCTGACGAAACGCTAAAACCAACGCTTCGTCAAGCTGGTTTCGTTACTCGTGATGCTCGTGAAGTTGAACGTAAGAAACTTGGTTTACGTAAAGCACGTAAACGTCCTCAATTCTCTAAACGTTAATTCGTTTACCGAATCGGACCAAAAAAGCCTTGGATTATTCCAAGGCTTTTTTTATGGCTGAACATCATTGCACTACTCGTACAGCCAGATCTCCCACTCAGCAATCTAAGATGATTTTATTGCTGATTTTTAGTATCCTAGTGTATTGATTTTTCGGCTCCTTTGGATTATGTCTTTAGAAAACACCCCGGTTCAAGGAATTACCCTGTATAGTCATGCAGATGATTTTCGTTGCCACTGGATCCGTTTCCTGCTCGCTGAAAAACAAATCAAATTCCAGCTCATTCTGGTCGATCATGAAGATGAAGACCTTGCCAGCTTAAACCCTTACAATCAGCTGCCGATGTTGATTGAGCAAGACCTTAAACTGTTCAACACCAGTATTATTGCCGAGTATATCGACGACCGTTACCGACAAAACAAACTCTATGCTGATGCGCCAATGCCACGTGCAGAACAACGTCAGTATATCTGGCGCCTAGAGCAAGATTGGCTGCGTCTTGCAGATATTATGCTCAAACACCGTGACAGTCTTGATCCTATTGCTAAAAGCCAAGCACAAAAAGAATTACGCGATACACTCATCTCGCTAACCCCTTTATTTCAGCATTATCCATATTTTATGTCAGAAACCTTTACAATTTTAGATTGCATGCTGGCACCCATTTTTCTACGTTTAAAAGAGATGGGCATCGAATTGCCTGCACAACACTGTCGCCCGATTCTGCTGTATTGCCAACGGGTATTTCAACGTCCAGCTTTTATCAAATCCATGACCCTGCAAGAAAAAAACCGCTATAGTGATCTATTAGCTTCGTAAACGAGTAACCTCATGTCAGAACAAGAATTCAATCTCAGCCCAACCCGTCCTTACCTGGCACGTGCAATCTATGAGTGGATCTGTGATAACCAGCTCACACCCTACTTACTGGTTGATGCTACACAACCCAACACCATGGTACCTGAACAGTTTGTGAAGGATGGTCAGATTGTCCTCAACATTGCCCCTCATGCCGTACATCAGTTCCACATAAGTAATAATGCCATCAGCTTCTCAGCACGCTTTGGCGGCGTTGCACGTGATCTTTATATTCCAATCCAGGCAGTACTCGGTATTTATGCCCGGGAAAACAGTCAAGGACTGTTTTTTGATCCTGAAGAATATGCTCATATTCAGTCTGAAGAAAATCCTCTACAATCAGAATCAGCCGAAGAGGCTGATACAGCAAAGAAAAAACCAAATTTAAGAATTCTCGATTAACAATAACAGCGGAGTAAATGATGGCTTTTGATTTAGTACAATATTTTGCGGAGCAGATTAAAATCCAAAAGCCTCAGCTGCTACGTGATTTCACGCCTGAGCAACAACATCAATATGTATCCGATATTAATGCCCTGACTTTAGGCAAACTGATCAGCCTATGGCGACATGATGAAAATGCTCTTTATCAGGAGATTCGCTCACAGGATCAGCTCTACATTCAGGAAATTGCGCGTCGCTTAACAACAACCCCTAAAAACCAGTCATCTCTGGATAAAATCCAGCTTGAGCATCTGATCTCTGAAGTCTTGACCTTGCAATTGGCCGAAATCAAGCAACTCGATGATACCGCCCACTTTGGTCCAGCGGGTTTAGCGGAGCTGCTGCTTGGACAAATCGAACATCTTGCTGGCCAAGCAGATGACTGGGTTTGGTCAACAAATGAACTAACCGAACTGATCGGCTCTAAACCGATTACGCAAGAAACGGTATCATTAGACGAAACAATGAAGGAGTTTCATCAAATGGTTCAACAAGCCGATACCCACCACGAAGAAGTTAATTCAACAGAAAACAGCCCACTTGTACCTGTTTGGTCAAATATCCTGGCTCCTGTTGTCGCTTTAGCCATTATTGCCTATTTGTATTGCCAAATGAGCCAGTTGTTTAACTAAAAATATGATGGCTCAAAGGCTCCTCAACAGGAGCCTTTATTTTTGTATAAACAAAAAACCAGTCAATGATGACTGGTTTTTGTTTGATATCAAAACTACGGATTATTTTTCAGCAGAATAACTCACAACATGCGGTTGAGCTATGGGTGCTTTACCATCTTCAAATGCTTTACGTTTGATCAGGATCACAGCCGCTGCAGCCAAGATACATGGAATCGCAATTGCCAAGAAATTCATCTGGTGTGGCAGTTTCATCGCAAGTAAAGCACCGGTCAAAACTGGACCAACAATCGCGCCAATACGGCCTACCGCAGATGCCCAACCAATACCGGTTGAACGCACGCTGAGTGGATAGAATTGCGCAACATAGCTATATAGTAGAATTTGTGAACCGATACTTGCAGCACCAGCAATTGCAACCAAGAGATACAGTACAGGTTGTGGTGAATTGAAACCGAGACCAACCAAAGCAAGTGCACCAGAGATTAACATGGTGATAATCACTGGCTTAAGATGGAATTTGTCTGCCAAGATACCACCACCCACTGCGCCTAACATCGCTCCAACGTTTAGTGCAAGCAAGAAAGACAAGCTTGTTCCTAAAGAATAACCTGCTGCAATCATCAATTTTGGCAACCAACTGCCTAGTGCATAAACGATCAATAAGCACATGAAGAAGGAAACCCAGAACAAGAATGTACTGATTGCACGACCATTTTGGAATAATGCTTTTACCGGTGCACCTTCAGGAGTCTGCTCTTCATTCAGTACAAGTTGCGTATCCTTCGCCACAACTTCTGGTGTAATTTTCTGGAAAATAGTATGCGCTTT
>JACCEE011221897.1_pt1 | contig 11278 bp, 7 predicted proteins | sample 7449931 | NCBI WGS metagenome assembly JACCEE01 (sample SAMN15323457, study PRJNA562643) | freshwater metagenome | isolation source: river surface water | place: USA:Blue River Watershed | collected 2017-08-19 | reverse complement strand
GACAATCAACGCAACTTTTTCGTTTTCGTAACCAGCCAAAACCAATTCGCGCCTTTCGGGTGCTGTACCTCCTAAGCCAAAATCTTCTCTTAGATCGAAATATGGCACTTGGTTACCTTCGAGTATCATAAATTGATTTAGTGATTCCTCTTTCTTAAAGTTATCGAGTGTGTATATTTTTGAAACCTGAAATAATGGTATAATATAATCACGCTGATCGATACGGACCTGCAAGCCATCAATAATCGAAAGGGTTAGTGGCAACTTAATGGTAAAAACACTTCCTTTACCCAATTCGGTGCTTATAGTTATCGACCCCCTGATTTCTGAAATGTTTTTCTTCACCACATCGAGACCAACACCTCGGCCCGAGATGTTTGAAACTGTTTTTGCAGAGGAGAAACCCGGCAGGAAAATCAGATTGATAATTTCGTCGTCGGTGTAAAACTGATCTTTAGAGATCAAATTCTTCTTGATTCCAATTTTTCTGATCTCTTCAACATCAATCCCCCTTCCATCGTCAATAATTTTGATGATTACGTTGTTGCTTTGGTGGTAAATTTTCATTGTCACCTTCCCCATTGCATCTTTGCCTTTGGCTACGCGTACATCGGGCATCTCTACTCCATGGTCGACAGAGTTTCGGAGGATGTGCATGATTGGATCGGTCAGCTGTTCAATAATTTTCTTATCGAGTACGGTATCTTCACCTTCGGCAACAAATTCGATTTGCTTATTGAGCTGTTCAGAAAGGTCGTGAACCATTCGTTTGAAACGGGTTATGGTAATCCCGAATGGCACAAGCGAAATTGTAAATGCATTGTCGCGAAGTTGCCTTGAAAGTGATCCGTATTTTTCAGCCACTCCAATTAATTCAGACTCGCCCGAATTCTGAGCAATAAGGTTCAATTGAGCCTGCAATGTAACCATCTCACTTACAAGGTTCATCAAATGATCAATCTTGTCGGTTGTTACACGTATGCTCTTAATGGTGCTCGAAGCTGCTGTTGACGTCTGAACCTCTTCAAGCACTTTATCCTTCTTCGTAACTTCCTCTACAAGTGCTTCATTAGCCAAAACCTCTTCATACTTTTGGGCAATCTTTCTAATGTTGCCAAAACTTAGTTTAAAGATGTTATCCTTCTCTTTTTCAAAGTCTTGTTTTGCACCTTCGATACCAAGCAGATTACCTGTAATCAGTTCGGTAATATCGACAGTGCAATCGTTTTTCACCCATCCAAAAACTTCTTCAATTGCAGAAATTTCTTCAGAAGTTGAAAGAATCATTCGCCAAGAAGCTAGCCGATCTGAATCTTGCAGATCGTTCATCCTGATATCGCTTCCTTTTTTTGAAAAAGCGATATAAGTACCCATCAACGCAAGTTCGTTAAACAAATGAATTGGATGACTTAAGCTTTCTGGAATTGATTTTCCAGGGTCAAATTCAATATAAAAAGTTGAAATTGAGCGCAATTGATCTTCAACAACCAACGTATTTTCAGAAACATCAACCAAAGCATTCTTCTCACCATGAAAAAGATGTATTCTTTTACAGAGATCTTCAAAACGAATAAGATCATGTGAATTGAGTTGTTCCTTATTCTGAAGTAAAACCTTCAAAATATCAATCGTTTCCAGAGAAATATCTTTAAGTCCAACCGAAAAATTCAGGTTTCCGCTTCGAACTTTATCGTAAATATCTTCCAAATCATGAGTAACTGCAAGAACCTTTTCGAACCCAAGCATTCCCCCACTACCTTTTATTGTGTGAACATTCCTGAAAATCTGATCAATAACATCGGCCGATACGGCATCATTATCGATCGACAATAAAATGCTCTCAAGCTCATTGATCAGGTCCCTGGTCTCTTCAGCGAAACTCTCCCTTAATTGGTCAATTGAATCTGCCATTTCCTTTATTTTATTTTGTCTTTAACCAAAAGCCTTTGCTAAAATACAATAATCTTATTGATCTTTGAAGCTACAAACAAATATTCTTTCTGCTAAGTAATCGATTTTTTCAATCATCAAAGACGCTGTTAAAGTACAATGTTTTTTCAGAACCATAAAAATTTATAGCCCTCCGCAATCGGTTCTTTTCTATTTGTTTTTTCAACCCGCTACATCATCTGTCTATTTATTATATTTTTGAATTTTACTTTAATAAAAGCAGGGAAAAGAAAACCACAGATAATATTAATTTTCGGTGTGAATTTTCATGGTTGATTCCCAAAATATACAATTCTTGTATAAAATTGAACCGAAATAGAGGACGGATACAACAAGAAGCAATCGGGCAAACGTATTGCACAGATAAAAATTAACCGATGTCGTTAGAAAAGATTAAATCAGCATATAAGGACCATTTAGGAATAGCCGAAATTGTAGCCTCATTAAACAATAGTAAAAATAAACCATTGGCACTGAAGGGACTTGCAGGTTCTGCACCTGCTCCCATTTTTTCGGCTCTTCACAAATCAATTAACCGGCCATTACTGATTGTTATGAACGACCGCGAAGAAGCAGCTTACTTTTTCGACGATTTGTCGTTAATAATTCCAAATAGTAAAGTGCTTTTCTATCCTTCGTCGTACAAAAGGCTTGCGAAACACGGGCAAATCGAGCAAGAAAACATTGTTCAGCGCACCGAAGCCCTCAACCAAATTTCAAGCAATCAGAACTGTATTGTTGTTACTTATCCCGATGCATTGCTTGAAAAAGTAATCTCGGCCGAAACACTCAACTTAAATACACTCAAAATTTCGGTTAGGGAGAAACTCTCGCTCGATTTTATTAACGAAGTACTTTTTGAGTACGATTTTGAACGTGTTGATTTTGTGTACGAACCCGGGCAATATTCCATTCGTGGTGGAATAATCGACATCTTTTCATTTTCGAGCGAAGAACCATACCGAATTGATTTCTTTGGAGATGAAGTCGAATCGATCAGAAGTTTTAACATCGACACACAGCTGTCGACCACCCGTTATGAGTCGATTGCAATTATCCCCAATATTCAGCAGGGACTTGAAGGCGAAACAAGAATCGACCTATTCAGTTATCTGCCTAAAAACTTTATTCTTGCATTCAGAGACATCAGTTTTGTGGCCGACGAAATTGAATTGAGCTATTCCGAAACAATAAAAACCAAAGACAACGAAGATCATTCAATTTCGCCCGAATTATTGACCAGTGGACAAACCATGATTGATCAGCTAAGCAACTTTCAAACCATTGAATTTGGTATTAAGAAATACTTTTCAAATGCAGTCGAAGTTGAATTCCACACCTCGCCACAACCGTTGTTCAACAAAAATTTCGAACTTCTGGCCGCAAATCTGAAGCAAAACAGTGGCGAAGGGTATACAAATTACATCCTTTCGAATAACGAGAAACAGATTGAACGGCTACAGGCAATTTTTGAAGATAAAGCACTAAACGTCAAGATATCGCCACTTAATTTCACCATCCACGAAGGCTTTATCGACCACGATCTGAAAACTGTTTTTTACACCGATCATCAAATTTTTGAACGCTACCACCGTTTCAAACTTCAAACAACAGGAAAAGCAAAAGAATCGATATCGATTAAAGAACTGAACAAACTGCACCCGGGCGACTATGTGGTTCACATCGACCACGGAATTGGAAAATTTGCCGGATTGGTAAAGACTGAGATAAACGGCAAAATTCAGGAAGCCATCCGACTGGTTTACAAGGATAATGATTCACTACTGGTGAGCATCCACTCGCTTCACCGGGTATCAAAATACAAAGGCAAAGACGGAACCGAGCCTAACATCAGCAAGCTGGGAACAGGCGCATGGCAAAAAATGAAGAGCCGTGTAAAAAGCAAGGTTAAAGATATTGCCAAAGAGCTAATTGCGCTTTATGCCGAACGGTTAAAAGAACGCGGATTTGCATTCTCGTCCGACTCGTATATGCAGCAGGAACTCGAAGCTTCGTTCATGTACGACGACACCCCCGACCAGTTCAAAGCAACCAAAGCGGTAAAAGAAGACATGGAGCGATTGATGCCAATGGACAGGCTGGTTTGTGGCGATGTTGGCTTCGGAAAAACTGAAGTTGCTATAAGGGCTGCCTTTAAAGCTGCGGCCGACAATAAGCAGGTTGCCGTATTGGTGCCAACCACAATTCTTGCCCTTCAGCATTATAAAACATTTACCGACCGACTGAAAGATTTCCCCGTTAATGTTGGTTATGTGAGCCGGTTACGAAATGCTACCGACACAAAAACAACGTTGAAAGAGTTGAGTGAAGGAAAAGTCGACATCATTATTGGTACTCACCGGTTAATTGGCAAAGATGTAAAGTTTAAAGATCTTGGGCTGCTGATTGTTGACGAAGAACAAAAGTTTGGCGTATCGGTAAAAGAGAAATTGAAACAGCTGAAAGTGAATGTTGATACACTTACTCTAACTGCAACTCCAATACCCCGAACCCTTCAGTTTTCGTTGATGGGAGCCCGCGATTTATCCATCATACAAACACCGCCACCAAACCGCTATCCGATTATCACCGAAATTCATGGTTTTAACGAAGCAATTATTAAAGAGGCCATTAACTACGAATTAGACCGTAGCGGACAAGTTTTCTTTATCCACAACAGAGTACAGAACATTCACGAGGTTGAAGACTTCATAAAGAAAGCTTGCCCTCAGGCACGCACAATTGTTGGGCATGGCCAAATGGAAGGTTCGCAACTCGAAAAAATAATGCTGGCCTTTATCAATGGCGAATACGACGTGCTGATTGCCACAACCATTATCGAATCGGGACTCGATATTCCAAATGCAAACACCATCATCATAAACCACGCGCAGAATTTTGGATTGAGCGACCTTCACCAGTTGCGCGGACGTGTTGGCCGTTCGAACAAAAAGGCATTCTGCTATTTGCTTGCCCCACCGCTTAGCACACTTACACAGGAAGCCCGACAACGGTTGAAAGCCATCGAAGAGTTCTCGGAACTTGGAAGCGGGTTTAACATTGCCATGCGCGACCTCGACATACGTGGCGCTGGAAACCTTCTGGGTGGTGAGCAGAGTGGATTTATTGAAGATATTGGGTTCGAAACCTACCATCGCATTCTCGAAGAGGCTGTTCAGGAGCTTAAACAAAATGAGTTTGAAGGGGTTTTCAAAGAGAACGAAAACACCGACTCGTCGAACCCGTTCCTGAAAGTAAAGTTCCTGAACGATTGCAACATAGATACCGATATGGAGATGCGATTCCCCGAAAGCTATGTAAGCAGCATTACCGAACGCATGTCGCTTTACCGCGAACTCGACAATATTGAAACCGAAGAGGAACTTCTCCGTTTCGAGAACCAACTGACCGACCGTTTTGGGAAAATTCCCGACCAGGCGAAAGACCTGCTCGAAGTCGTACGGCTCAGATGGATTGCTGTTGACTTAGGTATGGAGCGCATCATTATGAAGAACGGGAAAATGATTTGCCACTTCATTTCAGATCAGAAATCGCCTTTCTACCAGTCGCCTACATTTACAACAGTACTAGGATGGATTCAGAACAATGCCGCCAAATGCCGTATCAAAGAAGAGAAAGATAAACTTAGCCTCACGTTCGAAAAGGTTAAAAGCATTGCTACGGCAAAAAACATCTTGACAGAAATTAGCGGAAAATAGAACTCAGGTTAGTAAATAAATGGAATAAATTTTGGCGTTACTTGCGCATAGTTTGTAAACTCTTCGCCATAGCGTTTCAGCAAGTAATTATCGAGACTTGGTATCTGGAACAAAATAAAGTTCAGAAAGATAGCAGCAACCGGAATAAAACTCATGCTATTTTGTGTAACCATGGCATAGCCAACAAACATAACCGTGTCGCCAAAAAAGTTTATGTGCATGGCATACCTGAATAATCCACCGGTGTAAATATGCCCGGCATTACTGGGCAACTTCTTCCACTTGTACCTCTGATAATCGGATTGCGAATTAACCCACGCCCCTGCAACAAACAAAATCACGCCAACAATGCCCATTGCACTAATGTTATCGGCAACACTGCCCCACACCGAAAACATGTAAACCAGAATACCGTACAATATCCCCACCGCACTTCCTTCGATCCAACTGACTTTGCGCTTCACAAAAACCAACAGGCAAATGGCTAACCGCAGATAAAAAACTGTTACACAAGCCAACAAAAGCACCGAATGAGACGAAACCAATTGCCCGTTTTTTGATAATATGGGCAATGAAAAAAGTACACCAGCAAGAGTAAGCAATAAGAGTGCTGTTTTTGAACCTATTGAAGATGCGTACCCATCATGATAAGACATAATTGCTATTGTTTTAATGGTTTAAAATCAGGGACATGATACCTGTTACTCCCAGTTGTATCGCCACCCATCGACTGAAAAATTGCATTATTTGGGCAAAAATTAACGCATCGCATACACTGCTCGCAAGTCGATTTCCAGGTTGGCCTATTTTGTTTCATTGTGATGCTTTTAGTTGGGCATAATCTTTCGCACAAGCCACAACCGTTGCAACTGCCATGTACGTCGAAACAGCGCCACATATTCTGAATGCCCAAATACTTGAACAGGTAATACTCCTTATACAGTCCCAAGCGCCCATAATTTTTCGGAACATTAAACTGGTGATATCGGTGGATCCCCTTCATAATATTGTCGGCACTTTCCCTGGCTTGAGATACACCTTTTTCAACAATCTGCAGGGCATCGGGTTCCGAAGGCGGATTCATATAGGTAATCCAGTTTATTGGCATTTCAACAACATCGGTGTAAATAATCTGGCAGTTTTTTCGGCGAAGAATGCCAACACATTCGCCTACAGAGAACCCCGACTCGTCTTCCTTTCCAGCAGTAATAATAACAAACACATTCTGAGGTTTGCTGAATCGTTGCAAATGCTTTAAATACCTGCGGCAAATTCGGGGAATACCAAAAGCATACACCGGAAAACAAAACCCAATTATATCGGCATCAGGAGCAAATGGTTTATTTTCGACTATTGGTGAAATTGATACGTCATGGTGATTCTCAACGAAAACCTCTTTGCACGTGTCGAGAACTTTCCACGAGTTACCTGTTCCACTAAAAAAGTTAAGCTCAATCTTCATGGTTTATGGGTGTTGGGGTTGAATAATTGACGATCCCGAGGCATTCTGCAACGACTTCATAACTGTGTACCCGAAATAATATTCTTTGCTTCTCATTCCGAAGTTTGTTAAACTTTTACTTGAGGCAAATATATTGGCTTGGCAACATCGGCTTATTTTCCAAGTTTGCTAAAAATTGGCTGTGCGCATTTTTCAATCGACATCAAACAACATCAACAGAAGACTTAATCGAAAACCATTTTTCCAATCCTTAACTCTATTCATAAAAAATCTTCGTACTACTATTCTTTAATCTTTGCCTTAGCCAATTATTAATTTTTGTTTTATCGGCATTACTAATGATTGTTTTAGTCGACAGAATTACAATTGGTATCATCTGAGGCGTCTCAACTGATTCGTCAAAATTGAACGATTCAGAATATTGACAACCAATAATTTGCGGATAAATAATCTTAATCTCATTCAATATTTCGATTCCAAATTTTTGCATATTCAAAATGCTGTCCAATTCAACATTCTTTTTATCCAGCAAGGTTCTCAATTCAAAAACTTGCTCTTTTAGCCTGAACAACTCCATATTTGTATCGTCCATATTGCCAACCGTTAATCCCTGCTCAATTACAATTGTTGCATTCTCGAGTTTAAAGTCTTTTGATTTTGCAATAATTGCATCCTTCTGCTTTTCCGAAAGCATTGTGCCTCCATAAATCAACGTAATCGTATTTACCTTTGGGTCAATTTTATTTCTTAGTAGATACTGCCCTTCAAACAACGAAACGTTTGACACATAAAGATTCGATCTTTGAACAAAATCTTCCTGCAAAACAAGTTTATAACCAAAAAATATGCTCGGCAACAAAACTGCGGTAATTACCAACGTAATCGTCCTATTAATTTTCTTCTTTTTCGTTCCATCAACCATCGTCCTGATTGGGAAATTCAACAATTTCGATATCCAAACCGATGCAATTGCAATAAATATGGTATTAATTGTAAAAAGATAAAAAGCACCAAAAAAGAAATCAAATTGCCTTGTTGCAATTCCGTAACCAGCAGTACATAAGGGTGGCATCAACGCAGTGGCAATAGCCACGCCTGGAATTACATTGCCTTTCTGTTTACTGCTGATTGCAACAATACCGGCTAACCCGCCAAATAATGCAATTAGAACATCATAAATTGTAGGACTTGTCCGGGCTAACAATTCGGAATGGGCAGTAGAAACCGGGCTTAATATAAAATAGAGAGTCGATGCAACCAAGCTTGCCAATATCGCAAATAAAAAATTTTTTGCAGATTTTCTGAAAAGGTCAAAATCATAAGTTGCAATACTGTAACCCATTCCATTTATTGGACCCATCAATGGAGATATAAGCATTGCACCTATTATTACTGCGGTTGAATTCATATTCAAACCCACAGAAGCTACAATTATTGCAAAAATTAAAATCCAAAGATTTGTGCCCTTGAAAACAATCCCTTTTTTTATTTCATCATAAATCGAATCATGATCTTCCAATTCAGATTCTAAATTGAAAAAGGATAAAGCTTTTCTGATAAAGCTAATAATTCTCATCCCTGTACATTTTTTTAGTTATTAAACATGATGCAATGTTTGCATTTTGACAATTTACAAAAACTATTGAACACCTTGTAAAAGTCAGTTCTAAAACAAACCAAAATGAATTGCATTTGCTTACCTGCTCTGAACTTCCGAAAGTCGGAATTCGATAATTTGCCTGATTAACTGAACGGGAAGTTCTTTGTCGAGCGGAAATTGGATCGATCCTTTCCCGGTTTTATAGCCCAACAGTTGCTCTTTGAAGAGATGGTTGGTTGTTGGCATGGCATACAGTCCAATATGATTCTTAAAACCAGCAAAGTAAGCCAACACCTTTTTTTGCTTGAAAGCCGGCATGTTGTAACTTATCGATTCAACGGCATCGGGGGCAGCTTCGTTTAGTATTGCCCTCATCTGAATCAGTTTTGAAGCAATTGGCTCGGGAAAATCAGCAATGTATTGGTCAATCGTACTATAAACCTTCTTATTATTATCCATTGTTCCAGATTTAATTGGCAATATAAACACCCCAATTTACCAATTTGTTTTACCCCATTGTTGCTGTACATCGGTTGGGAAAAATGACCAGGCAACAACCCGGCTAACCTTATTCCCCTGCCCCATTTTAATGATCCTGACATCCGAAGCTTCAACTTTCTGAAGCGTTTTTAGGGCGCTGTCAAGATTTGCCTGCTTCGAAATCAATGTCGAAAACCACAAACACGATGCCCCAAAATCTTTGCTTTCAACAATCATGTTCCGCACAAAACGTTCTTCGCCACCATTGCACCACAACTCGTTGCATTGACCGCCAAAGTTCAGTACCGGTTTCGAAATACGCCGATGGTTCAGGTTGCTGTTTTTTCGAATGTTACCCAATTGCGCCTCCTGAAGCGATGAGTGAAACGGAGGGTTGCAAATTGTAACATCGAAACGATCATTACTTCGGATAATTCCGCTGAAAATATTACTTGAAACCGGTTGCAACCTTAGTTCTACTAACCCTTCGAGCACTCGGTTGTTTGCCGAAATTTCGGAAGCCGATTGAATAGCTACCTTGTCGATATCGGAACCAACAAACGACCAACCGTATTCACTGGCACCAATAATGGGATAAACACAGTTGGCACCAACACCAACATCGAGACACCGCACCTTATTCCCGACAGGAATAACACCACCGTTGTTGCCTCCCAACAAATCGGCCACAGAATGGATGTAATCGGCACGACCCGGAATTGGAGGACATAAATATCCCTGCGGAATATCCCAATAACTAAGTTGGTAGAAATGGCAGAGCAGTGCCTTGTTGAGCATCTTTACCGCATCGGGGTTAAAGAAATCGATCGATTCGTCGGCATAATCGTTTATCCGTACAAACGGGGCCAACCCGGGGCATGCAGCAACCAGCTCGGTAAAATTATACCTTGCGCGATGCTTGTTGCGGGGGTGCAACTGTAGTTTCTCTGTTGGATGTTCTTTTTTTTGCTGAATACGGGCCACGTTGTCGAAATTTCGTTTCTGCAAAGTTAATCTCTTCGCGAAAAGAGACACAATGAACCAGCAACGATAAGTGAACCTAAAATGTGTTAATCAATAAAGTCCGAATCAGGATTAACAGTATCTAAGGACCGGCAGAATTCATCGCCTGTTAAAAGTTTCAGCAAACGCTATCAGCTTGTTTACTTCCCGATTCTTTTATACTGTAAATTAATTAAGTGCGAATGATTTTTGTTTTGTTGCTCAGAAATCAGGCTTTGGTATCCAACAAAATAGATTATTGCAGAGCTAATTCCCAATATAAATCCGGGGATACAACGCATAATCACTTTATCCGCTTCATACAAATGCCCCATTAAATAGATCATCGTAATCAAAAGACCACCAACACCAATTATCAAATAAATAGTCATCACTTTAAACAATAACCTATTCTTTTTACTCTGAAGAAAAGGCAGAAATTTATTTCTCTTAATAGTCATTGTACTCATAATTATCTATTTTAAGGTATGTAAAGCTATCAATTAAAATTGTCAGAATCACAAACAATGGTCATCAACAAACAGAGATGATTATCATGACTTTAGAATCTATGTCGTTTTGCCAAGTCCAACACACTAAGCATCAGCACATGTCATCGCCATCACTACCGTCATGTTCTCACGCGTACTTTCCGCAAATAGTCGGCATCAGGCAACGATTGCAAGGCGGTTATCCCGTCGAGTTCGATTCCCTGAATAGGCGGTTTACGGGGAGTTGCTCCGGTAGCAATGATTAGTTTATCATACTCAGCAGTTCCCTTATCGCCCGTCATTAGGTCGATGAAATGAATTGTTTTGTTGGTACGGTCAATTGAAATAACTTCGGTATTTACTTTAGTTGTGATTTTCTTAGCATTCCAGAAGAATTTAGAATCGCGCACAACACCGGCAGGCGAACAGAGCAGTTGATTACGGTCATCGAAAAAACCTCCAATGTAATACGGATAACCACACGAAGCCATCGAAAGATCAGATGCTTTCTGATAAATAGTGATTTCAGCATTTTCGTCCATGCGGCGTGCTTTTGATGCTGCTTTTGGGCCGG
>JACCEE012176887.1_pt1 | contig 11279 bp, 7 predicted proteins | sample 7449931 | NCBI WGS metagenome assembly JACCEE01 (sample SAMN15323457, study PRJNA562643) | freshwater metagenome | isolation source: river surface water | place: USA:Blue River Watershed | collected 2017-08-19 | reverse complement strand
TATTAACAAAACCTAAACGGGTTACATTATAACCATCAGCAAGACGCCAGTTTGTTTCTGATTGAGGCTCAACACCATCAACTGCAGAAAACAAGAATACTAGACCGTCAAGGATACGTAACGAACGATTTACCTCAACGGTAAAATCAACGTGTCCAGGGGTATCGATAATATTAATCTTATAATTATTGTTCTTATAGTTCCAGAAACAAGTGGTGGCTGCAGAAGTAATAGTTATACCTCTTTCTTGTTCTTGAACCATCCAGTCCATAGTAGCCGCACCATCATGAACTTCACCTAATTTATGGTTTACACCAGTGTAGTAAAGAATACGTTCTGTAGTTGTAGTTTTTCCTGCATCAATGTGAGCAGCGATTCCGATATTTCTTGTAAATCTTAAATCTGTAGCCATTATTTTTTACTTATTAGAATCTAAAATGAGAGAATGCTTTGTTAGCTTCAGCCATTTTGTGAGTATCTTCTTTTTTCTTAAATGCTCCACCTTCATTGTTATAACCTGCAAGAATTTCTGCTGCAAGTTTTTCTTTCATCGAGCGTCCAGCACGTTTACGTGAGTAGAGAATCATATTCTTCATCCCCATAGACATTCTTCTGTCTGGTCTGATTTCAGATGGTATTTGGAATGTAGCACCACCAACACGGCGACTACGAACTTCAACAAGTGGAGTAACGTTTTCTAATGCTTTTTTCCAAACTTCTAACGGACTTTCTTCTGTTTTTTTCTTTGCAATGATATCCATAGCATCATAGAAAATATTGAAAGCAACATTTTTTTTGCCGTCTAACATTAAATTATTTACGAAACGGGTTACCATTTTATCTCCAAATTTTGGATCTGGTAAAACAACCGTCTTCCTTGGTTTTGACTTTCTCATTGGTATATTGAAAGATTATGATTCAACAATTATTTTTTACCTTTTCCTGCTGGAGCACCTTTTCCTGCTGCACCTGGTTTCGGACGTTTTGCACCATATTTAGAGCGTCTTTGACGACGACCTTCAACGCCTGCTGTATCGAGTGTGCCGCGTACTAGGTGATATTTTACACCTGGTAAATCTTTAACACGACCACCACGAACTAACACGATTGAGTGCTCTTGTAAGTTATGACCTTCGCCAGGAATATAAGCGGTTACCTCATACCCGTTAGTTAAACGAACCCTAGCGACTTTACGCATTGCTGAATTGGGCTTCTTGGGGGTAGTGGTGTACACACGTACACATACGCCACGACGCTGCGGACATTCTTTTAATGCCGGAGCTTTACTCTTGTAGTTTAATTGAGCCCTACCTTTTCTTACTAATTGCTGAATTGTTGGCATAGTATCTTTTAAAAACTTTTAAAATTTTAATTTATTCCACTTCACGAAATGGGTTGCAAAGGTATGTATATTTTTTCAAAACAAACTATTTTACAATAAAATTTATCCTAACTATTTCATTTTTATTTCTTTTAAAACTTAAATCCCTTTAATATAAAGGGGTCTAAAATAAATAAAGCTCGAAGAATATTCTTCGAGCTTTATTTATTTTAAAGGATAATACTATTTCGTAATTGTTTTTATTATTTGTTTTCCATTTGAACAAATAATTTTCACATAATAGACACCTGTTGTTAAGGATTCGGTTCCAAGCTCTATTTTATTATCTGATACATTATTTTGTTCTATCATGGTTATTCCAAGAGAATTGTATAGAATAACATTTTTTATTACTTCATTTTTCGCATCAATTGTGAGTAAAGTTTTACAAGGAATTGGATAAACATTTATCGCTGATTCATCTTCGACCGCTACCGCCGTTTTAATAACACTATTTGCAAATATCACACTTTCATCATTAAGTGTTTGAGCTGCACTATTAATTTGCGATTGGGTTGCATTCGGATTTGAAGCAACGAATTGTGCTGTGATGATTGCTGTTTCAAACGTCGTTTTCGCTTCTTGAGATACTTGTCCTGTGGCTGATCCTACCGAAATTTTACCTGCCAATAGATTTGCGGCTAAGATGGCGTTATTAAGCACGGTATAATTTGTCGTTGTTGTATTTTTCGAAGCATTAAATGCAGTTATTGCATTTGATAGTGCCAGTTGGGCTGCATCAACTTCTGATTGATTGGCAGTGTCTGAACTATTTATCAATTTTGCGGCATTAATGGCTTTAGAAAATACATCCATCGCTAATTGAGGATACTGTCCTACAGCATCGCCAGGGGTTGAACTATTAATCAAATTATCAGCAATTGAGATTGTTGTATTCAAGGCTGTTTTGCTAGGAGCTGGAACGGCTTTTTGAGTGAATGCAGCTATTGCATTTTGTAATTTTGTAACAGCATCGTCGACAGTCAATTGTGTTGCTGTCGTATTTTTGTTTACATCATCGGCAGCTTTAATTGCTAATTCGAACTGATCAAGATCGGTTTGAGAGTATTGTCCGACATGAGTTCCGACTTTAGCGGTATCTGTGATTTCCAATGCGGTTTTTAGCTCACTTTGCAATGCTGTTTTGTTTACTACAACGGCACCACTAACAGTAACGGTACAAGTTGCAACAATCGATGAATTATCTATAGATTTAGCGGTAATTATTGCAATTCCTGAAGCTATGGCATTTACAACACCATTATTACCAACAGTAGCAACGGATGTATTTGATGACACCCAAGTTACGGCTTTATTGGTTGCATTAGATGGGGATGCTATTGCTATTAATGTAGTTGATTCAGAAACGTTCAACGACGCTGTTGTACTATTAAGTGATAGCGAAGTAACGGCTATTGGCTGAATTCCAACAATTAAATCATCGATAGAGAAAGAACCACTAAACACATCTCCTGGGTTTGTATAAATTAATATGCTTTTAATTTTTGTTTTATCAACGGTTATTAAAGTACCACTTGTTCCATCGCTATGATATTTTTCTGAGAAATCGGTAAATGTAAACGTATATGTAGTATATGAGCTACTAGCACTTATGTTCTGAGTTACGGCTGATGAATTGGTAGTGTAACCATTTGCGTCTTGCATATCAACCCGCATTGTAAATGCAGAACTTGATTTTACTTTCATCGTTACTGTTTGACTTTGACTAACATTTACATCAACGGGAATTTGGAATGAAAAAGGAACCCAGCCTGCAGTTGAATAACTTGCAGATATATTTAATACTTGTCCTGATTCATCAAAGGTAAAATCATTATTATTATCATTACCCCAACCTGTTGCTAATGAATTGTCGTTAAAATTCTCAATGTACCCATAAACACCAGGAGTAGGAACATTGTTTGACACATTATAGTTTGAGAATGTTTGCAATAAATTTCCATTTGCATCTTGAATATTTGACCCGGTGTATGATAATTTTATGATATCACCATTCGCTACAACTTTGCCCAAACTAAGCACTAAGGTAGATGTTGCACCTTGAGGTTGACTGAGTGTCGATATTGAAACAGCAGTACCATTTACGGTTACTGAAAATTGATTTTTATAATTATTGACACCCAAAGAACTCATGGCTTTATCGAATGTCATTGTAATTTTAGTACCATCAGTACTTACAGATGTTTGTACCAATTTTGGATTGGTTGTATTGCTTGTTCCATAAAAATTGGGTGTATTCCCCGACATGGTTAATGCATATAATATTTGTATTGTTTTACCATAATAAGGTAGTTTCCCTGATGAAGCAGTGGGAGCTAGGTTAAGGTTTTGATCATACCAACTTTGTAGGGTTGAACTATTGGCAGCATTTGCCATAAATACAGGAGCCAGACCTCCAACGAAACAAGGGCTCTGATAAGACGTTACTAAAGCTGATCCCGTCAATGAATATCCCGACGCACAGTTTGATGGTGTAATACTACTTTTGTTCAACCAATTGGCAGTACGTTCAGACATTGCCAATCCTTCAGTTGAACCCCACCAAACATAATCCCATGCAACTCGCCAAGGAGTGCGACAAGCATCCCAATTAAAATCATAACCTAAACCTGAATATTTTGATGAAGTAATTTTAGAACCGTCTGAATTACACCAATCGGGAAATAACCCTGTTGATGTATTTTGAGCTTTATCTTTCAAAAAAGTATTGCAAGCAGAATAAACAGAACTCCAATTTTTGGTTGTTGTAAATCCAATTTGAGTTTGAGCAACATCAAACAATTTCAAAGCTGCAGTTTCAAAATAACATGGATTTTTCACTACATTATCGTACCAAGCATCTCCAGGATAAAGCAAATGATCTGTGGGGTCTACTTCTTTTTCATAAATTGCAGTCATAAGATTTTCAGCTTCAACGGCGTAATTTATAGTTCCAGTACTTCCCCATTGTTTATGAGCCATCAACAAAGCCAATGCTATATCAATCTCGGCATCGGTAGCAGAATTTGCCGATGTAATAGTACTGAAACCTTGTATTTTCCAATTCATTAAATACTTTCGACCTGAAGAACCATAAGAATATTTACTCCATGCACTATAATAATTATATAATCGATCAAACTTAGTTTGCATTGATGTTGTTTTAAAGGTATTGGTTTCTGTAACACCATCCATATAAACAAAAATAAGCATACCATATGCAATTCCTTCACTTACAGAATAACCAGGATCATCGAATTCTATACGTGCAGCATTTACCGTTTTACCATTTACAGTAGCCGATCCTTCTTTATAGTAGGTATCAACCCATGCATTATACAATGATGCAATTTTTGAAGTATTGGGTGTGGCAGGTTTTATCCCATATGGATATGTTGAGTTTTGAGGGAAAGGATAATTTCCGGCTGTGACGCCTACAATTATACATAAGAAAAACACAAAAAAAACTGATAGTTGTTTTTTCATACAATAAAATTTAAATAAAAGTAATTACTATATATATCGCTTATGACAAAAATACGGAAATATACCCTACTACGTTTCAATAATTTCAATAAAAAAAGGAAGCTTTTTTGAAAACTTCCTTTTTTTATTGACTATTCAAACATATTTCGCATTCGCTCAAAGAACGAAGGTCCTTCGGTTTTCCGAGGTTTGAAACTTGGCGATTCGTTTAATTTTTCTAAAACTTTACGCTCATCTTTATTTATATCTTTCGGAATCCAGACATTAACAACAACGAGAAAATCACCGCGACCATAACCATTAATTGATGGAACACCTTTGCCTCTCAATCTTAAAACTTTTCCAGATTGAACACCAGGCTCAATTTTGATTTTCACACGTCCTTCGACGGTTGGTATTTCAACTTGTGTTCCTAATATAGCATCAGGAATGCTAACATTTAAATTATATAACAAATCACTTTCTTCGCGAACAATTTCGGAGTGCTGTTCTTCTGAAATCACGACTATGAGATCGCCATTAATGCCACCACGTTTTGCTGCATTTCCTTTGCCACTTACCGAGAGTTGCATTCCGTCTTGAACTCCGGGCGGAATATTAAACGTAACCAACTCTTGTCCTTCAACGGTACCTTCACCTCCACATGCCGAACATTTTTTTGTGATCATTTTTCCATCTCCATTACAAGACGGACATGTTGAAGTGGTTTGCATTTGTCCCAAAATGGTATTTGCAATTCGGGTTACTTGCCCTGTACCTCTACAGGTAGAACACGTTGAAACCGAATTTCCATCGGCAGCTCCTGTTCCATCGCAAGACTTACAAACAACTTGTTTTTTTACATTAATTTTTTTCTCAACACCATTGATAACATCTTCAAGTGATACTTTAATATTGACTCTTAGATTTGAGCCTTTATTAACACGTTGACCACCTCGACGTCCGCCAAAACCGCCAAAGCCGAAGTGTCCACCAAAAATATCACCAAAAGAACTGAATATGTCATCCATTGACATTCCGGGTCCACCAAAACCGCCACTTGAAGCACCGCCAACTCCGGCATGACCAAACTGATCATATTTGCGGCGTTTATCATCATTGCTTAATATATCGTAAGCTTCGGCAGCTTCTTTAAATTTTTCTTCAGAAACTTTATCACCTGGATTTTTATCGGGATGATATTTAATAGCCATTTGACGATATGCTTTTTTAATATCGTCTTTTGATGCGTTTTTCGAAACGCCTAAAATTTCATAATAATCTCTTTTTGAAGACATACGTTTCTTTTTTATTCACCGACAACAACTTTTGCAAAACGTATTACTTTATCTTGCAAATAATATCCTTTTTGGATCACATCAACAACTTTCCCTTTCAAATCATCTGTCGGTGCTGGTATTTTGGTTAAAGCTTCATGTTTATCGGTATCGAAAATCTCGCCAACACCTTCAATTTCTTTTACACCATTCTGCGTCAAAAACTGAGTAAATTTGTTAAATATTAACTTAATTCCTTCATGCATTGCAGCTAAATCCTGTGTTTTTTCGATTGATTCCAAAGCACGTTCTACATCATCGATAACGGTTATTATATTTGACAATACGTTTTCGCCACCGGTTTTTATCAAATCAGATTTCTCTTTTAATGTTCGTTTGCGATAATTATCAAACTCAGCTTGTAATCGTAAATGCTTATCTTGCATTTCAGCCAATTGCGCCAATAATTCAGTTTCTTTTGACGATTGCTCTGCTTTTGTTTCTTCTGACTGAGTTGTTTGTGAATTTTCTTCAGCCGTTTCTTGTTGTGTTTGTTCAACAGACTCAAGAGGTTCTGTCGATTCTTCTTTTTTATGTTTTTTCATTGTTTTATAATTTCAATTTTCAAATTTTGCAATATACAAATCGATTGCCATTTACATTCACAATGACATTTTGACACTGCATAGAACGTTACTCTAAAAATTCGGCACAAAGAAACGACTTTTTATTGACATCATAAAAACGAAGTCGATCTAAAAAAAAGAGACTGTCTGAAAACTAAAAAATCAGACAGTCTCTTTTTTTAAATAAATATAAGATTATGCTCGAGCTTCAATTAAAATTTCAAGAATTTTAACTGCTGCTACCGAAACCGATGTTCCTGGGCCAAAAATTGCCACAGCACCAGCATCATACAAGCATTGATAATCTTGAGCAGGAATAACACCACCGCAGATAACCATAATATCTTCACGACCTAGTTTTTTCAATTCTGCAATAACTTGAGGCACTAATGTTTTGTGACCCGCAGCTAATGAAGAAACTCCTAATACATGTACATCGTTTTCTACAGCTTGTTTTGCTGTTTCTTCCGGTGTTTGGAATAATGGTCCGATGTCTACATCAAATCCTATATCGGCATAACCGGTTGACACCACTTTAGCACCGCGGTCGTGACCGTCTTGTCCCATTTTCGCAACCATGATGCGTGGACGACGACCTTCCATTGCGGCAAATTTATTGGCAAGTTCAACAGCTTTGTTGAAAGTATCATCGCCTTTTGCTACACTTGAATACACTCCTGAAATACTTCTGATTACTGCTTTATAACGTCCTGCTACTTTTTCGCAAGCATCTGAAATTTCACCTAATGAAGCACGTTTTTGTGCTGCATCGATAGCTAATGCTAATAGATTGCCTTCGCCTGTTTCTGCACATTTCGTAATGGCAGCTAATGCAGCTTGGCATTCAGCTTCGTTACGCTCTGCACGAAGTTTTTGTAAGCGTTTGATTTGTGCTTCACGAACAGCAGTATTGTCAATATCTAAAACTTCAATTGGATCTTCTTTTTCAAGACGATATTTATTAACACCAACAATTGTATCAATACATGAGTCGATACGAGCTTGTTTACGAGCTGCAGCTTCTTCGATACGCATTTTAGGAATACCTGTCTCGATTGCTTTTGCCATACCTCCAAGTTTTTCAACTTCTTCGATTAATGCCCAAGCTTTTTCAACTAATTCCTGAGTTAATGATTCAACATAATAAGAACCTGCCCAAGGATCGATACTGCGACAGATTTCAGTTTCTTGTTGAATAAATAATTGAGTATTACGAGCTATACGTGCAGAAGCGTCAGTTGGAAGAGCAATTGCTTCGTCTAATGCATTTGTGTGAAGCGATTGTGTGTGTCCAAGTGCCGAGGCCATTGCTTCGATGCAAGTACGTCCAACATTGTTATATGGATCTTGCTCGGTTAAACTCCATCCTGAAGTTTGAGAGTGCGTACGTAAAGCAAGTGATTTTGGATTTTTTGGATTGAATTGTTTAACGATTTTTGCCCAAATCATGCGAGCCGCACGCATTTTAGCAATCTCCATAAAGTGGTTCATTCCAATTGCCCAGAAGAACGACAAACGTGGTGCAAATGCATCAATATCGATTCCGGCTTTAATTCCTGTACGGATATAATCTAAACCATCGGCAAGTGTATATGCCATTTCAATATCGGCAGTAGCACCAGCCTCTTGCATGTGGTACCCTGAAATTGAAATAGAATTGAATTTAGGCATTTTTTGCGATGTGAATTCAAAAATATCAGCAATGATTTTCATTGAGAAATCTGGTGGGTAAATATATGTATTACGAACCATGAATTCTTTAAGAATATCGTTTTGAATTGTTCCTTGTAATTCTTCAAGTTTTGCGCCTTGTTCTAATGCTGCTACAATGTAAAATGCAAGTACGGGAAGCACAGCTCCGTTCATTGTCATCGAAACTGACATTTTGTTCAATGGAATATTATCGAACAAAATTTTCATATCAAGAATTGAATCGATAGCAACACCGGCTTTACCAACATCACCAACAACACGTGGGTGATCTGAATCGTAACCACGGTGAGTAGCAAGGTCGAATGCAACTGAAAGCCCCATTTGACCTGAAGCTAAATTACGTTTGTAGAATGCATTTGATTCTTCTGCTGTAGAGAATCCAGCATATTGACGAATTGTCCATGGTTGAAGCGGATACATTGCACTGTATGGACCGCGTAAAAATGGAGCAAGACCCGAAGCAAAATTCAAGTGCTCCATGCCTTCTAAGTCGCATTTTGTATAAATGGGTTTTACCGAAATAAGTTCGGGAGTTGTCCATTCAGAACTACTGCAACCTTCTTTGCTTTTGCAAGCATCATCGGCTTTTTTGCAAGTCGACTTTATATCTATTGATTTAAAATCAGGTTTCATATTCTAATACTTTAATTATTTAATTCCCAACAATGCTTGATATTGTTGTAATGTTTCCAATACATTCGATTTGATGCTAATGAAGTTTTGAATACCTTTTGCTTTCAATTCTTCAGTACAAGCAGGAGCTCCGGCAACTACGAAAATAGTTTTTCCTAATTTTTCAGATGCTTCGGGAGCCAATATTGCATATTCATCATCAGAGCTACAAATTACCACAATTTGAGCACCGCTCGCTTTTGCTGCAGCTACACCATCATCAACGCTAGAGAAGCTAACGTTGTCGACAACTTGGAATCCTGCACAAGCAAAGAAATTGCACGCGAATAAAGAGCGAGCCTTTTGCATTGTAATGTTTCCAATTGTCAACATGAATACTTTCGGACGTCCATTCTTTTTCGCAAAAGAATCGGTTTTGAAACGAAGTAATTCGAAAGCTTGAGCTCCACGGCATATTTGTAATGGTTCTGCAATAGCATTAGCCACTTTTTGACTTTGTTTTTCGAACAACGACACATCGATTTTTTCATCAAGCATTTCGTTGAAGTTCGGAAATTGGTTTGTTCCAAGAACATTGATACGACGAGTTGCAATTTGTTTTTGCAAATCAGCTACTGTCGCTTTAATTTTTTCTTGAACATAACCGGCTTTAAATGCAGCACTATATCCACCTTTATCTTGAATTTCAAGGAAGATAGACCATGCCTTTTCTGCAACCTTATCGGTCAATTCTTCAATATAATAAGAACCTGCAGCAGGGTCAACAATTTTATCCATATAAGCTTCTTCAGCTAAAAGGATTTGTTGATTTCGAGCAATACGTTCACTAAAATCAGAAGGTTGTTCGTAAGCAATATTAAATGGCAAAACAGTTAAAGAATCAACACCGCCAAGGACTGCAGACATTGCTTCTGTTTGAGTACGAAGCATGTTTACATTTGGATCGTAAACAGTTTTATTCCAAGTTGATGTAATTGCATGGATGTTTATTTTTCCAGCATTCTGATTTTCTTCGTTATCACAATCGCCGGCATATGCTTTTACAATTTTCGCCCATAACATACGAGCTGCACGAACTTTTGCTATTTCAAAGAAATAGTTTCCGCCAATAGCAAGATCGAATTTTATTTTCTTTGCAGCACTGGCTGGCTTAATGCCTTGTTCGATTGCTTTATTCAAATATTCTTCACCCATCGCTAAAGCAAATCCTAATTCTTGAGTAATGTTTGAACCAGAATTTTGGAACACATCGCCTTTTACAAGAACTGTTTTGAATTTGCAAAGATCCTTCGCAATTGTTAATGTTTCAGCTAAAGATTTTGTACAAGTTTCTTCTGAATCATGACAATAAGCACCTTTTAAGGTTAAGCCTGTTAAATAACCAATATTGATTGATCCGCGAACTTCGCAAACATCAACACCAGATGCTTTAACGTAATCAACAAACAATTTAAGGAAATTCGTTTTTCCACAACCGATTGAAAAATTGACTTCGATAGACGGTAAATGAATATCTTTCAATAAACTTGCAACATCAGAAGCCGACCATTTGGTTGAATCTTCAATTGTAAAACCTACAGAAGTGATACCTTTACAAAGAATGTCCAAAGCTTTTTTGTTTGCTTCAGCAATATTAACAACTTTTACATCTTGACGAATATACCAGCTATTGTCGCACTTGCAAGTACCACGAGTAAATGGATATTGACCAGGATAAGTATCGAGGTACGACAGTTTTTCAACATCCTCGAGGCGATAGAAGGGCTGTACGGTTATACCCTCGTTGGTACGCCAAACCAACTTTTTATCGAAGTCAGCCCCCTTAAGGTCTGCCACGATTTTGCTCTTCCATGCCTCAGTTGAGACGGGAGCAAACTCTTCGAAAAGTTTAGTATTAGACTTTGACATGATTTATATAATTGACTTTGACTGATTTTTCAAAATTCAGCCCCAAAGGTAATTGATTTTTGCTGTCATTGTCCAAAAAAAAGTAATTAAAATTATAAGAATTTGCCATGTATATATATGTTACTAAATAAAAAAGACAAGGTTAATCCTAGTCATGGTCGGAAGAATTATCTTCCGACTTTTTAGTTTTTATACTTATTGATATTATTTATAAAATATTGAATATCAGTATTTTGTGTTTGTTTTTATGAATTAAATTTCGTATCTTAGATGCTG